>MLJW01000345.1_pt1 | contig 24845 bp, 22 predicted proteins | sample 888231 | NCBI WGS metagenome assembly MLJW01 (sample SAMN05788063, study PRJNA343431) | mine drainage metagenome | isolation source: sample collected from the inflow into an acid mine drainage treatment plant... | place: Germany: Lusatia, lignite mining district
TCCTTGTAGCGCTCGGGGCGGACGGAGAACTGGCGCAGGTTGGTCTTCTCGAAGCCGATCCGCTCAAGCTGACCGACCACGTCGCGACGGGCGTTGTCGAAGGCTTCGGAGGGGCCGCCGGAATGGGCGTGCCAGTCGCCGCCCACCACCACGGCCGCCCAGTTGGCGAAGGGGCTGGCCGCGAACGCGGGACCGTTCCAGGCCAGCGTCAGGGCTACGAGCAAGCCCGTAAAGCCCGCTCGGCCCATCGCCCTACTTCTTGTAGCTTTGGAACGGGGTTGGCACCGCGGTTCCGGTGGCCTTGGCCAGGAGGCGACCGTCGGCGTCATAGAGTTCGCCCTCGGTGAAGGCGATCGTGCGGCCCCATTTCGCCACTCGTCCGATCCCCTTCAGGGTTCCCGGCATGGCCGGCCGGAAGAAGGTGGTCTTCATCTCGGCGGTGGGCGCCACATGGGTCATGCCGGAGGCGACCATGCAGGCGACGCTCATGCACTCGTCGAGCATGGCGCAGAGATAGCCGCCCTGAATCTGCTTCATCGGGTTGAGCAGCAGTTCGGCCTTGGCCTCGAAGGCGACCTCGACCGTCTTCTCGGCCTGGTTCACGCCGACCATGCGGAAACCCAGGGTCTGGGAGCTAGTCGGCTGGTTCTTGGAACGTAGGAAGCGGGCGAGGATCGCCTCGTCGGTCAGGGCTTCGGGCTCGGCGGCGGCCACGTCGGTCATCGACCGCTCACTTCTTGCGGAAATGGTCGAGGGAGACGACGTTCGGCGCGTCGGGATCGGCCGGGGCCGCCTCGTCCGACGCGGCGCCTTCCTGGGCCTGGGCCGCGGCCGCCGGGCCGATGAGAAAGGCGAAGATGAGCAATGCGCCGATCACCGGCACGGCGATGGCCACCGTCACGGCCACCAGGCCGAGGAACAGCAGGTCGAGCAGCCCCACCGGCACGCCGCGCGCACGCGCCGCCTCGGGATTGACGCTGGCCAGGCACAACGGCCGGAAGATGGCGGCCAGCGCCAGCAGGCAGGCCAGCGCCACCGCCACCGACAAACCCGCCTGCCATGCCGTGATGCCCACGATGCTGCCGAACAGGATGCTCATCGCCGCCTGGGCGTTGGCGGTGTAGAGGTTGAGGAACAACACGCCCAGGCCGAGCGCGAACATGAGCACCATGCCGATGCCGATGTCGCGCTGGCGCAGCCGCGCACCGGCCAGCGACAGGCCGATGCCGGTGCTCACGGTGAAGGCGAACAGCCCCAGATACGGGCTCAAACCCAGCAGGATGGCGCCCGCCGCGCCGGTGAAGCCGACATGCGACAGCGCGTGCGCGGCGAAGGCCTGGCGCCGCAAGGTGACGAAATAACCCACGGCCGCGCTGGCCACGGCGATGCTGCTGCCGGCCAGCAGGGCGTGGCGCATGAAACCGTATTCGAGGCCGAGGATCATCGCGCCCCCCCGAGGTGGTCGTGCGCATGGTCGTGGCCGTGGCCGCAGTGCGGCGACACCTCGGGCATGAAGCCGCGCGCGGGATGGATGAACACATAGCCGTCGTGCCGCGCCACCGCCATCGGCAGGCCGTAGAGCTCGGAGAGCGACGCGGCGTTGACGACCTCCTCCACCGTGCCGATGCGCCCGCGCCCGGCCGCCAGGTACAGCACCTGGTCCATCACCGGCAGCAGGGGGTTGATGTCATGCGCGGTGAGCAGCACGGTCAGGGCCTGCTCGCGGCAGAGCCGCCGCACCAGTTCCAGCACGCCTTGCTGCGCGCGCGGGTCGAGGTTGGACAGCGGCTCGTCCAGCAGCAGCAGCCGCACCGGGTTGACCAGCGCCTGGGCGATGCACACGCGCTGGCGCTCGCCGCCGGACAGCGCCTCCATCGGCCGGCCCGCCAGATGCGAGGCGTCCACGCTTTGCAGCGCGGCATCCACCGCCTGCGTGCGCGGCGCGGCGTCGCGCCAGCCCAGGCCCCAGCGCTCGCCGCGCCACGCCGCGCCGACGAAACTGCGCGCGTCGATGCCCCCATACGCGCCCTCGGGCACGGCCTGCGCCACATAGCCCACCTCGGTGCGCGCCTGTGCCAGCGGCCGCCCGAGCAGGCGCAGGGTGCCGCCACCTTCGCCCAGGATGCCCGCCAGCGTCTGCAGCAGGGTGGTCTTGCCCGAGCCGTTGCTGCCGAACACGCCGACCAGGCTGCCCTCGGCGATGCGCAGGTCCAGCCCCGTGATGACGGCGCGGTCGCCGCGCATGCAGCGCAGTGCGCTGGCTTCGACGGCCCAGGTCTCGGGCTGTGCTTGCCCGCTCATCGCGCACCCTTCGCCAGGGCCTGCCGCACCGCCTGCAGCGAGTCGAGCAGCCAGGCCGCATAGCCGGTGCCGGGCGGCACGAATTCATCCACGCCCACCGTGGGCACCCCCGCCTGGCGGGCGATGTCGCGCATGCGCTGGGTGAGGGGCTCGCTGACCTGCTTGTTGTAGATCAGCAGGGCGACGCGGCGCTGTCGCAGGGCGTCCTGGTAGCGCGCGACCACGCTCGGCGAGGGCTCGGTGCCGTTCATCACGTTGAACTGGAAGGCCTCGCCCGCGCTGTGCCAGCCCAGCAGGCGCAGCATGTAGCCGTACACCGGTTCGGTGGCGGTGACCGCCAGTTTTGGATACTGGGCCGACAGGCGCCGCGCGGCCGTCTCGACCTGCAGGGTGCCTTGTTCGAAGGTCTGCAGATTGCGCGCGAAGTCGGCGGCGTGCGTCGGGTCCCGCTTCGCAAGCAGCGCCGCCAGCCTCGACGCGACGAGCTTGCCCACCCGCGGGTCGTAGAACACGTGCGGATTGCGATCCGCCATCACCAGCGCAGGCGCAAGCGCGGCAGCGACGACCACCGCACGCCCGGGCGCGGGGTTGGCGGCGAGCAGCTTGCGCATCCAGTCGTCATAGCCCAGGCCGTTCATCACGACGATGGCGGCCTGCGCCACCGCGCGCGCCGTGGCCGGTGAGGCCTCGAACTGATGCGGATCGACATTCGGGTTGCGGATGATGCTGGTGACCCGCACGTACGGCCCGCCGATCGCCTCGGCGATCACGCCATAGGTGCTCTCGGCGGCCACCACCGCAATGGGCGCCGCCTGGGCCAGGGCGAGCAGGGCGCCGGCCAGCCAGAGGCCGGCTGCGACCGCGATGTTCTTGCACATGGAGGATTGAATCGAGGGTTGGTCGCGTGGGGCAGGCCGCTTGGCCCGCAAGCGGCATCGTACCCGCGCCGGAAGATTTATCGCAACCCAGTTGCGTTAGGGCCTGTTCACGCGCGCAGCAGCTATGCTTGCGTCTGCATGCCCGCGCCCCGAACCATGAACACCACCACGCCGAGCCTCGCCGCATCATTCGGCAAGCTGCCCAAACCCGACATCCGCGTCGGCGACGAATGGCTGTTCCTCACCCGCACGCTGGACGACAGCGACGCCAAGGACGCCGGCCTGCTCATGCGCAGCCGCGTGGTGGCCATGCTGGACGCGGGGCAGATCCAGATCGAAGTCAAAAACGGCGACGCCGCCGACACGCCCTGGCTGAAGAACATCTACAGCGACCAGTTCGACCTGCTCTCGCGCGAGATGGTGCCCGGCGAAGCCATCACCTACACCCCGGCCTTTCCGCAGTTCCGCTTTCCCATGAGCCCGGGCGAGGCCTGGGCGCAGACCATCACGCAAAGCCAGCCGGAATGGGAGCTGCACGCGCAGATCGGGGTGGACGTGACGGTGGAGGCCGAGGACATCGTGCAGGTTCCCGCCGGAACCTTCAAAACCCTGCGCCTGCTGGGCCGCTACACCACGCCCAACGCCATGGTGACCACGCACTACTGGTACGCCCCCGCGGCCGGGCGCGCGGTCAAGGGCATCGAGGACACGCTGGCCAAGATCAACGAATCGCGCGTGCGCGTGCAATACGAGCTGCAATCGCTCAACCGCCTGCGCGCCTGACGCGGCTTGCACGACCCCGCGGCGCGGCAGCGGCGGTTTGCGACAATAGCTGGATGACCGCCCTCGCCAACGACACTTTTCTACGCGCCCTGCTGCGCCAGCCCACCGACTACACCCCCCTGTGGCTGATGCGCCAGGCCGGGCGCTACCTGCCTGAGTACAACGCCACCCGCGCGCGCGCCGGCAGTTTCCTGGGGCTGGCGCAGAACCCCGATTTCGCCACCGAAGTCACGCTGCAGCCGCTCGATCGCTTCCCGCTCGACGCGGCCATCTTGTTCTCGGACATCCTCACCGTGCCCGACGCCATGGGCCTGGAGCTGCGCTTCGAGGCCGGCGAAGGGCCCCGCTTCGAGCGCCCGCTGCGCACCGAAGCCGACATCCTCGCCCTGCGTGCGCCCGACCTGAACCAGCTGCGCTACGTGTTCGACGCCGTGGCCCAGATTCGCCGCGCCCTGGTGCAGGACGGCACCCAGCGCGTGCCGCTGATCGGCTTTTCCGGCAGCCCCTGGACCCTGGCCTGCTACATGGTGGAAGGCCGCGGCAGCGACGACTGGCGCGCCACCAAGACCCTGCTGTATTCGCGCCCGGATTTGATGCACCGCATCCTGGCGGTCAACGCCGATGCCGTGGCCGCCTATCTCAACGCCCAGATCGACGCCGGCGCGCAAGTCGCGATGGTGTTCGACTCCTGGGGCGGCACGCTGGCCGACGGCGCGTTCCATGAATTCTCCCTGGCCTACAGCCGCCGCGTCATCGCCCAGCTCAAGCGCGAGCACGAAGGCCGCAAGGTGCCGGTCATTCTGTTCACCAAGGGCGGCGGATTGTGGCTGGACGCCATGAGCCACAGCGGCGCGGACGCGCTGGGTGTGGACTGGACCGTGAACCTCGGGCAGGCGCGCGCCCAGGTCGGCCACCGCGTGGCGCTGCAGGGCAATCTCGACCCCAGCATCCTGTTCGCCCCGCCGCAGCAAGTGGCCGAACAGGCATGCGCCGTGCTCGACAGCTTCGGCCCCATCGCGCCCGGGGAAGCGGTCGGCCATGTGTTCAATCTTGGGCACGGCATTTCCCAGTTCACGCCTGCGGAGCATGTCGCGGCGCTGGTCGAAGCCGTGCATCGCCATAGCCGCGGTCTGCGCCGCTGACGCGCCGCCGCGGTGCGATGCGCGGCCAGAGGGCGTGCGCGGGCCGGGTTCGCCGCATCCGAATCGGAGCCAGATGTCAAGATCGGTGCGCGCTTATGCACACTTCTCGACCTCATGCACCGCAGCAAACAAATCACAGGCGAAACATGAAGATACCAACTTCAACTTGTTGATATTTAAAGATTATTAGCGGAGTCTAATGGATTCTTGGATCCTATACACATGATTATCCACAAGGTTGAGTTGGTGCCAGCAGCCAACTATGCACAAAGTTATTCACAGGCTGGCTTGACATCTGTGCAAACATGAATGGCATTGAAAAATCCGCACAGGCCAAGCGAGTCAACGCTCACTTAACCTTCAACGATGCGCCTGCTCGTCATGGAAAACCCTGTTCAGAATGATCGAAGCCCACGGCCCGCACCCCGACCATGACCCTGCTCCGCGTCGCGGTGGATGCCCCGCTCTGGGACGCCCTGGATTACCTGCATTGCGCTCCCCTACCGCCCGGTAGCCTGGTGCGCGCCCCCTTAGGCCGGCAAACCGTCTGCGGCGTGGTGCTGGGCGCGGCGCGCGAGGATTCGGCATCCGCGGCCTCGGCCCTGCGTCCGCTGGACGCCGTGTTCGACGCTCTGCCGCCGCTTGGAAGCGACTGGCTGGACTTGCTGCGGTTCGCCGCCGGCTACTACCAGCGCCCGTTGGGCGAACTGATGGCCGCGGCGCTGCCGACCTGGCTGCGCGAGCGCGGCGCCGCGGCCGTCGCCAAGCGCGTGGCCGACTGGCGACAACGCCAGGCCGGCACGACCTTTCGCCTCACACCGGCCGGGCGGGAGCAAATGCCGCGAACCCTGTCGTCCCGCCACGCCGCCTTGTGGCGCCTGGCCGATGCGCTCGGACTCCAGCCTGCACGGCCGGCTGACTCAAGCTCGGCCGTGGATCAAGGCGCGGCCCCCCGCTTGTCCGTCCAGGCCGCGCGCGCACTGCACCCGAAGGCCGCGGCCCAGCTGCGCGCGTGGGAAGCGCAGGGCTGGGTCGAACGGGTGCCCGAGCCTTGCCGCGCTGTCGAACAGCCCGGCGCGCCGGTCCGCGCGCCCGTTCTGCAAGCTGCGCAACAGGCCGCCGTCGAAGCCGTGTGCGCGGCGCGGGGCTATGCGCCCTTCCTGCTGTTCGGCGTCACCGGCAGCGGCAAGACCGAGGTCTACCTGCATCTGGCCCAGCATGCGCTGGCCCGCAATCCGCAGGCGCAGGTGCTGGTGCTCACGCCGGAGATCAACCTCACGCCCCAGCTCGTGCGGCGCTTCGCCGCGCGCTTTCCAGATGCGATGCTCGCCGTGCTGCACAGCGGCCTGGCCGAGGCCGAGCGCTTCGACCATTGGCTCGCCGCGCACAGCGGCCGGGCGCGCATCGTGCTGGGCACGCGCCTGGCGGCGCTGGCCTCGCTGCCAAACCTGGCCCTCATCGTGGTCGACGAGGAACACGACGCCTCCTACAAGCAGCAGGAAGGCGCGCGCTATTCGGCGCGCGACCTCGCGGTGTGGCGCGCGCGCCAGCGCGACATCCCGGTGGTGCTGGGATCGGCGACGCCATCGCTGGAGAGCTGGCGCGCCGCGCAGCGCGGACGCTACCGCTTGCTGGAACTGCCCGCCCGCGCCAGCGGCAGCATGCCCGAGGTGCGCCTGCTGCACGCCGGGCAGGACCCCCTGCTGCGGGCCGGCGGGCTGATCGGCCAGGCGCTGCACGAGGCCATCGCCGCGCGCCTGGCACGCGGCGAGCAAAGCCTGCTGTTCCTCAACCGGCGCGGCTACGCCCCGGTGATCCGCTGCCCGGACTGCGGCTGGCTGTCGGACTGCCCGCACTGCGATGCCCACTTGGTCTACCACCGCACCGACCGCAGCCTGCGCTGCCATCACTGCGGCCACCGCGCCGCGATCCCGCGCGCCTGCCCCGAATGCGGCAGCCTCGACCTGCAGCCGCTGGGACGCGGTACGCAGCGCGCGGAGGAGGCGCTGACCGAACTGTTCCCGCAGGCGCGCATCGCCCGCATCGACGCCGACACCGCCCGGCGCAAGGGCGCGGCGCAAAGCGGCTTCGCGCAGATGCACGCGGGCGAGGTGGACATCCTCGTCGGCACGCAGATGATCACCAAGGGCCACGACTTCCAGCGCGTGACCCTGGTGGCCGCGCTCAACCCGGACGCCGGGCTGTTCACGCACGACCTGCGCGCCCCCGAGCGCCTGTTCGCCCAGCTCATGCAGGCCGCCGGCCGGGCGGGGCGGGCCGACGCCGCCGAGGGCGGCACGGCGCCCGCGATGCTGGTGCAGACCGCCTACCCCGAGCACATGCTCTACCGCGCCCCGGGGGCGCACGACTACCCCGGCTTTGCCGCGCAGGAGCTGACCGAGCGCCGGTGCGCCGGCATGCCGCCGTTTTCCTTCCAGGCCCTGCTGCGCGCCGAGCACAAGAAGCCCGAGGTGCTGGAAGCCTTTCTCGCCCAGGCCGCCGAACTGGCCGCGCAGCCGGCCCGCGAGGCCGGCCTGATGGTCTACCCGCCGGTGCCGGCCAGCCTGGCGCGCCTGGCCGGCATGCATCGCCAGCACATCCTGGTCGAAGGTGCCGACCGCGCCGCGCTGCAGGGTTTCCTGGCGCAGTGGCGAAGCTCGCTGCTGCAGGCCAAAGCGCGGGCGCGCTGGGCCATCGACGTGGACCCGACGGAATTCTGATTCGCCGCCACCCAAGCCCGTGGTCCAGCCGGCGAGGTGCGGGGACGGCCGTACCGGACTGAATCGGAGCGGTTTGGCGGCTGCGCTGTCGATTTCAGCCCACCTCGGCCGTCGTCGCACCAGAGGGCCCCGTGTCCCGGCGCCCCGCAGCCCAAGGAGATCACCATGCGTTACATGATCATCGTGAAGGCCACGGCGGATTCGGAAGCCGGTGCCATGCCCCCGGAATCGCTGCTCGCCGAAATGGCCGCCTTCCATGAGCGGCTGGCTCGCGCCGGCGTGCTGCTCGACGCCTCGGGCCTCAAGCCCAGCGCGAACGGCTGGCGGGTGCGCTACGACGGCGGCAAGCGCAGCGTGATCGACGGCCCGTTCACCGAATCCAAGGAACTAATCGCCGGCTACACGCTGATCCAGGCGGCCTCGCGCGAGGAAGCGATGGAGTGGACGCGACGCTTCCCCAACCCCGCCATCGACGGCGGGCAAGGCGAGATCGAAGTACGGCCGCTGTTCGAACTGGACGACTTCGCCCCATCCGATGCCATCGGGCGCTTTCGCAAACTGGAGCAGGCGCGTTGATTTTTTTGCCCGCCCGCGTCGATTTCCGGCGCGCTCGTCCGTCGTCCGGATATCGCGGCCCGGCGCCGCATCCCTTTCATTCACCCGAGGAGCACCATGCAAGCAAACTCGATTCACTGGTTCGAGATCCATGCGCAGGACATGGCGCGCGCCTGCGCCTTCTTCTAAAGTGTCCATCGGCCCGCATTCGACGGCCTGAAGCGCCGTTGCGGTCGAACCCTCCACGAGAAAACCCGCCATGCCGTCCTATCTGCTGTTGATCGTCGAGCCGCGCGGCCAGCGCGAGGCACGCACGCCCGAACAGGGCCGCGCCGCGTACGAGGAGATGGTGCGCTTCGGCCAGGGGCTGGCCGCGCAGGACAAGCTGCGCGGCGTCTCCTCTTTGCTGCCCGACCGCCTGGGCGTGCGCGTGCGCCGGCGCGAAGGCAAGACCGAGCTGCGCGACGGCCCGTTCGCCGAGGCCAAGGAAATGATCGGCGGCTTTTTCTACATCGACTGCGCCGACCGCGACGAGGCGCTGGCCATCGCCGCCGCCTGCCCGGCCGCGCAATGGGCCACCGTCGAGGTGCGCGAAGCCGCGCCCTGCTACGAGGGCTGAACGTCCACCCACATCCTGACGGGAGAATACGCATGAACCGGATCCAACCCTATCTGTTCTTCGACGGCCGCTGCGAGGAGGCGCTGGCCTTCTACCGGAACGCGCTGGGCGCGCAGATCGACATACTGCTGCGCTTCGACGAAAGCCCCGAGCCGGTGCCCGCCGGCATGCTGCAGCCGGGCTTCGAGCACAAGGTGATGCACGCCGCGTTGCGCGTCGGCGAGACCCAGATCCTCGCCTCCGACGGCTGCGACGACAGCGCGCGCTTCGGCGGCTTTTCGCTCGCGCTGAGCGTGCCCACCGCAGCCGAGGCCGACCGTGTGTTCGCCGCGCTGGCCGACGGCGGCAAGGTAGGCATGCCGCTGGGCAAAACCTTCTTCTCGCCACGCTACGGCATGCTCACCGACCGCTTCGGCGTCGGCTGGATGGTGATGGTCCCGGCGACGCCGAACTGAAGCTGCTGCCGAGATGCGGCGCCGGTAATGCCGGAGCGCGGCGAAGCGCCGTTCGCCGGCTCCGACCTGGCCGCGCCCGGCCCCGCCCGCGTCCGGTACGAAGCCGGCGCGCCCTTCGTCTGATCAGGAGTCCAGCATGCCCGCCATCACCCCAATGCTCTGGTTCGACGGCCAATGCCAAGCACAGTGAAGACATGCCGGAATGGCACAAATTTGATCTTAGTGGAGAAATGACATGACAACACCAGCAAAAAATACGATTTGCCTTTGGTACGATCGAGACGCAGAGGACGCGGCACGGTTTTACGCGGCTACCTTTCCCAACTCATCTGTCGGTGCAGTACTCCGCGCGCCTGGGGACTTTCCGTCGGGGAAGAAAGGGGATGTATTGACCGTCGAGTTTACGGTGATGGGTATTCCGTGCCTCGGGATCAACGGCGGGCCTGCGTTCAAGCACAGCGAAGCGTTCTCGTTTCAGGTTGCAACCGCTGACCAGGCCGAAACGGATCGCTACTGGAACGCAATCGTCGGCAATGGCGGTCAAGAGAGTGAGTGCGGTTGGTGCAAGGACAAATGGGGATTGTCTTGGCAGATCACACCCCTGGCGCTGACCGAAGCGATTGCTGATTCGGATCCCGCTGCCGCCAAGCGTGCATTCGATGCGATGATGACAATGCGAAAGATTGACATCGCCACAATCGTGGCAGCGCGCCGCGGCCGAGATGCGGGCGGTCTAACATCATTCCACCCGACCTCGGTCCCGCTGGCGCGGGCCTTCGTCGGGCGAACTCTACGTTCGACGGCCGGGCCGAGGAGGCCGCGCGTTTCTACGTCTCGGTCTTCCCCAACTCGCGCATCGTCCTGGCGGGGATTCCCCAAACTGCTCTCAAGAAAACGCCGGACCGCCCCCAAGTTTTCTTGACCCCCATGGGGGGCGGAGCGGTGTGCCACCCCTGGAGCACACATGAGTAGGACCTCGCGCCTGTTCAAGTTGATGGACGCCTTGCGCGCCCGGCGCCATCCGGTCACCGCAGCGCAGCTTGCCGCGCAGCTGGCGGTCTCCGTGCGCACGGTCTACCGCGACGTGCAGACGCTCGTCGAACTCGGCGCGCGCATCGACGGCGGGGCGGGCGTCGGCTACGTGTTGCGCGCCGGGTTCTTTCTGCCGCCACTCATGTTCGGCGAGGACGAGATCGAGGCCCTGGTGCTCGGCGCCCGCTGGGTGCAGGGGCAGGGCGACGCGGAACTTGCGCGCGCGGCCGAGTCGGTGCTGGCGAAGATCGCGACGGCCTCGCCCAAGGACCTGCGCGACAAGATGGCCGACACCGGCCTGTGGGCGCCCCGCTTCAAGGGGGCCGCGCAAAGGGTCCAGGGCCTGGGCGTCATCCGGACGGCCATCCGCCGCGAGCGCAAGCTCAGGATCCGCTATACCGACGCCGCAGAAGTCGCGACGGAGCGCGTGATCTGGCCGGTTGCGCTCGGCTTCTTCGAAGGTGCTCGAATCGTCGCCGCCTGGTGCGAACTGCGAAACGATTTCCGGCATTTCCGGATCGACCGGATTTCGAGCCTGGAAACGATGGATGCGGCATTTCCGCGCCCGCGCCGCGAGTTGGCCAAGCTTTGGCGCGAGCACATCAAACGACCTCGGCCGGAGGCAGGCGTGCCGGATCACGTTGCTGACAGAAACTGACACGCGCGCTTCCTACGATGGTGTGGTCGAGGGCAACTTCAACGGAGCGAATGCCATGCGCCTGTACTACCACCCACAGTCCACCTGTTCACGCCGCGCCTTGCTGGCCGCCGCACATCTCGATGCCCCGATCGAGCGGGTGATGGTCGACCTGTTTCGCAGCGAGCACCGCACGCCCGAGTTCCTGCGGCTCAATCCCAACCATAGGGTTCCGGTGCTCGACGACGACGGCTTCGTGCTCTGGGAATCGCACGCGATCATGCAATACCTGGCCGACAAGACGCCACGGCAAACCGTCTATCCGACCGGGGCCCGCGAAAGAGCGGACGTCAACCGCTGGCTGTTCTGGTGCGCGGCGCACCTGATGCCCGCGATCACCATGCTCAACTGGGAAAACAACATCAAGGGGCTGCTCGGCCTGGGCCCGCCCGATCCGGCCGAGGTCAACCGCGGCGAGGAGCAGATGCGCGAATTCGGCGGCGTGCTCGATGCCAACCTCGCGCAGCGCGAGTGGATCTGCGGCGACGCGCTCACTCTGGCCGACCTCGCCATCGCCGCGCCGCTCGCCGATATCGCGCGCGCCAGGCTCCCGGTCGATGGCTACGCCAACCTCCAGCGCTGGTTCACCGGCGTTCGGGCGCTCGATGCATGGAAATCGACGCAGCCGCAGCATCCTCGCCGAGCGACGAACGATGGGTGAAAATGACCACGCTGCCATGGACAGCCGTCCCGCATACAGGCCTCTTTCGCTTGCAAGCGGACTGCGGCACTCGCCGTTTACGCAGGCGGCCGGCCCGGCAGATCCTGTCACACGCAAAGCCAAGCCCATGCCGACCACCACGCCCTTCCCCTGGTTCGACGGCCGCGCCGAAGCAGCAGCGCCGTTCTACGTTTCGGTGCTCAAGAACTCCTGGATCACGTCAACGCGGGACGGCTACGGTCACCCAGGCCGCAACCCGATGGAGACGGGCATGATTCCCGACGTCGCGCTGCTGCAGCAGGCCCATGTGCAAGACTGATGCCGCAGCCGCGGACGAGACGGCGCGCACCATCGCCGCGATCTGGCGCATCGAGTCGGCCAAGGTCGTGGCGCATGTGGCGCGCATCACCCATGACCTGGGCCTGGCCGAGGACTGCGCCCAGGACGCGCTGCTGTCCGCGCTCGAACACTGGCCGAAGCAAGGCGTGCCGGATCGCCCCGGCGCCTGGCTGATGACCGCTGCCAAGCGCCGCGCGCTGGACCATCTGCGCCACGCCAGGCTCGCCGAATCGCGCCATGAACAACTCGGCCATGCCCTCGATACCGCGCACCTCGTCGCCGCGCACGCGTTCGGCGAGATGGTCGACGCTGCGCTCGACGATGACATCGGCGACGAGCCGCTGCGGTTGATGTTCACGGCCTGCCACCCCCTGCTGGCGCCCGAGGCACGCGCGGCGCTGACGCTGAGAATCATGGGCGGTCTGTCCACCACCGAAATCGCCCGCGCCTATCTCAAGCCCGAGCCCACCATCGCCCAGCGCATCGTGCGCGCCAAGCGCGCCCTGGCCGCCGCGCGGGTGCCCTACGAGCTGCCGCGCGGCGCGGAGCTGAAGCCGCGCCTGGCTTCGGTGCTCGAAGTGCTCTACCTGATGTTCAACGAGGGCTATGCCGCCACCGCGGGCCCGGACTGGATGCGCCCGGCGCTGTGCGAGGAAGCGCTGCGGCTGGGACGCGTGCTGGCCGAACTGATGGCCGACGCGAGCGAAGTCCACGGTCTGGTCGCGTTGATGGAAATCCAGTCCTCGCGCCTGGGCGCGCGGGTGGACGCGCTGGGGGCGCCCATCCTGCTCGCCGCGCAGGACCGCTCGCGCTGGGACCCGCTGCTGATCCGCCGCGGCCTCGGCGCGCTGTCGCGCGCCGAGGCCCTTCCCGGGCCGCTGGGTCCCTACGCCCTGCAGGCGGCCATCGCCGCCTGCCACGCCAGCGCGCCAAGCACCGAGTCCACCGACTGGGCGCGCATCGCGGCGCTCTACGACGCCCTGGCGCAAATCGCGCCATCCCCGGTGGTGACGCTCAACCGCGCCGTGGCCGTCGCGATGGCCTTCGGCCCCGCCGCGGGACTGGACATCGTCGACGGCCTGCGCGACGAGCCCGACCTGGCCCACTACCACCTCCTTCCCAGCGTGCGCGGCGATTTGCTCGCCAGGCTGGGCCGGGCGCAGGAGGCGCGTGCGGAGTTCGAACGCGCCGCCGCGCTTGCCGGCAATATGCGTGAACGCGTGCTGCTGCTGGAACGCGCACGGGCGTGCGCCATGCCGCCGGACTGAATGCGCGGGGCGGCCTGCCGGGCGCGCAAGTTTCGGTCAGCCGGCCATGCGTAGCCACAGCGCCAGCGCGATGGCAACGCCCGCCAGCGCCAGTGCCAGCGCCGCCATCACCAGCAGGCGCAGGCGGCGCTGCGCCGCGGCGGCCTCGGCGACCGCTTGTTCCAGCGCCGACAGCGCGGCCTGCAGCTGCACGGCCAGTTCGCGCACATGCTCGGCATTGTGGGTCACGGCCGTCTGCAGTTCGGCGAGTTGGCGTTGCGTGTCTTCGTTGGCTTCCCTGCTGCTCTTGCGCTGGCCGAACACGGGCAAGGCGATCTTGGCGATGGAATCGATATAGGGCAGGGCGGCGTTGATCGCGGCGAGCCAGGATGCGGGCATGGCGGGTGCGGGATGGACGATGGTGGGCCGCATGGACCCGGTGGACAGACCCTAGAGTAACCAATCCGGATGAAGTCCAGCGCAACCGCCGGGGACGCGGCGCGGCTGCCACGGTGGGCGGCGGACCTCATGCGCCGCGCCACCGCATCCAGGCGAATCTCAGCAGGCCCGCGCTCCATCCAACGTGGCCGCGCCGGGCGCCTGGGCTCAGGCAAGCTCGGTTACGCGGGCCTGCCCGCCGTCCGCACCCGTCCCGGCTGCCCCGCCATGGCGCCACTGCCGCATCAGGATCTCCCATTGCGGTTCGACCTCGGCCAGGTGGCGCGCCTTGACATGGCCGTAGCCGCGGATGCGCTCCGGCAGGCTGGCGATCTGGACCGCCAGGACCAGGTTCTGCGGACCCAGGCCGCCGAGCAGCTCGCGTACGGTGTCGCGGTAACGGCCGATGAGGGCGCGCTCCTGCTTGCGTTCGTCGGTACGGCCGAACGGATCGATCGCGGTGCCGCGCAGGAACTTGACGTGACGCAGCACGGCGAAAACCTGGCCCATCCACGATCCGAATTCGCGCTTGACCAACTCGCCCTTGGCGTTGCGCTTGGCGAGCAAGGGCGGGGCCAGGTGGTAGCGCAGCTTGAAGTCGCCCTCGAACTGGCTCTGGATCTGCGCGCCGAATTCGGCGGCGCTGTGCAGGCGCGCCACTTCGTATTCGTCCTTGTACGCCATGAGCTTGAACAAATGGCGCGCCACCGCCTCACTCAGGCGCGTGGACTGCAGCGGCGCCTCGGCGGCGCGCACCTGCGCCACCAGCTCCGCGTACTGCCGCGCATAGGCCGCGTTCTGGTAGCCGGTGAGGAATTCGACGCGGTGCTTGACCAGCTCGTCCAGCGAAGGACGCTTGACGACTTGAATCACCTGCTGGGCGCTGGCCAGCGCGGCGAAGCCCTGCGGATCGGCGGCGGCGCGGCGGCCCCATTCGAACGCCGCCTTGTTCTTGTCCACCGCCACGGCGTTGAGTTCGATGGCCCGCATCAGCGACGCCCGTCCTAGCGGCAGCCAGCCTTTCTGCCAGGCAAAACCCAGCAGCATGGGATTGGCGTACAGCGCGTCGCCGAGCAGACGCACGGCGGCTGCGTCGGCGTCGAAACCCGCGACCTGTTCGCGTCCGGCCGCCTGCTCGATAGCGCTGCGGCAGGCGGCGCCGGGAAACTGCCAGTCGGGCTGGTGGACGAAGGTGGCCGTGGGCGTGCCATGGGTGTTGAGGGCCACGAAGGTGCGGCCCTCGCGCACGCGCGAGAGGGTTTCGCGGTCGGCCGCGACGATGGGGTCGCAGCCCAGGATCAGCTCTGCCTCGGCCATCGCCACGCGGGTGGTGTGGATGTTCTCGGGCGCGTCGGCGATGAGCACGTGGCTCCAGGTCGCACCGCCCTTTTGCGCCAGCCCCGCGGCGTCCTGGGTGACGATGCCCTTGCCTTCGATGTGCGCGGCCACGCCGAGCAACTGGCCGATGGTGATGACCCCGGTGCCGCCCACGCCGGCCACCAGGATGCCGTAGTTGCCGCCGCCGGCGCGGTCCGCGCGCACGGGATCGGGCACCACGGGCTCCGGGATCGGCGGCAGGCCGGCAGGGTCCGTCGCGGCCTGCGCCTTGGGTTTGCGCAATTGCCCGCCCTCGACCGTGACGAAGCTCGGGCAAAAGCCCTTGAGGCAGGAGTAGTCCTTGTTGCAGGTGCTCTGGTTGATGGTGCGCTTGCGGCCGAATTCGGTTTCCAGCGGCTCCACCGACAGGCAGTTGGACTGCTCCGAGCAGTCGCCGCAGCCCTCGCACACCAGCGGGTTGATGACCACGCGCTTGGCCGGGTCGGCCAGCAGGCCGCGCTTGCGGCGGCGGCGCTTCTCGGTGGCGCAGGTCTGGTCGTAGACGATGACCGTGGTGCCCGGCACCTCGCGTATGCGCAGCTGAATGGCGTCGAGCTCGTCGCGGTGATGCACGGTCACGCCGGGCGCCAAGTCGTGCACGTCCCGGTACTTCTGCGGCTCGTCGGTGACGACGACGATCTCGCGCACGCCCTCGGCCTGCAGCTCGCGCGTGATCTGCGGCACGGTGAGACCGCCTTCCACCGGCTGGCCGCCGGTCATCGCCACGGCGTCGTTGAACAGGATCTTGTAGGTGATGTTGACCTTGGCCGAAATGGCCTGCCGAATCGCGAGCAACCCCGAGTGGTAGTACGTGCCGTCGCCCAGGTTGGCGAACACATGCTTTTCCTTGGTGAACGGCGCCTGCCCTACCCAGGCCACGCCCTCGCCGCCCATCTGGCTGAAGGTGGCGGTATGGCGGTCCATCCACACCACCATGTAGTGGCAGCCGATGCCGGCCATGCCGCGCGAGCCCTCGGGCACGCGGGTGCTGGTGTTGTGCGGGCAGCCCGAGCAGAACCAGGGCGGGCGCTTCTCGCCCACGGGCATGTCCTCCAGCGCGCGCTCCTTGGCGACGATGATGTCCACCCGCTCGCGCAGCCGGCGCTGCAGGTCGACCCCGGCCTCGCGCAGGATGCCCAGCCTGTCCAGCCGGCTGGCGATGGCCTTGGCGATGATGGACGGGCTGAGGTCGCCCTTGGCCGGCAGCAGCCAGTTGCCGCCCGGGTTGGGCTGGCTCCACTCGCCGCCGCTGCGGTCGCCCGCGCGCTCGTCGAACTTGCCGATGACGTTGGGGCGCACGTCCTCGCGCCAGTTGTACAGCTCCTCCTTGAGCTGGTACTCGATGACCTGGCGCTTTTCCTCCACCACCAGGATTTCCTGCAGCCCGGTGGCGAACTCGCGCGTGATGGCGGCCTCCAGCGGCCACACCACCGCCACCTTGTGCAGGCGGATGCCGAGCTGCGCGCAGGTGGCGTCGTCCAGCCCCATGTCGGCCAGGGCCTGGCGCGTGTCGTTGTAGGCCTTGCCCGAGGCCATGATGCCCAGCCGCGCGTGCGGGCTGTCGATCACGGTGTGGTTGAGCCGGTTGGCGCGGATATAGGCCAGCGCGGCGTACCACTTCACGTCCATCAGCCGCGCCTCCTGGGAGAGCGGGTCGTCCGGCCAGCGGATGTGCACGCCGCCTTGCGGCATCTCGAAATCGGTGGGCAGCACGATGCGCACGCGCTCGGCCGCCACGTCCACCGAGGCCGACGACTCGACCACCTCCTGGATGGTCTTCATGCCGGCCCACACGCCCGAATACCGGCTCATCGCCAGCGCGTGCAGGCCGAGGTCGAGAATGTCCTGCACATTGCTGGGAAAGAACACCGGCAGACCGCAGGCCTTGAAAATGTGGTCGCTCTGGTGCGCCGCGGTACTGCTCTTGGCGACGTGGTCGTCGCCCGCTACCGCGATCACGCCGCCGTGCTTCGCGGTGCCGGCCATATTGGCGTGCTTGAACACGTCCGAGCAACGGTCCACGCCCGGTCCCTTGCCGTACCAGATGCCGAACACCCCGTCGAACTTCTTCTGCCCGGGGTAAAGGTCGAGTTGCTGCGTGCCCCACAGCGCCGTGGCGGCCAGCTCCTCGTTGACTCCGGCCTGGAACACGACGTTGTTCGCCGCCAGCTGCTTCTTGGCCTTCCACAGCGCCTGGTCGTAGCCGCCCAGCGGCGAACCGCGGTAGCCGGACACGAAGCCCGCGGTGTTGAGCCCGGCGAGGGCGTCGCGCTGGCGCTGCAACATCGGCAGGCGCACCAGGGCATGGATGCCGCTCATGAAGGCGCGGCCGGTTTCGAGGGTGTATTTGTCGTCGAGCGAAACGGTCTCGAGCGCCCGGCGGATGGCTTCGGGCAAGGGTGCGTTCATGGCGCGTGTCTCCAAATCGGCGGCCTCGCGGGTAAGCGGCCGGCCGGGTGCAGCGAGGCTGCGGGGTTTGTGCGTCTGGTCCTGAGGCGTGTTGCGCCCCGAACCGCCTCCGCGCCTTGTGGGCACGGGCTGATCGTCAGCAAAGCTGATGCTAGTGCGAGCGCCGGGGATTTGCCAACTGGTCCCGGTGTTTCCTTGCCGGGGCTTGCCGCCGAAGACCTAGCGACCTAGCGCTGCTCCACGCACAACGTCGTGTTGCCGGCCGGCGTGAGGTTGTTGATGGTGGCCTGGCGGCCCTTGAACCACACCTGCAAGTCGCCGTTCTTGTAGCGCGCGCCGTCCGCCGCGACGGTTTGTTCCAGCTTGACGACGCCCAGGGCGGTGGACAGCGTCACGCTCACGTCGCCGAAGGTGGCGACGAAGGACGTGCCGTCATTGCAGACGTAGCGCACCGCGTTGGCGGGAAGCGGGCCCGATGGCGGCATGAGGGTTTGCGCGGCCGGTGGCGAGGCCGAACTGGCCGGCGGAGCAGCCGGCGCACTGGCCGCGGGCAAGGGCTGCGAAGTCGACGGCAGCGGGGCCGACTCCGGCCCCAGCGGCTGCACCGCGATGCCCGGCGTGGGTTGCAGCGGCTGGGCGAACACCTCCGGCGGCGGCGCGCTCGGCGCGGGTTGCGGGGCGGCGGGCGGCGGCGAGGGCTGGACCTGCGGCGACATCGGAATATTGACGATCGGCGGCGGCCCGTTGAGCGACACGGTGCTTCCGCAAGCCCCCAGCAGCAACGTGGCCAGCCCCGTGCCGAGCCATGCCGCCAGGCGCAGGCCGCCCGGATGACGCCTGGCGCTGCGGACTGCGGGGCGGGTGGACAGACGTGTTTGCATCGTGGCGCTCTCTAAGGTGTCGAAGTGGAACAACGTGGTTCCCGATTACACCAGATCGAAGCCCGCCCGGATGTGACCTGTTTCAACAAGCCTTGAATCGGTGTGGCGTCGATCCCACGGGCCTGGGCGGGATTGAAAACGCAAGCCTCTGCGCCGCCGCTCCAAATCCGTTTCAGACACGCCCATCCTGCTCCAGAATGCTCCACTCCGCGTCGTCAAAAAGTCTTGAGCGCGTCAGAAACCGAAAACCCGTCGATCCCTCGAGCGAAAACATTCCGCCTCGCCCCGGCACGACGTCGATGATGAGCTGCGTATGCTTCCAGTACGCATACTGGGCTTGCCCGATGTAGAAAGGCATGCCGCCGATATGGCCGAGCAGTCGATCCGCGTCACCGAGCAGAAACTCGCCTGCGGCAAAGCACATCGGCGCGCTGCCATCGCAGCAACCGCCCGACTGATGAAACATCAGGTCGCCATGCGCCGTCTTCAGCTTGTCGATGAGTTCGAGCGCAGCCGGCGTTGCCGTGACTTGCTGAACCGTCCGCGGCTCGACGTTGCGTGTGCCTGATTCAGAGGTCGTGTCCATCTTGAATGCTCGCTTGAGGGGTCCATGCGCACGGGATCCCGGGTCATCCAGGAATCCCGCGCCTGCATGCACAGGCATGGGATCCCTGGTCCGCCATCCGAGTCAGAAGAAACCCAGCTTGCTTTCGCTGTAACTCACCAGCAGATTCTTGGTTTGCTGGTAGTGGTCGAGCATCATCTTGTGGTTTTCACGCCCGATGCCCGATTGCTTGTAGCCGCCGAATGCGGCATGCGCCGGATAGAGGTGGTAGCAATTCGTCCAGACACGACCTGCCTGAATCCCGCGGCCCATACGGAAGGCCCGGTTCGTGTCGCGCGTCCAGACCCCCGCGCCCAGGCCGTACAGCGTGTCATTGGCGATCGCCAGCGCGTCCTCTTCGTCCTTGAAGGTCGTCACGGACAGCACCGGGCCGAAGATCTCCTCCTGGAAAATGCGCATCTTGTTGTGCCCTTTGAAAACCGTGGGCTTGACGTAATACCCGCCTTCCAGTTCACCCGGCAGCTTGTTGCGCTCGCCTCCGATCAGAACCTGGGCTCCCTCCTGCTTGCCGATGTCGAGGTAGGACAGGATTTTCTCCAGCTGCTCGCTCGACGCCTGTGCGCCGATCATGGTTTCCATCTCCAGCGGGCTGCCCTGCTTGATGGCGGCCACGCGCTTGATCGCCCGCTCGATGAAACGCGCGTAGATCGATTCCTGGACCAGCGCGCGGGAAGGGCAGGTGCAGACCTCGCCCTGGTTGAGCGCGAACATCGCAAAGCCTTCGAGCGCCTTGTCGAAGTAGCCGTCGTCCTTGTCCATCACGTCAGCGAAGAAGATGTTCGGTGACTTGCCGCCGAGCTCCAGCGTGACGGGAATCAGATTCTGGCTTGCGTACTGCGAGATCAGCCGGCCGGTGGTGGTCTCTCCGGTGAAGGCGATCTTGCCGATGCGGCTGCTCGACGCCAGCGGCTTGCCTGCCTCCAGTCCGAAGCCGTTGACCACGTTCAGCACGCCCGCCGGCAGCAAGTCGCCGACCAGCTCGAGCAGCACCAGGATGGAAACCGGCGTTTGCTCGGCGGGCTTGAGCACGACGCAGTTGCCCGCCGCCAGCGCAGGCGCCAGTTTCCAGACGGCCATCAGAATCGGGAAATTCCAGGGAATGATCTGCCCGACGACGCCGATCGGCTCGTGGTAGTGGTAGGCGTAGGTCTCATGGTCGATCTCGCTGATGCCGCCTTCCTGCGCGCGCACGCACGAGGCGAAATAGCGGAAGTGGTCGATGGCCAGCGGAAGGTCGGCCAGCGTGGTTTCGCGGATGGGTTTGCCGTTGTCCCAGGTTTCGGCGGCCGCGAGCATGGGCAGGTTGGCTTCCATGCGATCCGCGATCTTGTTCAGGATGTTCGCGCGATCCGTGGGCGATGTGCGGCCCCAGGCGCCCTTGGCCTTGTGCGCGGCATCGAGCGCGCGTTCGATGTCTGCAGCCGTCGAGCGCGGAACCTCGCAAAAGGGCTTGCCCGTGACAGGCGAAATGTTCTCGAAGTATTGACCGCCGGCAGGCGCAACCCACTCGCCGCCGATGTAGTTGCCATAACGCTTTTTGAAGGCGACGGCGGTGCCAAACTTGCCGGGTTCAAGCATGTCCATGGATATCTCCTAAATGTATATGTGGGGAAGGGACTGAACTGCGACTGAACTGCGCGTGCAGTGCCCTCTTCCCAATCAGGAAACGTGCCAGGCGAAGTCTCGCTGCCGAGCACAAAATTTTTCTTTTCACGACAAGGCATTAGGCCATCCGATCCGGCTTTACCCGAAGCCTTTCCCCGCCCCTTGTGGCTTCATCCGCGACAGCGGACTGTCGCGTCTTGCGACGGGTGACATGAATCATTCGGGGTGCGACACTTCGCCCATAACAAATGGGCCGCCCGCATATTCATGCATGGCGCGCCAACCCAGGAGACGGATGTGCCCCAGGCCAAACGCATGGACAGCACGGGGATCGCCCCGGCTTCGACCGCATTGCACTTGGCGCGCCAGCGCTTTTTCGAGGAAGGCCACGATCCTGAAGGACTCGTGCCGGAGTGGATTGCGCGTTCGTGGCGGCGGTGCTCGGCCCTGCCAGCGAGGCCGAGCGAGTCCCCCGAGCCTTTGCCGCAGGATGAGTTGTTCAGCCGGCGCGAGGCGCAGGGGCGGCTTCGCCGCCACGCCCTGCCCGAATTGGAGGCCTTGGCCGAGGCCCTGTCGCCCTCGCGCGTCGTCGTGTTGCTGGCCGATCCGCAAGGCATGATTCTCGACGCCACGGGCTCGGACGTCTTCATGAACAAAGCCCAGCGCGTGGCCCTGATGCCCGGCGTCGATTGGTCCGAGCGGCAGCGAGGGACCAATGCGATCGGCACGGCCTTGACGGAAAGCTCCCCCATCACGGTCCTCGGCCCCCAGCATTACATGGAGCAAAACGGCATCCTGGGCTGTACGGCCGCGCCCCTGCTGGGCGCGGACGGGCAGGTGCTGGGCGTGCTGGACGTTTCGGGCGATCCCCGCTGCATTCAGGCCCAGACCATCGGCCTGGTCCGCATGGCGGCGCAGATGATCGAATACCGCATGGCGCTGGACAACAGACCCGCGCAGACCGAACTCCTGCGTTTTGCCCGCGACCCGGCGTTGCTCGGATCGCACCGCGAGGCCTTGCTGTGGATCCGCAACGAAACCATCGTGGGCGCTAACCGCGCAGCCATGCGCGTTTTGGGCATGACGTTCGAACAGTTGCGCGGTCGATTCGTCGACGACCTCTTCTGCTCCCTGCCGAGCACCGACCGCGACCAGTTCGAGTTGTGCTTGCAGCCCTGGCTGGCGCGCCCGGGGCGTTCGGCCTCCTGGGCTTCAGGCTGGGTCGGCGGCAAAAGCCGACGGCCAGACTGCGTACCGACCGCGGCCGAAGAACGGTTGCCGCAGGAACGCCCGGCGGCGGCTTCCGAACCGCCCATCATCTGGGATCCGCAACGGGACGCGTTGGTCGAGCGCGCGAGACGCGTTCTGGATTGCGGGATCCCGGTTCTCATCCTCGGGGAATCGGGCACTGGAAAGGAGGTTTTTGCAAGGCGGGTTCACCAGGCCAGCCAGCGCCGCCAGGGGCCTTTCGTCCCGGTCAATTGCGCCGCCGTCCCGGAAGGCCTGATCGAGGCCGAGCTCTTCGGCTACGAGGAAGGCGCTTTCACCGGCGCCCGGCGCAAGGGTCAGCCGGGGCTGATCCGGCAAGCCCATGGCGGCGTCTTATTCCTGGATGAAATCGGTGACATGCCTTTGCCGATGCAAGCCCGGCTCCTGCGGGTTTTGCAGGATCATGAAGTCAAGGCGCTCGGCGGGGGGCGTCAGCAGCCCGTGGATTTCGTGTTGATGTGCGCAACCCATTGCGACCTCCAGAACATGGCCGCCCTGGGCAGCTTCCGAACAGACTTGTATTACCGCCTGCAGCATTTCACGGCCGCATTGCCAGCCCTGCGCGAACAGTCCGATGCCGGGATCCGTGTCGAGGAGCTCCTGCAATCGATGTTGCCGTCTCACCATCTCCGGCTCAGCCCGCAAGCTCGGGATGCGCTGTTGGCTTATGCCTGGCCGGGCAACTGGCGGCAGCTCATCGCGACGACGCAGACCCTCCTCGCCTTGGCTGAGCCGGGGAGTTGCATCGAACTCGCCGATCTCCCCGATGCCATTCGGCGCGATTGGTGGAGCCGGCATGCAACGCCGCCGACCGCCGCGGAGGCCGCGGCGCGCGCCAGCGGCGCCAAGCATGATGCCGCTGGGGATGCGCCGCAGCCGATGGCGTTGCGCGCCCTGGCGGAATCGGCCATTCAAGCCGCGATTTCCTCGTGCAACGGGAATATCAGCCAGGCCGCGCGGCTGCTTGGCGTGCATCGCAGCACGCTCTACCGGCATGTTTTGCCGGACCGGAAGCCTCGTTGACCCGAAACGCGCACCGCGTCCCCGGGGCCGTTGACGCAATGAGCCTTGCCGCGCACCCCATCCCGCCCCGCTTTCACCTCGCGTGAGCCGGCCCCTCAGCGACTCAAGCCCCGCGGCAGCAGCACCCACATGCGCCCCGGCGACTGCATGCGCCCGGCCGCATCCCCGGCGGTTTCCCCGGTGCCGAAGAACAGATCGGCACGCAGGCTGCCGGTGATGGCGCCGCCCACGTCCTGGGCGAACACCAGATGGGCGAAGGGCTGGCCGGCGACGGTGGTGCTCAGCCACAGCGGGGTGCCGAGGGCGAGCTGGCGCTTGTCCACGGCCACGCTGCGCAACGGGGTCAGCGGCACACCCATGGCGCCGGTGGGGCCGCGTTCGGGGTGGTCCAGCACGGCGGCGCGGAAGAACACCACGCGCGGGTTGGCGTCGAGCATTTGTTGCACGCGCTCGGGATGCATGCGCGCCCAGGCGCGGATGATCTGCATGGTCACCGTGCCGCGCAGTTCGCCCTGGTCGAGCAGCCAGCGCCCGATGCCCTTGTAAGGCTGCCCATTGTTGGCGGCATAAGCCAGACGCACCAGGTGACGCTGCCCGTCAGGTTCGGTCACCCGCAGGCGCCCGGAACCCTGCACCTGCAACAGCAGCGCATCCACCGGGTCGGCCAGGTAAACCAGCTCTTTGCCGCGCAAGGCGGCCTGCGCCTGGGGCAAGGTATCGATGTCACGCCGGGTAAACCACGGTTTACCAGCGACCAGGGTCGCCGGCGGGCTGTACAGTGGCACTGAAAAACCATCGCCGGGCAGGCGCCGGGCTTCAAACTCCGGCTCAAAATAGCCCGTCAGCAGACCGGCCGCAGGACCGCCTTGCAGCGGCTCAACCCGGTACGGCTGGAGTTGCTGCTGCATCCATTGCAGTTGCCCGGCGCGATCGGCAATGCTCAACTGCCGCACCTGTGGACACAACGGTGCAAATACCGGGCCGGGTCGCTCGCAACTTTTCAGCCAGGCGTTCCAGGCCTCAAACAAGTCATCCTCTTGCAGACCCGGCAAGTCACTCCACGGCACAGCAACCCAGCGGCTTTGGGCTTGCACAATGACCGCTCCCGACCATGCGCTAGCCCCGCCAGACCAACCCGGCTGCGGCTTGCCTGGTGATGCCGGGCCGGCCGGCCCGGCCGCACTGAGCGGGACGGTGTCCAGCGGCGGACCGCTGGCGCATGCCGCCAGCAGCACCAGCAGGGCAGCAACCAGCGACCAGCGCAGACGCAACCGCCAGCGGCTCATAAAACGCGATGCTGTAGCGCCGGCAAGCGTACCCGACAGGCCTGGAGTTCAGCAAAATCGAGCTCGGCCACCACCACCGCCGCCTGCTGCTCGTGCTGCGCCAGTACCTCGCCCCAGGGGCTCACCAGCATGGCATGGCCCCAGGTTTTCCGCTGGTTGGCATGGTGTCCGCCTTGCGCAGCCGCAGCAACGTAAGCCAGGTTTTCGATGGCGCGCGCGCGCAGCAGAACTTCCCAGTGCGCCTGCCCGGTGGTGTAGGTGAAAGCACTTGGAACCAGCAGCAGGTGCGCGCCGTCACGGGCGTAAGTCCGGTAGAGTTCGGCAAAGCGCAAGTCGTAGCAAACACTCAAACCAATGCACCAGCAGTGACCATCGCGCGAATCAAGCCTGAAGCTGACCGGCTGCCTGCCGGCCTGCAACACGCTCGACTCATCGTAGCGTTCGACCCCGTTGTCGAACCTGAACAAATGAATTTTGTCATAGCGCGCAACGCAAGCTCCGTC
>MLJW01000346.1_pt1 | contig 24839 bp, 20 predicted proteins | sample 888231 | NCBI WGS metagenome assembly MLJW01 (sample SAMN05788063, study PRJNA343431) | mine drainage metagenome | isolation source: sample collected from the inflow into an acid mine drainage treatment plant... | place: Germany: Lusatia, lignite mining district
CTTCAGCGTTCAGTACCGCGTCGCCGGCCCGGTGGCTTATCTGTACGCTCAGCGCGACCCGGCGGCGCTGGTGCACGACGCCGCGGCCAACGCGCGCCGTGCCGTGCTCGGCGGCATGACGCTGACGCAGGCGCTGGCGGCGCCGCAGGATGCACTCGCCGACGCTTTGCGCAAGCGCATCCATGCCGCGCTCGAGCACGCGCGCATCGGTGTCGCGCTGGTCGACGTCACGCTCAAGGGCGTGCGCGTGCCCACGCCGGTGCAAGGCGCTTTCGACGACGAGCAAAAGGCCCAGCAACAGCGCGAGGCGCTGCAACGCGACGCCCGCGCTTATGCCGCCGACGTGGTGCCGCGAGCGCAGGCGCAGGCCGCGCAGATGATCGAGCAGGCGCAGGTCTATGCTCAGCGCGTGGTCACCCGGGCGCAAGGCGACTCGGCACGCTTCGAACTGGTGCTGAAGCAATACCGCAAGGCGCCTGAAGTCACCCGCGAGGCGCTGTATCTGCAGACCATGCAGGACATTCTCGGACGTGTCACCAAGGTTGTCGTGCCGCACGGCAGCGTGATCCAGCTGCCGGCGCCACGCGCCTCGGCCGCAGCTGCCGAGCCCGCGGCCCCGCCGGCGTCGGCCGCCTCGGCAGCTTCGGCGCCGGCGCCTGCCGCGTCGCTGCCGCGTCCGTCCGACAGCTTGCGCGACTCGCTGCGCGAGCGCGCATTCCGTTGAACGCCGCCATGAAGAAACGATCGATCGTCGCCGTCGCCATCGCCGCACTGGCCATCGCCGTGGCCTCGTCCAGCCTGTTCGTCGTCGAGCAGGGGCAGGTCGCGGTGGTGTTCGCGCTCGGCAAGGTGCGCTTGGTGCTCGTCCAGCCGGGCTTGTACGCCAAATGGCCGGCGCCGCTGGAAAACGTGATGCGCCTGGAAAAGCGCGGGCTGATCCTGCGCAGCGACGACGCCGAGCGCTACACGACTTCGGCGCAACGCGAGCTCGTGCTCGGGTGGTCGCTGCGCTGGCACATTGCCGATCCGACCCAGTTCGTGCGCAGCTTCGGCGGCAGCATGAGCCGGGCCGAGTCGCAGCTGCACGACACCGTGAAGTCGGCGCTGGGCGCCCAGGTCGCCGCGCACCCGCTGGCCGCGCTGCTCGGCCCCGGCGAGGGTGCGGTACGCAACGCGGTGCTCGAGCGTGTCGCGGCTGCGGTGCACGACCGCGGCATCGCGCTCGATGGCTTCGAGCTGTCGCGCGTCGACCTGGCGGCCGACCAGACGCAGGCGGTCTACGCGCGCATGGGCGCCGAGCGCCGAGACGCCGCCGACCAGCTGCGCGCGCAGGGCAAGGCCGAAGCGCAGGCGATCCGCGGCCGCGCCGACAAGCAGCGCAGTGATCTGCTGGCGCAGGCCTACGCGCGCGCTCAGCGCATCGAAGGCGAGGGCGACGCGAAAGCCGCCGCGGTCGACGCCGCGTCGTTCGGCCAGGATCCAGGCTTTGCCGCGTTCTATCGCAGCATGGCGGCGTATCGCGCGACCTTCAATCAGCGCAGCGACCTGCTGGTGCTCGACCCCTCGAGCGCCTTCCTGCGCTATATGCGCGACCCCGACGCGAAAAAGCCGTCCGCTTCGCATTGAACTGTCCGGCAGCGGCGCCCCCTAGAATGTGGGGCGCCGCCTTTCGTCGCCCCGAATTTCCGAAACCGCATGACCGCCTGGCTGCTTCCCGAGCAATTCTCCGACGTGCTGCCCACTGAAGCGGCGGCCGTCGAGTCGCTGCGCCGCACGCTGCTCGACGCAGCCGAAGGCTACGGTTACGAGCTGGTGATCCCGCCGCTGCTCGAGTACGTCGACTCGCTGCTGTCGGGAACCGGCCAGGATCTGGAGCTGCGCACCTTCAAGCTGGTCGACCAGCTGTCCGGGCGCACGCTGGGGCTGCGTGCCGACATGACGCCGCAGGCCGCGCGCATCGACGCGCATTTGCTCAACCGCGACGGCATCGTGCGCCTGTGCTACGCCGGCAGCGTCGTGCACACGCAAGCCCCCAGCGTCTACGCGACTCGCGAGCCGCTGCAGTTCGGCGTCGAGCTGTACGGCCACGCCGGCCTCGACGCCGACATCGAAGTGCAGAAGCTGGCGGTGCGCGCGCTGCAACTCGGCGGCGTCGCGCGCATCACGCTGGCGCTGTCGGACATGCGCATCGTGCGCGGCGTGCTCGCCGGGGTACTGCTGCCGCCCGAGCGCATCGACGCAGTGGTCGAGGCGCTGGCGCGCAAGGACCAGCCGCGGCTGCAGCAGCTGCTGGCCGGGGTCGGGCAGGCCCAGCGCGACGCGGTGCTGGCGCTGCCCGAACTCTTCGGCGACGTCTCGGTGCTGCGCGAAGCCGCGCGCCTGCTGCCCGATCGCGCGCCGATCGACGCCGCGCTGCGCGAACTTGAGCAGCTCGCGCAGGTGCACGCGCAAGCCGGCGTCGACGTGCAGGTCGACCTCGCCGACCTGCGCGGCTACCGTTATCACAGCGGCGTGATCTTCAGCCTTTATGCGCCGGGCGAGCCCGACGCGCTGGCCCGTGGCGGCCGCTACGACGAGATCGGCGCCAGTTTCGGCCGCCCGCGCGCGGCCACCGGTTTTTCGCTGGATCTGCGCGAACTGGCACGCCAGCGCAAGCTGCCCGGGCCGCAAGCCGCGGTGCGCGCCAGCTGGTCGGCGCAAGCCGGCTACACGCAGGCGGTGCAGGCGCTGCGCGCCGCCGGCCACCGCGTCATCGAGCTGCCCGCTGGTGCCGAGCTGCAGAGCCGGCGCTTTGCCTTCGCGCACGAGCTGATCTGCGTCGACGGCGACTGGCAACTGCGTGCGCTGGCGGCCGGCTGAAAGCGGCAACGGCGCAACGAACCATTCACAAACCAATCAGGGAACAGTGTCGTGAGCACAGGACGCAATGTGGTCGTCGTCGGCAATCAGTGGGGCGACGAAGGCAAGGGCAAGGTGGTCGACTGGCTGACCGAGCACGCGCACGGCGTGGTGCGCTTCCAGGGCGGCCACAACGCCGGCCACACGCTGGTCATCAACGGCCAGAAGACCGCGCTGCAGCTGATTCCGTCGGGCATCATGCGCGCCGGCGTGGCCTGCTATATCGGCAACGGCGTGGTCGTTGATCCGGCCCACCTGGCCACCGAGATCGCGCGCCTGGAAGCCGTCGGCATCGAGGTGCGCGGCCGGCTGCGCATCAGCGAGTCGTGCCCGCTGGTGCTTCCGTCGCACGTCGCGCTCGACGTGGCGCGCGAGCTCAGCCGCGAGAGCCGCGGCCAGGGCAAGATCGGCACGACCGGCAAGGGCATCGGCCCGGCCTACGAGGACAAGGTCGCCCGCCGTGCGGTGCGCGCGCAGGATCTCAAGCATCCGCAGCGACTGCACGACAAGCTGCGTGAAACGCTGGACCTGCACAACTTCATGCTGCGCGAATACCTGCACGCCCAGCCTATCGAGTTCACGCCGACTTACGAGCGCCTGCTCGAGCTGGCGGCCGGCGTGGTGCCGCTGCTGGCCGACGTCGGCCACCTGATCCACCTCAGCCACGAGCGCGGCGAGCGACTGTTGTTCGAAGGCGCGCAAGGCACGCTGCTCGACGTCGACCACGGCACCTATCCGTTCGTCACCTCGAGCAACTGCGTGGCGGGCAATGCCGCCGCCGGCTCGGGCGTCGGCCCCGCCTACCTGCACTACGTGCTGGGCATCACGAAGGCGTACACGACGCGCGTGGGCAGCGGCCCGTTCCCGTCGGAGCTGCCGATCGACCAGCCCGGCACCGTCGGCCACCACCTGCACACGGTCGGCCAGGAGCGCGGCACGGTCACCGGCAGGCCGCGGCGCTGCGGCTGGATCGACACCGCTGCGCTCAAGCGCGCGAACATCATCAATTCGACGAGCGGGCAGTGCATCACCAAGCTGGACGTCCTCGACGGCCTGCCTGAAATCCGCATCTGCATCGGCTACACCCTCGACGGACGCGACATCGACGTCCTGCCGCTGGACGCCGATGACATCGCGCGTTGCCAGCCGCGCTACGAGACCGTGTCCGGATGGAGCGAGACGACCGCCGGCGCGACCCGCTGGTCGCAGCTGCCGCAGGCCGCGCGCAGCTACCTCGAGCGCATCGCCGAGCTCAGCGGAACGCCGATCGCGATGGTCTCGACCGGCCCCGATCGCGAGCACACCATCGTGCTGCAGCACCCGTTCGAAGGCTGATCCGGCCGCGCCCCCCAGCAAACCCAACGAGAAGACGCCATGCTCAGCGAAGACGGCAAGCACCTGTACGTGTCGTGGGACGAATACCACGCGCTGATCGAAAAGCTCGCCCTGAAGATTCATAAGTCGGGCTGGGAATTCGACCAGATCCTGTGCCTTGCGCGCGGCGGTACTCGTCCCGGTGACATCCTGTCGCGCGTGTTCGACCGCCCGCTGGCGATCATGTCGACCAGCTCGTACCGCGAGAACGCCGGCACCCGCCAGGGCCGCCTCGACATCGCCAGCTTCATCACGATGCCGCGCGGCGAGCTCGAAGGGCGCGTGCTGCTGGTCGACGACCTCGCCGACTCGGGCGAGACGCTGAAGGCGGTCGGCGACCGCCTGCGCAGCGGTCTGAAGATCAGCGAGATGCGCAGCGCGGTGCTGTGGGTGAAGGGTATTTCGACAGTGCTGCCCGACTATTACGTCGAGATGCTTCCGTCGAGCCCGTGGATCCACCAGCCGTTCGAAGAGTACGACAGCCTGCGACCGGCACGTCTGGCCGAACGCTGGAGGATCTGAGGCTGGAGCCGCGGCGGCCGCCGCGGTTCACTCGTCGAACAGCAGCGCGTGCGCCGTGAGCACCAGCACCGGGCCGAGGATCAGTCCGAGCATGCCGAAAGCCTCGACGCCGCCGAAGATCGCCAGCAGCACGAGCAGGAACGGGGCGTGGCCGGCCGCTCCGGTCAACTTCGGTTTGACGAACACATCGCCCGACAGCGTGATCGCGTGGCCGACGCCGAGTACGGTCAGCGCCGCGCCGATGTGGCCCTGCGAGCCCAGCAGCGCCGCGGCCAGCACCATGACCACGCCGGTGCCGCCCGGCAGCACCGACAGCAGCGCCATCGCGATGCTCCAGGCGAACGCGCCGCCGAGGCCGGCGGCGATGAACAACGGCAGGCTGAGCAGTCCGTCCCACGCCGCCAGTCCGGCCATGCCGATGATCACCGCCTGAGTCGAGCGCAGCACATGGTGCTCGATGCGCTGAGCCAGCGCCACCGAGACGACGCGGCGCAAGCTGTGCTGCAGCGCCTGCGCGATCGAGCGATGCGAGGCCAGCACCCCCCAGAGCACCGCCAGCGCCAGCGCCGCGTGCAGCATCAGTTGCAGCAGGTGCGCGCCGATCGCGCGCAGCTCGCCGGCGTGCGCGGCCAGCAGCGCCTGCGGCCGGTTCGCCGCGATCCACGCGCGCACCGCGTCCTGGTGCGCGGCCAGCAGCGGCCCGACCAGCGGCAGCTGCTGCGCGGTCTTCAACCATTCGTCCGGGTTGACGCTGGCCTGGCGCAGCGTCGGCAGCGCCGGAGCCAGCAGCAGATAGATCGCCAGCAGCGGCAGCAGCGCGGCGATCGTCCACAAGGCGGTGACCAGCGACGCCGCGAGCCACGGCGGCAGGCGCCGCTCCAGGCGCAGCTGCAGCGGCAGGCTGGCCGCGGCCAGGGCCAGCGCGGCGACGATCGGCACCGCGAACGGCGTCAGCGGCAATACGCCCAGCGCGGCGAGCAGCGCGAGCATCCAGGGATCGAGGCGGCGGGGCAAGGTCGGTCGGCGGCGTCACACCGACGTCCGGTGCGTCGTCGATGGTAACGTGCGCCGACCGTCGCCGTAATGCGGCGGACGCGAGCCTATACTGAAAATCCGTTGCCGCGGTCGATGCGGCGCAACCCCACGCAGCGAGGACAGACCGATGTTTCCCGAATACCGCGAGCTGATCACCAAGCTGAAGACCGCCGATTTGCACTTCGCGCGCTTGTTCGACCAGCACAATGCGCTCGATCAGCGCATCAAGAACATCGAAGACGGCATCGAAGTCGGTGATGGCGCCACGGTCGAAAAATTGAAGAAGGAAAAGCTGCGCGTCAAGGACGAGCTTTACGTGCTGCTCAAGAAAGCCGGCGCGGTCTGAGCGCGGCGGGCGGCGTCAAGCGCCGCGGCCGCGCTCGGACAGGCGGATCCAGTTGCGCAGCGCGATGATCGCGGCCCAGACGTTGACCGCCGAGCCGGGGATCCACAGGATGAGCCCGCCGAGGTGCTGGTCGGTGATTGCGTCGATGCCGGAAATCGCCCGGCCGCACAGCGAGTAGATCGGATACCAGTCGATGCGGCTCAGCGCCAGGTAGGCGCCGACGGCCATTTGCGGCACCATCGCCAGCAGCGGCAGGAAGATCCTCAGTCCCGGTTTCAAGTGCGCGGGGCCGCTGGGGCGCGGGTCGAGTACCAGCCACCAGAACAGCAGCCCGTCGACGACCATGGTCCAGTTCATCAACTGGTACAGGTTGGTGTTGAGCATCACGCCGACGTGCACCGGCGGGATCAGCCAGAACACGACCAGGCCGCCGAACAGCGCCGCCGCGACCAGCGGGTGCAGCACGAACGCGATCAGCGCGCGGATCGGCGCGCGCCGGCGCAGCGGCAGCAGCCAGCGCCGACGCCAGCGCGCCGGCAGACCTGAGCGCCAGGTCGGCCCGGGCCAGGCCGCGATCACGAGCAGCGGCGCGAGGTCGTGCAGCACCATCTGCTGCAGCATGTGGATGAAGAACTGGTGCTCGGCGACGTAGTCCCACTGCGTCTGCAACGCCTGCCAGCTCAAGCCCCATCCAAGCCAGAACCACAGCTGGCGCGACCACGACGGCGGGCGGCGCCAGCTGCCGCGCAGGTACAGCAGTGCGCCGCCGAGGAGGAAGGCGATCATCGGCCACGACGGGTACCAGGGGTGCAGCCAGTGCAGCAATACGGACATCGGACGGCGGGTCGGGTCGATGAAGGGCAAAGGGCAAAGCATAATGCGCGCCGACTATGCGCTGCGTTTGACATGACGCAGGGTGCGGCGTCGTGCTAGCCGCTTCAATAGCGCGAAGGTCCGCTGTGGACCGATCGATCCGGAGACCTTCGACGATGCCCGCCACGCATTCGACCTGCGATTTCTGCGACAGCCACGCCGACGCGATCGCCGACGGTCGCGTGCGCGTGCTGCCGCCCGTGTTCAAGCATTACGGGCGCCAGCAGCATTTCCACGGTCAGGTCGCGACCGTACAGTGCTTCGAGGACAACACGCTGGTGCGCGCCGCGCTGGAGACCGCCGGCATGGCGCGTGTACTCGTCGTCGACGGCGGCGCATCGCTGCGCCATGCCCTGCTCGGTGGCAACCTGGCCGCACTGGCGGTGCGCAACGGCTGGGCTGGCGTCGTCGTCGACGGCTGCGTGCGCGACGTCGGCGAAATCTGCGCCAACGCGATCGGCGTGCGCGCGCTGGCGGCGATGCCGCAGCCGCCGCGCAAGCTCGGCGCCGGCCAGCGCGACGTGCCGGTGCGCATCCAGGGGGTCTGGGTACGCCCCGGCGACTGGCTGTACGCCGACGCCGACGGCATCGTCGTCAGCGCCGACGCGCTGCACGGTGACTGACGAGGCCGCGTTCTTCAACCGTCTTGCGGGCCGGGCGCGATCATCAGGTAGCCAGGGTCGGGGGCGTGCCCGCTCGCTTGACGCGGGTCCCCGGCCAGACCGAACGCGATCGTCCGACCGTAGAAGAAGGGCATGCCCAGCAGCAGCCGCTTCGAATCCCTGAAACTCGTCGCCACCCCGTGCTGATCATCAGGCTCGATCGCCGCGCTGTCGGCATCGGCGATGGCGACCCGATACGGGCCGTCTTTCGCAAACGGGCCGCTGGCGTCGAGGGCAGCGAAGAACAGCTTCATGGGCTGCAGCGATGAGGCGTACGCGTCCGTGGCGTGGGGGAGGAACGAGGCCGGGAGGAAATTCCAGCAGTTGCCGCTGTCGAGCAAAGCCTGCGCCAGGTGGGGCGCCGAATGCTCCGGCACGATCGCCACGCGCGCCAGGCTCATGTGAACCAGCGGGATGCGCTTCGTGCCGGCGGCGAACAGTTGCTCACGCCAGCGTCCGGTGCCGAGGTACAGGGTGCCGGAGCTGACTCCCGACTTCAGCGCGGCGCTGTCCGGCGCGTCGACGCGCAGCGTGACGCCGTCATTGAAAGTCGGGGGCAGTGCGGCGACCGGATTGGACAGTTCGTACTCGGGCGGCGGCTGCACACCGTGCCACGCCGACGCGCCCAAGCTCGCTTCGTCACCGGCTCCGCGTCGGTAGTAACGCGCTTCGTCGTCGGCTGTCGGACACGCGCCGCCGGGGTATTTCGCACAGGTCGCGGGTATCGTCGAGACGCCGAGAACGCCGTTGATGCCGGGCGGGACGACGTTGATCGCATAGGGCAGATTGGTTTCGCGGGGGGCGCAGCCCTCGGCCCTGTCGTCGGGCATCAAGTCGAACAGCGCGATCGCGATCGGCGATTCGGTGTGGCGATCGCCCAGCCCGACCCTGGCCTGCGCCAAGTGACCCCAGATCACGTTGTTCTGGTAGCGGCCGCAGTAGGCGTAACCGCCTGCGCCGGCCGGCTTCAGCCCGCCCAGCCCCTTGAGCGCCGTGCGGCGCAGCAGCAGGCCGGTCGATCCGGTATCGACCAGCACGTTGGGGACTTCGATGCAGCTTCGCGCAGCGCCCTCGGCTTGCGGCGAACAGACCGAGACGGTGACCAGCGGCCGGTTGAACAGCTCGTGCTCGGGGTTCAGGTGCACGCGTAGGGCGAGCTCGCCGTCGGCGGCAAGCGCTGGTTGCGCGCAGCACAGCAGCACCACGGCAAGCGCTGCATGGGGTCTGAAATTCATGGGTCGGCTCCAGGCTTGAATGACTTGAAGTCCGATCCAGCAGCACCCGGCACGTTCACGCGCCGGGCGCCGCTCACACGCGCTTCGTGTGCGCTTTCACGGCCGCGCTCGCGGACGATGCCGTCTTCAAGTGCCTTGAGGCCCTGGCGCGATCATCAGGTAGCCGCCGTCGGGGTCGCGACCACTGACCGCGCGCGGGTCCTCCGCGAGCCCGAACGCAATCGTGCGTCCGTAGAAGAACGGCATGCCCAGCAGAAACAGGTCGTCGTCGGAGAAGGACGCCGCCAAACGGTGCAGCTGGCAAACCTCGATCGCCGCACTTTCGCCGTCGGCGACGTCGATCATGAACGGGCCGTACCTGAATTCGCGCTTGTCAACGGACCCGACGCAGAACATCGGCAACTGCCATATCGGCCCGGGGCCGGCGTGCGCAGGCAAGGGCTCGTAGGCCTTCGGGGCGTAGATTTCGCAGCAGCCGGTGTCGAGCCCGATGCACGCCTGAACGAGCTTGCCGGGCTCGCGCATGATGGCCGCCCGCAGCCAGGAGGCATTGACCAGCGGCACGCGCGGCGCGCGCTCGCCGAACAGCTTGTCACGCCAGCGCTCGACGCCGAGAAACAGCGTGCCCGAGGCGACACCGGCCTGCAGCGCGGCACTGTCGGGCGCGTCGATGCGCAGCACGACGCCGTCGTTGAAGTCCGCGGGCAACGCGGCGACCGGGTTGGACAGCTCGAACTCGGGCAGCACCTGCGCGCCTACCCACCGCGGGCCCTCCTCGCCGGGCACGCGTCGGTAATACGAGGCCTTGTCGTCGGCGGTCGGACACAAGCCTCCAGGGTAGATCGAACAGTCCCGCGGCGACGGTCCGACGCCGAGAATGCCGTTGATGCCCGGGAGCAGGCTGGTGAATTTGTCGGGGTCGGGGTTGTAGTCGCCGTACGGTCGGCAGCCTGCGGGCGGGCCCATGCCGTCCCCGCCGACCAGGCCGACCGCGATCGGTGCCACGGTGTAGCGTTCGCCGAGACCGACCCACGCCCGCATCACCACGCCGAACGGCGCACTCGCACCGAAGCGGGAGCAATGCGCGTACGGATAGGCATGGTCCGGCTTCAGGCCATCGAGTTCCTTCAGCGCCGAGCGGCGCAGCAACACGCCGCTCGAGCCGGTATCGACGAGCACGTCGGGCACTTCGATGCAGCCCTTGCCGTCGGCCTCAGGCTGCTGCAGACAGACCGAAACGGTGACCAGTGGCCGGTTGAACAGCGGGTGCTCGACGTCCAGATCGACGCGGACGGCGACCTCACCGTCGGCGCCGAGCGCTGGATGCGCGCAGCCCAGGAACGCCGCGACCGCAAAGGCACAGAGTTTGAATTTCATCTACAGGCTCCGACGTTGAATAACCTTCAGTCGGATCCAGCGGCTCGCCGCAAGTTCGCCGGCGACGCGCGGTTCACGCAGATCGCGTAGGTACGCTCACGCTCGATGGGCGGCCCTGGCCGCCGCAGCTGCCGCGGGCGGGTTCAAGCGCCTTGGGGCCCGGGCGCGATCATCAGGCAGCCAGGCTCGGGGGCGCGGTCACTGACCGCACGCGGATCCTCCGGCAAGCGGAACGCGATTGTTCGTCCGTAGAAGAACGGCATGCCCAGGGACATCAACAGATCGCCGTCGTGGAAGCGAGTCGCCAGCGTGTGCAGCGGGCGGCCTTCGATCGCCGCGCTGCCAGCCTCGGCGAGTTCGACCGTGAACGGACCGTACGGGGCCGCAGATTCGGCGCCAGGCATGTCGAAGAACAGCGGCAGCTGGCGTGCCGGCGCAGCGCTCGTGTCCGCTGACGCGGGTTTGTATCGCGCCGGGGCCAGGATCGCGGCACTGCCGCTGTCGGGCAGCGTCAGCAGGTCCGGCGGCTGCCCGGGCTCGCCGTTGGTCGCCGCGAACCACCAGGACGAACTGAACAGCGGTATGCGCGGCGCTTGCTGGCCGAACAGCGGCTCACGCCAGCGCTCGAAGCCGAGCAGCAAGGTGCCCGACTCGACCCCGGCCTGCAGTGCGGCGTGGTCCGGCGTGTCGATGCGCAACACGAAGCCGTCCTCGTAGCCGGACGGCAACGCGGCGACCGGATTGGACAGCTCGTACGCGGGGGGCGCCTGCGGGCCTTGCCAGACCGGGCCGTCGCTGCCGGGCACGCGTCGGTAATACTGGGCCACCTCAGTGGCTTTCGCGCAAGTGCAGTCGGCCCCCGTCGAGCAGCCCGTCGGCCGCGGTGCGATGCCGAGAATGCCGTTGAAATGCTTGAGGAGGCCGGCCTCACCGTCGGCCTCGTTGGCGCCGCCGCCTGCATCGGGCTGCTCGCCGTCGCTGCCGAGCAGCCCGATGCCGATCGGTACCTGGGTGTAGAGCTGACCGAAGCCGATCCACGCCGGTGTCAGCGCACCGTATTCCGGCGCGCTGACGTAGCGGTTGCGAAAGCCGTATTCGCCGGAGTCAGCCGGCTCCAGGCCTTTGAGTCCCTGCAGCGCCGAGCGCCGCAGCAGCAGGCCGCTCGAGCCGGTGTCGACGAGCACGTCGGGCACTTCGACGCAGCCCTTGCCGCCGGCCTCGGGCGGCTGCAGACAGACCGAGACGGTGACCAGCGGCCGGTTGAACAGCGCATGCGCGGGGTTCAGGTCGACGCGTACCGCGACTTCGCCGTCGGCGGCCAGCGCCGAATGCGCGCATCGCCGGCGAGATCACGCGCGATTTCGCCCACCGCCGCCGCGCCGGAGGTGTCCCCGACCTGCAGGCCGCGGCCTCAATCGTCGCGGCCTGCGCCGCTGGCGGGCGGCAGCGGGTTGTCGGCGATCAGCAGGTAGCCGAAGGGATACATTCGCCCCGACGGCGCGGCGCTGCCGCTGATGCCGACGGCCAGCGTGCGTCCGTACAGGAAGGGCATGCCGAGAGTCGGCACGAGCCCGTCGACGAAATGCGTGGCGCCGTCGTGGGCACCCCAGTCGACCCCGAGCTCGTCGGCGTCGGCTATCTTCAGCTTGAGTGGCAGCGAGCGCGCGATCACGCTGGGCACGAGCACGCCGCCGAGCTGCTGCCACGATCCGATCTCGCCGAGCGTGAGCGTGGCCGCGCCGCATTCGAAGCCGCGACACGGCTGCGTGACGCAGTCTCGCCCGGCACACGTCAGCGCGTGCGGCAGCTGGTTGAACGCGGCTCCGCTGTCGACGCCCAGATAGCCCTCGCAGGACCGCGCACCGACCCTGATCGTCCCGGCGATGTGCGAATCGAACAAGGTCGGGTATTCGGGCAGCGGAGCGGCCGGAAACAGAGCGGCCAGCGACGCCGCGACGCCCAGGTGCAGCTCGCCGCGCAGCGCGCGCGCGCCGGGCGCAATCCGCCGCAGCGCCGGCATGCGCAGCACGATGCCGTCGTTGTAGCCGTACGCGAAATGCGCGATCGGATTCGCCAGGTCAACCGAAGGCGGCGGCTGCGCCGCCTGCCAGTAGCCGCTGCTGGAGTGCAGCGTGTAATAGGCGCTCTGCGACCAGCCGATCGGACAGCGCCCCCCGGGGAAGCCGGCGCAATAGCTGCGCGGCGCGGCGACGCCGAGGATGCCGTTGATGTCGCCGGGCAGAGCCGCGTCGACGTCGGTCGGATCGCAGTCGGGGGGCGCGACGCCTGCGTTGACGATCAAGCCGATCGGGATCGGCTCGAGGGTGCGCAAGCCGGCGATGCCGACATGCGCCCACGCGAGCCACGACCACACGACGATCTGTTCGAAACGCGCGCAAAAGCCCCAAGGACCGCCAGGCGAGTGCAGGCGGTGCAGCGGCGTGCGCCAGTTCGACCACACCGCCGGCTTGAGCATCAGGCCGGTCGCCCCGGTATCGAGCAGCACGCGCTGCACGATCTGGCACTCGTCGCCGGTGGCGTTGCAGACCGTCACGTCGACCAGCGGGCGGTTGCGCCCGACGTCGAGCGCCGGGTCGAGCAGCACGCTGACCTCGGCGACGCGATCGCTCGCCTGGGCGCCGACGGCGCAGGCCAGCGCGGCGACGACGGCGCTGCAGAAGCCGGCGTGCAGCTGCTGGCCCGGCGTCCGACGCGGCACCGGCGTCACTCGACGGGACCGCCGGAAATCAACAGGTATCCGGGTTCGGGGGTGCGATCGCTGACCGAGAGCGGATCCTCAGGAAGCACGAATGCGATCGTTCGCCCATAGAAGAACGGCATGCCCAGCAACAACACGTCCTTGCCTTCGAAGCTGGTCGCCTGCGCGTGCGGTGGGCGACCGTCGATCGCCGCGCTGCCGGTTTTGGCGACGTCGACGAAATACGGGCCGCTCCTTTTTTTCGGTTTGTCATCGCCGCAGCAGGCGAAGAAGACCGGCAACTGCAGCGATGGCACCGCGCTGGCGCTTTGCGGCTGCGGATCGTATTGCGCCGGAGCGACAATGTCGGCGCTGCCGGTGTCGAGCCAGGCACGAACCCGGGTGAGCGCCAGGTCCGGCATCGCGATCGCCGCGTCCAGAGGGGGCGCGGCGCGCAGCGGGATGCGATCCGGCGTCCGCTCGAACAGTTTGTCGGTCCAGCGCTCGACGCCGAGGAACAAAGTGCCCGACGCGACCCCCGATTTCAACGCCGTGGCGTCGATCGGATCCATGCGCAGCACGACGCCGTCGTTGGACTTCGACGGCAGCGAGGCGACCGGGTTGGACAGTTCGAATGCGGGCGGCGGCTGCACGCCTGCCCACTCACCGAAGCCAAAGGGGTCGTCGTTTGTAGGCCTCCGTTCGAAATACGGGGCGAGGTCGTCGGAAGTCGGGCAGACGCCATCCGCGTATTTCGAGCAGGTGTTGCGCAGCGGCGCGACACCCAAAATACCGTTGATCCCCTCGGGCACGGCGTCGATCGATCCGGCTCCGGCTCGTGGACGGCAGCCTACGGGCGGGCCTTCGAGCTGCCAATCGAACAGCGCGATCGCGATCGGCGCGTCCGTGTGGCGATCGCCCAGCCCGACCCACGCCCGCTCCACCGCCCCCCAGACGACCGCGTTCGCGAAGCGGGCGCAATAGGCGTATTCGTATTTTCCAGGCGGCGTCAAGCCGTCGAGCGCTCTGAGCGCCGAGCGGCGCAGCAGCAGTCCGGTCGAGCCGGTATCGAGCAAGACATTGGGGACTTCGACGCAGCCTTTGCCGCCGGGCTCGGGCTGCTGCATGCAGACCGAGACCGTCACCAGCGGCCGGTTGAAACGCCCCGGGTCCTGATGCGTCAGCTCGACGCGCACGGCGACGGCGTCGTCGGCAGCGAGCACAGGGGGCGCGCCGCAAAGGAGAGCGGCAACAGCGATGGCGCAGGGTCCGGACTTCATGAAAGCGACTCCAACGATGGATGACGTGCAGTCAGACCGTAGGCTGCACCAAAGGTTCGATAGCTCACCGTCGTTCACGGCCGCGTCGTGTAAAGGATCACGCGGGGTTCCGCCGGCTCTGCATGCGTCCGCGGTGCGCCGCCGCCCGCTGCCTCAATCGGCGCCGCGCGCGACGCCAGCCGCCGCAACCGGCGTGTCGACGATCAGCAGATAGCCGCGTGGATACACCCGCCCGGACGGTGCAGTGCTGCCGCCGATGCCTATGCCCACCGTGCGTCCGAACAGGAACGGCATGCCGAGCACCGGCAAGTCAACAAGGTCCTCGATCTGCGCGGCGGCGTCGCAGGCACCCCAGTCGCCGGCCGTCTCGGCGAGGGTTTCCAGGTCGGCGAGCGGCAGGCAGAAACGCGGCGGGTGGGCGACCCCATTCGACGCCGCCCCGCCTTCGACCCGCTCCCTGGATTCAATCCCGCCGAATGCAACGTAGGCCGCGACCTGGTCGATGCGATGCCCACCCGGCTTGCGGCAGTCACGCCCCAGGCAAGCCAGTTGGTGCGGCAGGGCCGTGTACGCGGTGCCGCTGTCGACGCTGAGCATGCCTTGGTAGTGCGCCGCGCCGATGGTCAACGTACCGGCGAAGTGGCTGTCGAAAGCTGCTGGGATCTCGGCCAGCGCAGCGGGCGGAAACAAGGCATTGCGCGATCTCGCGACGCCGAAGTGCAGTTCGCCGTGCAGCGCGCGGCCGCTGGCCTGGGCGTGCTTCAGCGCCGGCATTCGCAGCACGATGCCGTCGTTGTAGCCGGGAGGGAAATGCGCGACCGGGTTCGGCAAGTCGACCGAGCTCGGCGGCTGTGCGGCTTCCCAGTGACCGTCGCTCGAATGCAGCGTGTAATACACACTCGACGGCCCGTCGAGCGGGCATTGACCGCCCTCGAAATTCAGGCAGAAGCGGCGCGGCGCGCCGACGCCGAGGATGCCGTTGACGTCGCCGGGCAGGTTGCCGCTGCCGTCGATCGCGCGGCAAGCGGGCGGCGCCTGCGCCGAGTCGTCGATCAAGGCCAGCGGGATCGCCTCGAGCGTGCGCAAGCCGGCGATCTCGACTTGGGCCCACGCGATCCACGACCAGACGGCGAGACCGTCGAAGCGCGCGCACAGCCCCCAGGGGCCAGCGGGGGAGTGCAGTCGGTGCAAGGGCATCGGCAAGCTGGACCACACCGCCTTCTTCAGCATCAAGCCGGTCGAGCCGGTATCGAGCAACACCCGGGGCACGCTTTGACAACGCGCTCCGGTGGCGTCGCAGACGATGATGTCGACCAACGGGCGATTGTTGCCGACGTCGAGCGAACGGTCGAGCAGGATGCTGACGTCGGCCACGCGATCGCTGGCCTGCGCGCCGGCGCCGCAGCTCAGCGCCGCGACCAGCAGCAGCCGGCAAACGCCGGAATGAGGGACAAGGTAGGCGCGCACCGCGTGCTCCGGCGTCATGGGCATGCGGGATGCGACCCAGCCGGCAGCACGCGGTTCGCGCGGCCCACCGTGTTCACGGCGTCTTCGGCGCAAGATTGACGACGTTGAAACGTCGCCGCCGCGGCGCGGCTCGCCGGGGGCCCGCGCTTCAGAACCCGGAGCGGATCAACCCGACCGCCAGCCCTTCGATCGCGAACTCCTGTCCGGCGCGCACGACGATGGGCTCGAACTCCGGGTTCTCGGGCAGCAGCTCGACGCGGCCGGCGCGCTGCTGCAGTCGCTTGACGGTGACCTCGTCGTCGATGCGGGCGACGACGATCTGGCCGTTGCGCGCTTCGCGCGCCTGCTTGACCGCGAGCAGGTCGCCGTCGAGGATGCCGGCGCCCTGCATGCTCATGCCGCGCACGCGCAGCAGGTAATCCGGACGCGCGCGGAACAGTTCGGGCTCGACGCCGAGCGTCGCCTCGACGTGCTGCTGGGCGAGGATCGGGTGGCCGGCGGCGACGCGGCCGATCAGCGGCAGCATCAGTTGCTCCATGCCGGGCAGTGCGCGCGCCGGGTTGGCCCGCACGCTGCCGCGCGCCTGCGCGGTCAGCCGGATGCCGCGCGAGGTGCCGGCCTGCAACTCGATCATGCCCTTGCGCGCCAGCGCCTGCAGGTGGTCCTCGGCGGCGTTGGCCGAGCGGAAACCGAGCTCGGCGGCGATTTCGGCGCGAGTGGGCGGGTAGCCGCTGCGCGCGATCGCCCGCGCGATCAGGTTGAGGATTTCGCTCTGGCGGGCAGTCAGCTTGGTGTCGGACATGGTTCGGGCCTTCCGGGGGAGCGCGTCGCGGCGGCGACGCGCTGGATCGCGATCCAGGACTGTCATTCTATCCAGTTGCGCGGCGCGCGCCAGCCGTCGCGACGCAGCCGGGCGTGAAGTGCGGGCGCAATCTCTTCTATCATTGCGTTTTGCGCCTGGAGGATTTATGCGCCTGCTCGGTAACGCGTTGACTTTCGACGACGTCCTGCTCGTTCCAGCCCATTCCCAAGTCCTGCCCAAAGACACCAGCCTGGCGACCCAGCTGACGCGTCGCGTTCGGCTGAACATACCGCTGGTGTCTGCAGCGATGGACACCGTGACCGAATCGCGGCTGGCGATCGCGATGGCGCAGGAAGGCGGCATCGGCATCATCCACAAGAATCTGTCGCCGAAGGCGCAGGCCACCGAAGTGGCGCGGGTCAAGCGCTTCGAATCGGGCGTGCTGAAGGATCCGATCACGATCTCCCCCGGGGTCAAGGTCAGCGACGTGCTCGCGCTGTCGCGCCAGCACGGCATTTCCGGCTTCCCCATCGTCGACCAGGGCAAGGTCGTCGGCATCGTGACCAACCGCGACCTGCGCTTCGAAAGCCGCCTTGACCTGCCGGTGCGCGAGATCATGACGCCGCGCGAGCGCCTGATCACGGTGCGCGAAGGCGCCACGCCCGACGAGGCCAAGGCGCTGATGCACCAACACCGGCTCGAGCGCGTGCTGGTCATCAACGACGAGTTCGAGCTGCGCGGGCTGATGACGGTGAAGGACATCCTGAAGGCCACCGAGCGCCCGAACGCGGCGCGCGACCCGCAGGGCAAGCTGCGCGTGGGCGCCGCGGTGGGCGTCGGCGAGGGCACCGAGGAGCGCGTTGAACTGCTGGTTCGCGCCGGCGTCGACGTCATCGTCGTCGACACCGCGCACGGCCACAGCCAGGGCGTGCTCGACCGCGTGCGCTGGGTCAAGGACAACTACCCCGCCGTCGACGTGATCGGCGGCAACATCGCCACCGCCGAGGCCGCGCGCGCGCTGGCCGAGGCCGGCGCCGACGGCGTCAAGGTCGGCATCGGCCCGGGGTCGATCTGCACCACGCGCATCGTCGCCGGCGTCGGCGTGCCGCAGGTCACCGCGATCGCCAACGTCGCCGCCGCGCTCGAAGGCACCGGCGTGCCGCTGGTCGCCGACGGCGGCGTGCGCTACTCGGGCGATATTTCCAAGGCCATCGCCGCCGGCGCGCACAGCGTGATGATGGGCAGCATGTTCGCCGGCACCGAGGAAGCGCCCGGCGAAGTCATCCTGTATCAGGGGCGCTCGTACAAGAGCTACCGCGGCATGGGGTCGATCGGCGCGATGAACGCCGGCTCGGCCGACCGCTATTTCCAGGACGGCAACCAGGCGCCGTCGTCCGCCGGCGCCGAGAAATTCGTCCCCGAAGGCATCGAAGGGCGCGTGCCGTACAAGGGTTCGCTGGCGGCGATCCTGTACCAGCTCGTCGGCGGCGTGCGTTCGTCGCTGGGCTACTGCGGTTGCGCGAACATCGAAACCATGCGCAACCGCGCGCAGTTCGTGCAGATCACCGCTGCGGGCATGCGCGAAAGCCACGTGCACGATGTGCAGATCACCAAGGAAGCTCCGAACTACCACTCCGACTGAGACGACGCCAAGCACGATGCACGACAAGATCCTCATCCTCGACTTCGGCAGCCAGGTCACGCAGCTGATCGCGCGGCGCGTGCGCGAAGCGCACGTCTACTGCGAGATCCACCCCAACGACGTCGGCGACGACGTGATCCGCGCGCTGGCGGCCGACGGCCTCAAGGGCGTGATCCTGTCGGGCAGCCACGCCAGCACCTACGAGGACACGCTGCTGCGCGCGCCGCAGGCGGTGTGGGAGCTCGGCGTTCCGGTGCTGGGCATCTGCTACGGCATGCAGACGATGGCCGCGCAACTCGGCGGGCGCGTCGAGTGGAGCGAGCACCGCGAGTTCGGCTACGCCGAAGTGCGCGCGCGCGGCCACACGCGGCTGCTCGACGGCATCGAGGACTTCCGCACCGACGCCGACCACGGCATGCTCAAGGTGTGGATGAGCCACGGCGACAAGGTCACCGAGCTGCCGCCGGGATTCAAGGTCATGGCGAGCACGCCGAGCTGCGCGATCGCCGGCATGGCCGACGAGGCGCGCGGCTACTACGCGGTGCAGTTCCACCCCGAGGTCACGCATACGCTGCAGGGCCAGGCGATCCTGCGCCGCTTCGTTCGCGACATCTGCGGCTGCCGCGGCGACTGGATCATGGGCGACTACATCGCCGAGGCGGTGGCGCGCATCCGCGAACAGGTCGGCGACGAGGAGGTCATCCTCGGCCTGTCGGGCGGGGTCGACTCGAGCGTCGCCGCGGCGCTGATCCACCGCGCGATCGGCGACCGCCTGACCTGCGTGTTCGTCGACCACGGACTGCTGCGCCTCGACGAGGGGCGCATGGTGATGGACATGTTCGCCGGGCGGCTGCACGCGCGCGTGGTGCACGTCGACGCCAGCGCCGAGTTCCTTGGCGCGCTGACCGGGGTCAGCGACCCGGAAGCCAAGCGCAAGATCATCGGGCGCGAGTTCGTCGAGGTGTTCCAGCGCGAAGCCGGCAAGCTGAAAGCGGCGAAGTGGCTGGCGCAAGGCACGATCTACCCCGACGTGATCGAGTCGGGCGGCGCGAAGACGAAGAAGGCGACGACGATCAAGAGCCACCACAACGTCGGCGGGCTGCCGGCCACGCTGGGGCTGAAGCTGCTCGAGCCTTTGCGCGAGCTGTTCAAGGACGAAGTGCGCGAGCTCGGCCTCGAGCTCGGGCTGCCGCCCGAAATGGTCGACCGCCACCCCTTCCCGGGCCCCGGCCTGGGTGTGCGCATCCTCGGCGAAGTCAAGCGCGAGTACGCAGACCTGCTGCGCCGCGCCGACGCGATCTTCATCGAGGAGCTGCGCGCCACGCGCGACGCGGCCAGCGGGCGCAGCTGGTACGAGCTGACTTCGCAGGCCTTCACGGTGTTCCTGCCGGTCAAGAGCGTCGGCGTGATGGGCGACGGCCGCACCTACGACTACGTCGTCGCGCTGCGCGCGGTGCAGACCAGCGACTTCATGACCGCCGACTGGGCCGAGCTGCCGTACGCGCTGCTCAAGCGAGTTTCCAGCCGCATCATCAACGAGGTCCGCGGCATCAACCGCGTGACCTACGACGTCTCCTCCAAACCCCCCGCCACGATCGAATGGGAATGACCCGGACCAGCAAGAGCCCCTGCGGGCTCTTGCGCGCCGGGTCATTCCGAGCGGCTTGCAAGCCGCGAGGCGGGGAAGACCAGCAAGAGCCCCTGCGGGCTCTTGCGCGCCGGGTCATTCCGAGCGGCTTGCAAGCCGCGAGGTTTTTTCCATCGAGAACCCGCGCAGCATCGCGGCCGCGACGATTTTCATCGCCGCGGGCAACAGGCAATAGGCGATGACGAGCGGTGGCAGGGTACCCGTGCTGGGCGTTCCAGGGGTATAGCCCAGCCACGCGAGCATGGGCAGGGCGAGGCCCGCGGCGAGCGCGAGCGCGAGCTTTGCCGCCATGTTCCAGAGCGCGAAGTAGGCCCCTTCTAGGCTGCCGGAGTGGCCGAGGCGGCGGATCAAGCCGGCCAGCAGGGTTGGCGGCAACACGAGGTCGGCGCCGAGCATCAGGCCCGAGCCGGCGCACACGCATGCGTAGCCGCGCACGTCTCCCACGCGCAGAGTCGCGGCGAAGGCGAAGACGACAACCGTCGCGACCATGCCGGCGAACCAGGCTCGCGCGGCGCCGAATTTGCGCACCATGCGCCCCCACAGCGGCGCACCGACTGCGGCGCACCCGAAGTACACGACGAGAAACAGGCCCGCCAAGGTGGGGGCGCCGATGCGATCGCGGATGAAGAACAGGACCAGGGTCGCGGGCACCGAGGAGGCGACCGCACTGACGGTCTGAATGGTCAGGAGCCGTCGAAACGCGACTTGACGCAAGGGCTCGCGCATGGCGCGCCAGCCAACGGCGTGGGCCGTCGCAGGCGGCACTCCCGGGTGGCGTGCGAGAGGGCGTAGCAGTATCAGCGCGGCTGCGAGGCTGAGGGTCAGCATCAAGGCGGGCCCGCGCGCTCCCGCGAACTGCCCCGCGACGGCCGCGAGCAACACGCCCAACAGGCCGAGCGCCTCGCGCCAGGCGAACAGTTCGGCGCTTGCGGCCTCGTCAGCGCGCAGCGCCGCGCCCCAGGCCTGGTGCGTGATCGTCGCTGCGCTGAAGCCCGCGTAGGTCAGCAACAGGGCGACGATGGCCAGGACGTTGAACGCGAGAGGATGCGACCCGTCGCGCAGCAGGCTCGGCAGCCCGAGCAGAAACAGGAAACCCAGCAACATGGGCACGCACGCGACCGCGATGAGCGCGAACCCGCGTCGCGCATGCAGCGCCTGGTCGGCCAGACGGCCGATGAGTGGGTCGGTGAACGCGTCGAACAGGCGGGGAACGAACAGCAGCACGCCGATGGTCGCCAACGGCATCGAGGCCTCCCGCGCGTAGTACGCGGGCAGAAACACGTACAGCGGAAGCGCCAGCGCGCTGAACGCTGCCTGCATGGCGCCGTAGCGCAGGGGCAGCAGATCGATGGAGGGGGTTCGCGGCGCCGCCGAGGAGCTCATGGCCCATCTCCCGATCCGGCGAGGAGTTCCTCTCGCAGCGCGGGGGCCGGTGTGCGCGGCGACATCCAGATGGAGAAGAACGCGTCTGCGAACTCCAGGCCTGCAATGTGGCCGATGGGCTTGCCGTCGAGGCGGAACTCGGTCGTCTCGGCCCGTGCGTCGAACAGGCCGGTCAGCGTGTCGCCCCGGCGCACGTCGGGGAAGATGCCGCGCATGGCGGCGAGCCATTGGCGCTGCCGATCCGGCGTCGTCGTGGCCATCTGTTCCATGAGTCGAGCGCTCTCGTCCGCGATGCGCCTGCCGGTGAGATCGCGCGCGTACTGCAACTGCAGCGCGAAGGGCGCGCCGCCGATGTGCCCTGGATCGATTCCGGACATGCCCACCCACAGACGCGCGCGGTAGACGTCCATGCCCCACCAGCGAAACGTCCCCTGACCCAGCAGACGGCAGCCAGGCAGCGCGGCGACCAGCCAGGCGGGCGGGACGGGTAGCGATGCCCGCGCCGGCAGTGTCGCCGCTGCACAGACCAGGAGCGCCATGACGAGTCGGTGCAGAAGGCGGGGCATGGCGGACTCTCGCGTTTTGTTTGTCCAGGACGGTCAATTAAGCTTGAAAACTTCCCAGTGAGATGAATGGTTGCGATAGACCCGTTGGGATGTGTGGTTTTTCATTGATCACCCAATGCGGCGCAATGCACCAACGGCCTTTTCGGGGCAAGGATGATCGAAGGCGGAGGGTCTGGATTCATGCGCAGTCCGGCCTATTGTCCACGACACGGTGGACGTGCCAAATCGCAGGCGTCGATCTTGGTCGACACCACGGCGCGCTTGCCGGCGCACGAGGCAGCGGCCGTTCAGCCGCTGCCAGTGCGCTGCATGGAGCCGGTGGGCGAGGACTTGCGTGCGCCCCCCGGTATTTCAACAGCCTGCTAAAAACGTCCGATCAGGTTGATTCCGAAATTCCTGGCGGATGAGTCGCTGGCGCCGGAAATATTTCCATAGTAAGAAAATTCAGGGCGAACGAGCCATGTCTTGTTCATTTGATAATCGTATCCGGCGCCGACGAGCCAGCCGCTTCCACTTTCTTTTCCGACAATCGGAATGGTTCCACGGGCGCCCGTGATGGTGCCGCTGATGGCCGTATTCATGTAGGTGCCACCCAGTCGCCCAAAGAAATTGTGCATCGCGTTGTTCTTGCTTGGGCGCAAAAGCACTGAGTAATCAAATCCGCTATATTTGGCGGTGAGCTTTCCCTGCGCAATTTGAGTGCCATTTGCGCTGATATCGAGGTTCGCGCTTATATCCTGCCAGCGCAGATAACCGACTTCAAAGGCAATATTGTCGTTGAGATCGTAACCCACGAAAAGTCTGCCGCTCGCCACATTCTTGCCCTGAGACGTGCTGACATCGAAAGCACCCAGGGACGCCTCTTTTTTCGCGGCATTGTTCAATCGATCAGAAATCGCCGAGTAGCTCACGCCGACGCCGGCGTAAACATGGTTCAGCACATCCGCCTGCGCATTGCTCGCGCAAGCGGCTCCCGCTGCAATGGCAGCGCAAAGAAAACGAAGTTTCGTCATTGCAATTTCCTTGGTTTCTTTTTCCGCCAGAGGGGCTGGCTGCGCCAAGGTAACAACAACAAACAAGTGCGTCAAGATGTAAACCTCGCGCAGGGTTTTGGTTTGACGCAAGCTTTGGCTTTGTTTTATTTCGTATGGTGCGCGTTATCTCGAAATTTATTGCTCAAGCAATCCGAAACAACATAAAACAATCGCCCTGAGAAGGTATATGTGGCGCGACACGCGGGAAAGGTTCGTTATCGGCGCAGCAGGCGCAATCCGTTGCCCACGACCAGCAGGCTGGCCCCGACGTCGGCGAACACCGCCATCCACAGCGTGCCCAGTCCGGCGACGGTGAGCGCGAGAAACACCGCCTTGATGCCGAGCGCCAGCGTGATGTTCTGCACCAGCACGGCGCGCGTCGATCGCGACAGGCGGATGAACGTGGCGATCTTGCGCAGATCGTCGTCCATCAACGCGACGTCGGCGGTCTCGATCGCGGCGTCGGTGCCGATCGCCGCCATCGCGAAGCCGATGTGCGCGCGCGCCAGCGCCGGCGCGTCGTTGATGCCGTCGCCGGCCATGCCGACCGTGCCTTCGCGGCAAAGGCCCTCGACGACCTCGAGCTTGTCCTCCGGCAGCAGGTTGCCCAGCGCGCGGTCGATGCCGACGTCCCGCGCGACGGCCGCGGCGGTGTGCGCGTTGTCGCCGCTGAGCATCACCGTCCTGACCCCCAAGCGGTGCAGTTCGGCGACCGCGGCCCGGCTGCTGTCCTTCACGGTGTCGGCGACGGCGAACAAGGCCAGCATCTGGCGCTCGTCGAACAGCAGCACCACGGTCCTGCCCTGGCGCTCCAGGGCCTCGAGCCGCGATTCCAGCTCCTGAGAACAGCGACCGAGTTCATGCGCCAGCCGGTGGTTGCCCAGCCAGTACGCGCGGCCGCCGATCTCCCCGCGCACGCCGCGACCGGCCAAGGCCTCGAAGGCGTCCACGGTTTCCGGCGCGCCAACCTCGCCGTCAAGCGCGCGGGCGATGGCCTGCGACACCGGATGGTCCGAGCGCATCGCCAGGCTGACGGCCAGGCGGCGGCAGCGCGCGGCGTCGGCGCCGGCGAGCGGCTCGAAGTCGGTGAGTTGCGGCTGGCCGTGGGTGAGCGTGCCGGTCTTGTCGAGCGCCAGCCAGCGCATTTTGCGGCCTTCTTCCAGATAGGCGCCGCCCTTGATCAGGATGCCGTGACGGGCTGCCGCGGCCAGGCCGCTGACGACCGTCACCGGGGTCGAAATCACCAGTGCGCAGGGGCAGCCGATCACCAGCAGCACCAGCGCCCGGTAGATCCAGTCGTGCCAGCCGCCGCCGAGCAGCAACGGCGGCAGCACCGCGACCGCGATGGCGATCGCGAACACGGTCGGCGTGTAGACACTCGCGAAGCGGTCGACGAAGCGCTGCGTCGGCGCCTTGGCGCCCTGTGCGTGTTCGACGGCATGGATGATGCGCGCGAGCGTGGTCTGGCCGGCTGCGGCCGTGACGCGGTAGTCGAACGCGCCGTAGCCGTTGATCGTGCCGGCGAACACCGCGTCGCCTTCGGCCTTGTCCACCGGCAGGCTTTCGCCGGTGATCGGTGCCTGATTGATGCTCGACGCGCCGCGCACGATTTCACCGTCCAGGCCTATGCGCTCGCCGGGTTGCACCCGCACCAGTCGGCCCACGCCGACGGCGCCGGCGTCGACCACGGCCCAGCGGCCGTCCGCCTGTTGAACGTTCACCGTCTCGGGCGCGAGTTTCATCAGCCCTTCGATGGCGCGCCGCGCTCGCTGCAGCGAACTGGCCTCGATCGCCTCGGCGACGGTGAACAGCACGATCACCATCGCCGCTTCCGGCCACTGCCCCAGCGCCATCGCGCCGGTGACCGCGATGCTCATCAACGCATTGACGTTCAGCTGGCCGTGGCGCAGCGCCAGCCAGCCCTTGCGATAGGTCGTCGGGCCGACGGCCGCCACGGCCAGCACGGCCAGCGCCGCGGCCAGCCACGTCGGCCGGCC
>MLJW01000347.1_pt1 | contig 24810 bp, 20 predicted proteins | sample 888231 | NCBI WGS metagenome assembly MLJW01 (sample SAMN05788063, study PRJNA343431) | mine drainage metagenome | isolation source: sample collected from the inflow into an acid mine drainage treatment plant... | place: Germany: Lusatia, lignite mining district
CCTGCGATGGCTTGAGAGAGCCGCCAGGGCCGGGCTGGGCCCGGCCCGTTCAGCGCTTGATCGCGCGGTGGCCGATGTCGCCGCGGAACTGCATGCCGTCGAACGCGATGCGGCGCACGCCTTCGTAGGCGCGCGTCTGCGCCATGCGCACCGAGTCGCCCAGCGCGGTCACCGCGAGCACGCGGCCGCCGCTGGTGCGCAGCACGCCGTCGTCGAGCTTCGTGCCGGCGTGGAACACGCGCAGGTCGTCTTCGGCCTTGGCCATGCCGTCGATCGCGCCGCCCAGGCGCGGCGCTTCCGGGTAGCCGGGCGCGGCCATCACGACGGCCAGCGCGGTGCGCCGGTCCCACTGCAGCTCGACGCGGTCGAGCTCGCCGTCGAGCGCGGCGTCGAGCACTTCGACCAGATCGCTTTTCAGCCGCATCAGGATCGGTTGCGTTTCCGGGTCGCCGAGCCGGCAGTTGAACTCCAGCGTCTTCGCCTGGCCGTTGCCGTCGATCATCAGACCGGCGTAAAGGAAACCGGTGTAGGGATGGCCTTCGGCGGCCATCGCCTGCACCGTCGGGTTGATGATCTCGCGCATCACGCGAGCGTGCACTTCGGGCGTGACCACCGGCGCCGGTGAATACGCGCCCATGCCTCCGGTGTTCGGTCCCTGGTCGCCGTCGCGCAGCCGCTTGTGGTCCTGGCTGGATGCCAGCGGCAGCACGTGGCGGCCGTCGACCAGCACGATGAAGCTGGCTTCCTCGCCGTCGAGGAAGTCCTCGATGACGACGCGCGCGCCGTCGCTGCCGTGCTGCACGCCGTACACGTTGGACTCCAGCATGTCGCGCACCGCGGCGTGCGCCTGCTCGACGTCGGTGGCGACGACCACGCCCTTGCCGGCGGCCAGGCCGTCGGCCTTGACCACCAGCGGCGCGCCGTGCGCGTCGATGTAGGCGTGCGCCTGCTGCGCGTCGGTGAAGGTGCGGTGCTGCGCGGTCGGGATGCGGTGGCGCTCCATGAACGCCTTGGCGAAGGCCTTCGAGCTCTCGAGCTGCGCCGCGGCACGCGTCGGGCCCCAGATGCGCAGGCGGCGCGCGCGGAACGCATCGACCACGCCGGCGGCCAGCGGCGCCTCGGGGCCGACGACGGTCAGGTGGATGTTCTCGCGAACGCAGAAGTCGGCGAGTTCGTCGATGTCGGTGATCGGCAGGTTCTCGACCCGTGGCTCGGTCGCGGTGCCGCCGTTGCCCGGCGCGACAAACACTTTCTTGACCCCCGGCGACTGGGCCAGTTTCCATGCCAGCGCGTGTTCGCGGCCGCCTGAGCCGATGACGAGGAGTTTCATGGTGTTCAAGGCAGGATCGCGTTGTGGTCGACGCGCTGCACGTCGTCGAGGTCCTCGAGCACGTCGACCAGCTTCTGCATGCGCTCGGCGTCGTCGCCCTGCAGCTCGACTTCGACGCCTGGCTTCATGCCGATCTCGGCGAACTCGGGCTTGAGCCCGGCGGCTTCCAGCGCCGCGCGCACCGCTTCGAAATCGGCGGCTTCGCACAGCACTTCGATCGAGCCGTCGTCGAGCGTGGCGACGTCGTCGGCGCCGGCTTCGAGCGCGACGTCCATGACTCGCTCCTCGTCGGTGCCGGGAGCGAACAGCAACTGGCCGCAGTGGCGGAACTGGAAGGCCACCGAGCCCTCGGTGCCGAGGTTGCCACCGGCCTTGGACAGCGCGTGGCGCACTTCGGCGACGGTGCGCACGCGGTTGTCGGTCATGCAGTCGATGATCAGCGCGGCGCCGCCGGGGCCGTAGCCCTCGTAGCGGATTTCCTCGTAGTGCGCGCCTTCGAGGTTGCCGGTGCCGCGATCGACCGCGCGCTTGAGGTTTTCGGCGGGCATATTGGCTTCGCGCGCCTTCTCCAGCGCCAGCCGCAGCCGCGGGTTGGTGTTGGCGTCGCCGCCGCCGAGCTTGGCGGCGACCGTCACTTCACGAATGATCTTGGTCCAGACCTTGCCGCGTTTTTCGTCCTGACGGCCTTTGCGGTGCTGGATATTGGCCCATTTGGAATGGCCGGCCATAGCTGGATCTCGCTTTCGGGCGCGCGAGCCGCGCGCCGCTGGTGTCGGTGGGAGGGGGTCCGCCGCAGCGGGCCGTGCTGCCGGAGGCGGCGGCGGGCAGCGATTTTACGTCCGCCGCAGGGGCAGGGGCCGAGAGCCGCCGCGCCGCGCCCGTGGCCACGACCCCGCCGCATGAAGGACAATAAGGGTTTCCTCCCAGAAAAGGGCCGCCGAAGGCCCGTGACCGCGCATGCAAGCCCCGGATACCGCGACGATCAAGACTTCGAACTTCCTGCGCCAGATCATCGAGTCCGACCTGGCCGCCGGTCGCCTCGACGGCCGCCGCTACGCCGGCGTTCCGGGCGACGCGCTCGCGCTGGCCGACGCGCCGCCCGACGCCGCGCGCATCCGCACGCGTTTCCCGCCCGAGCCGAACGGCTACCTGCACATCGGCCACGCCAAGAGCATCTGCCTGAACTTCGGGCTGGCGCGCGATTACGGCGGCGTCTGCCATTTGCGCCTCGACGACACCAACCCGGAGAAGGAAGACGACGAGTACGTGCGCGCGATTCGCGACGCGGTGCGCTGGCTGGGCTTCGACTGGGTGGCCGACGGCGTCAGCCACGAGTATTTCGCCAGCGACTACTTCGATTTCATGCACCGTGCCGCGTGCGCGCTGATCGAGGCCGGGCTGGCCTACGTCGACGAGCAAAGCGCCGACGAGATGCGCCGCCGCCGCGGCACCTTGACCGAGCCCGGCGTCGACAGCCCGTGGCGTGACCGCCCGGCGGCCGACAGCCTCGAGCGCTTCGCGCAGATGCGCGACGGCCGCCACGCCGAAGGCAGCATGGTGCTGCGCGCGAAAGTCGACATGGCGTCGCCGAACATCAATCTGCGCGACCCAGCGATCTATCGGATCAAGTTCGCCGAGCATCACCGCACCGGCAAGCGCTGGTGCATCTACCCGATGTACACCTTCGCGCATCCGATCGAGGACGCGCTCGAACGCATCACCCACAGCATCTGCACGCTCGAGTTCGAGGACCAGCGCCCGTTCTACGACTGGCTGCTCGGCCACCTGGCCGACCTCGGCCTGCTGGCGCGGCCGCTGCCGCACCAGTACGAGTTCGCGCGGCTGAACCTGACCCATGTCGTGACCAGCAAGCGCAAGTTGGCGCAGCTGGTCGCCGACGGCCACGTCGCCGGCTGGGACGATCCGCGGCTGCCTACGCTGGCCGGGCTGCGCCGGCGCGGCTACTCGGCCGGCGCGCTGCGGCTGTTCGCCGAGCGCATCGGCGTGTCCAAGTCCGACGCGTGGATAGACTACGCGACGCTCGAAGGCGCGCTGCGCGACGACCTCGAGCCGCACGCCGCACGCGCGATGGCGGTGCTCGACCCGCTCAAGCTGGTGCTGGTGAACTGGGACGAAGTGATCGGCGGCGACCGTCTCGACGACTGCAGCGCGCCGGTGCATCCGCACCAGCCCGAGCGTGGCCGCCGACACTTCCAGCTCGGCGCCGAACTGTGGATCGAGCGCGGCGACTACGTCGAGCAGCCGCCCAAGGGTTTCTTCCGGCTGTTCCCGGGGAACCGCGTGCGTCTGAAGTACGGCCACGTGATCGAGTGCATAGGCGCCGAACGCGATGCCGCAGGGAACATCGTCGAGGTGCGTGCGCGGCTGGTCCCCGACACCAAGAGCGGCACGCCGGGGGCCGACGCGGTCAAGGTCAAGGGCGTCATCACCTGGGTCGGCGCGGCCGACGCGGTCGCCGCCGAGATCAGGTTGTACGACGCGCTGTTCGCGACCGAGCACCCGGGCGCCGGCGGCGCCGACTTCATCGCCGAGCTCAACCCCGACAGCCTGCGCGTGGTGCACGGCTGGGTCGAACCCGACGCGGCGCGAGCGGCCGCCGGCACGCACTTCCAGTTCGAGCGTCACGGCTACTTCGTCGCCGACGCGGTCGATCACCGCGATGGGCGCGTCGTCTTCAACCGCACGACGACGCTGCGCGGCGCCGGCTGAAGCGGGGGCGCGGGAGCTGCGATGCACGACCTTGGACCGAGTTTCGATGCGCTGCCGGCGGCCAGCGGACCGCTGGACGTCGCGATCGGGCAGCGGCTGGCCGCCCAGGGCTTCTGCCTGCTCGACGCCGACGCGCTGGGCGCCTTGTGCGCGATGCCGGCCGACGCGCTGGCGCCGGCGCTGCCGAGCTGGGACGCGCTGCCGGCCGACGCCTACCTGAAGGACGGCGGCCGCTACCGGCGGCGGCGCCACGGCAGCTTCGTGCTCGAGCCGCTGCCCGGCGGCGCGCTGCTCGTGCAGGCGCCGCACCGCGCGCATTTCCAGCCGCTGGACTACAACGCGCTGCACGGCGGCATGGTGCGCTGGTACGAGCCGCTGGACGAGGCCATGCTCGCGCTGCCGGGCTGGCGCGCGCTGCTGAGCGGCCTGGGCACGGTGTTCGCGCGCCGCCGCGGGGTTTCGCGCTGGTTCGTCGAGGCGCACCAGTTCCGCATCGACACCACCGACGGTGTCGGCCGCCCGACGCCGGAAGGCGCGCACCGCGACGGCGTCGACTTCGTCGCCGTCGTGCTCGCGCAGCGCCACGCGATCCGCGGCGGCGAAAGCCGCGTGTTCGAACTCGACGGCGCGCGCGGCGTGCGCTTCACGCTGCAGCAGCCGGGCAGCGCGGTGCTGCTCGACGACACGCGCGTGATTCACGAGACCACGCCGATCCAGCCGCTGCACGCCGACGAAGCCGGCTGGCGCGACACCCTGGTGCTGACTTTCCGCGCCGGCGGCTTCCTCGACCCGCCGGCCTGATCCGCGTCGCCTTGTGCTGCGTCAGCCAGCGATAAGCCTGCGCGGCTTATCCTCGGGTAAAGTGCGCCGCAGGCCGGCGCCGACCACGGCCAAGGAGACCCGCATGAGCCACAGCATCCCCGCCACCCTGATCGCCGGCGACGGCATCGGCCCCGAAATCATGGACGCCACGCTGGCGGTGCTCGACGCACTGCAGGCGCCGTTCGACTGGGACTCGCAGGTCGCCGGGCTGGGCGGCGTGAAGGCGTCCGGAGACCCGCTGCCGGTGGCCACGCTCGACAGCATCCGGCGCACCCGGCTGGCGCTCAAGGGGCCGCTGGAAACGCCGTCGGGCGGAGGCTACCGCTCGTCGAACGTTCGCCTGCGCGAGGAATTCAAGCTGTTCGCGAACATGCGCCCGGCGCGCACGATGATCCCCGGCGGCCGCTTCGACAACATCGACCTGCTCGTGTTCCGCGAGAACGTCGAAGGCCTGTACATGGGCTACGAGCACTACATCCCGATCGAGGACGACCCGCATGCGGTGGCGATCGCCACCGGGGTCAACACGCGCCAGGGCTCGCGCCACATCCTCGACTACGCGTTCCGCACCGCGATCGCGCTGGGGCGCAAGAAGATCACCGTCGTGCACAAGGCCAACATCATGAAGGCGCTGACCGGGATCTTCCTGGAGACCGCCTACCAGATGCACAAGGAGAAGTACGCCGACCGCATCGTGCTCGACGACGTCATCGTCGACGCCTGCTGCATGAAGCTGGTGACCAATCCGTGGCAGTTCGACGCGCTGGTCACGACCAATCTGTTCGGCGACATCCTGTCCGACCTGACCGCCGGCCTGGTCGGCGGCCTGGGCATGGCGCCGGGTGCCAACATCGGCCAGGACGCGGCGATCTTCGAGGCCGTGCACGGTTCGGCGCCCGACATCGCCGGGCGCGGCATCGCCAACCCGACCGCGCTGATGCTGGCCGCCGCGCTGATGCTCGACCACGTCGGCGAGCACGACAAGGCCGCGCGTTTGCGCCAGGCCATCGGCGACGTGCTCAACGTCGACCAGGTGCGCACCGGCGATCTCGGCGGCAGCGCCAGCACCGAGGTGTTCACGAAGGCGGTCGTCGCGCGGCTGTGAGCCGGCGCGGCGCGCGTCGGCGCACGGGCGGAGTTCCTACAATAGTGGGCTTCGTCTTCCGCCCGAGCTGCCCGCGATGCCCGAGAACGCCTTCGATTATGTGCTGACCCTGTCGTGCGACGACGCCAAGGGCATCGTCTACTCGGTCTCCGGCCTGCTGTTCCAGGCCGGCTGCAACATCATCGATTCGCAGCAGTTCGGCGACGCCGCGACCGGCTTGTTCTTCATGCGCGTGCATTTCTCGGCACCCGCCCATCTCGACAGCGCCGACAAGCTCGAGCTGCTGTTCGCCGACCTCAGGCAGCGCTTCCGCATGCGCGCGCACATCCACGCGCTGGCGCTGCGCGCTCGCGTGCTGATCGCGGTCAGCCGCCAGGCGCATTGCCTCAACGACCTGCTGTTCCGCTGGCGTGCCGGCCAGCTGCCGATGGACGTCGTCGGCGTCGTCTCCAACCATCGCGACTGCGCCGCGCTGGCCGCGCACTACGACGTGCCGTTCCACCACGAGCCGCTGGCCCCCGGCGCCGACGCGACGGCCAAGCGCGCGCAGGAGCAGCGCATCGAGGCGCTGATGGCCGAGCACCAGGTCGACCTGCTGGTGCTGGCGCGCTACATGCAAATCCTCAGCGCCGAGTTCTGTACCGGGGTCGCCGGGCGCGCGATCAACATCCACCATTCCTTCCTGCCCAGCTTCAAGGGTGCGCGTCCCTACGCGCAGGCGCACCAGCGCGGCGTCAAGCTGATCGGCGCCACCGCGCACTACGTCACCGCCGACCTCGACGAGGGCCCGATCATCGAACAGGCGGTCGAACGCGTCGACCACAGCCTCGACGTCGACGCGCTGACCGCGGTCGGCCAGGACGTCGAGAACCAGGTGCTGGCGCGCGCGGTGCGCTGGCACGTCGAGCACCGCATTCTGCTCAACGGTCACAAGACCGTCGTGTTCAGCTGACACACGATGGCCCAGCCCCCGTCCAGCAACGCCGCGCCGGCGTCGGCCGAAGCCGCTGAAGCCGCGTTCTACGAAGCGCTGCAGCGCGGCGATCTCGACGCGCTGATGCGGCTGTGGTCCGACGACGACGAGCCGGTCTGCGTGCACCCTGGCGGGCCGCGTCTGGTCGGCATCGCGGCGATCCGGCACGGCTTCGAGCAGGTGCTCGCCGACGGCGCGCTGCAAGTCTTTCCCGAGCGCGTCGTGCGCACGGTCTCGCTGGGCTGCGCGGTGCACAACGTCGTCGAGCGCGTGCAACTGGCCGACGCCGAAGACGGCCAGCGTTACGCGCTGGTGCTGGCGACCAACGTCTACCTGAAGGGCCCCGACGGCTGGCGCCTGGTGCTGCACCACGCCAGCCCGGCCACCGCGCACGAGGCGGCCGAACTGCTGGCGCAGCACGAGCGGCTGCATTGAACGGTTACCGTGCGCCGCGCTGGCTGCCCGGCGGGCAGCTGCAGACGATCTGGCCGGCGCTGTTCGCGCGCCGCGCGCGTCCGCGCTGGCGGCGCCAGCGCTGGGACACGCCCGACGGCGATTTCATCGATGTCGACCGCATCGACGCGGCAGCCGCCGACGCGCCGCTGCTGGTGCTGTTCCACGGTCTCGAGGGGTCGTCGCGCAGCCACTATGCCGCCGCACTCGCGCAGGCCTGCGGCGACGCCGGATGGAGTTTGGCGCTGCCCCATTTCCGCGGCTGCTCCGGCGAGCTCAACCGCGCGCCGCGCGCCTACCATTCGGGCGACTGGGCCGAAATCGACTGGATGCTGCGCCGGCTGCGCGCGGCGCAGCGCGGGCCGATGTTCGCCGCCGGCGTCTCGCTCGGCGGCAACGCGCTGCTGCGCTGGGCGCAGGAGGCAGGCGCGCAGGCCGCGTGCACCGTCGGCGCGGTGGCCGCGGTCAGCGCCCCGCTGGACCTGGCCGCCGGCGCCGCCGCGATAGGCCGCGGCTTCAACCGGCTGGTCTACACGCGCATGTTCCTGCGCACGCTGAAACCAAAGGCGATCGCGCTGGCGCGGCGCCACCCCGGGCTGGCCGACGTCGCGCGAATCGCCGCGGCGCGCGACCTGCACGCCTTCGACGACGCGTTCACCGCGCCGGTGCACGGGTTTGCCGACGCGGTCGACTACTGGCGGCGCTCGTCGGCCGGGCCGCGGCTGGGCGAGATCAGGCTGCCGGCGCTGGTGCTCAACGCGCGCAACGATCCGTTCCTGCCCGCGCGCGCGCTGCCGACGCGCGCAGCGTCCGCGGTCACGCTCGAACAGCCGATGCACGGCGGCCACGTCGGCTTCGCGCACGGCGCGCCGCCCGGACGCATCGACTGGATGCCGCAGCGGCTGCTGGCGTTCTTCGCCGACAGTGGGTAAGGTAGCCGTGATGGACGATTCCGTTCGCCGAGCCCTGCTGCGCTGGCCCGATGTTCCGGCCTGTACCGGCTGGCTGGGGCTCGATGATCGCGGTGACTGGTGGCTGCGCAGCGCGGCGGCGCAGCCCTGGCCGCGCACGGATGACGGCCGCTGGCAGCGCGACGGCGCGACCCGGCTGCAGCACGCCGGCCTGATCGGCTTCATCGCGCGCAACTACCTCGCCGCCGACAGCGGCTACTGGTATTTCCAGAACGGACCGCAGCGCGTCTACGTCGAGCTCGACGCGGCGCCGCTGGTGCTGCGGCTGCAGCCCGACGGCGGCTGGCTGACGCACACCGGCGTGGCGTGCACGCCGCGCGCGGCGTGGCTGGACGAGGCCGGGCGGCTGTACCTTGAGACCGCCGCAGGCCCGGGCATCGTGCACGGGCACGACCTGGCCGCGCTCGGCGCATGGATCGACGACGCGCTGCAGCGCCTGTGCCAGCCCGGACGCGAGCCGCTGGCGCTGCAACCGCTGGGCGCGGCGACGCCGGCGCAGCAACTGGGTTTCCGCCTCAGCCCGTCGGCCGACGCCGCGCTGTGAGCGCGCGCGGCGGTCGCGGACCGGGCTCGCGCGTTCGCCTGGGGCTTACTTCGACTGCGCGACCATATAGGCCACGGCGGCCTTGACGTCGTCGTCGCTGGCGGTCGATCCGCCCTTGGGCGGCATCATGCCGGACTTGCCCTGGAAGCCGTGGATCGCGTGGTCGTCGAGCACCGCGAGACCTTGCGCGATGCGCGGCGCCCACTCCGCCTTGTCGCCGACCTTGGGCGCGCCGGCGATGCCGGCGCCGTGGCAGGCGATGCAGGTCGACGTATACAGCGCCTTGCCGGCGTCGGCGGTGGTCGTCGGCGAGGCCGGCGCCGGTGACGCCGCAGCGACCGCTGCAGATGCCGCGGCCGGGGCAGTGGTCGTGGTCGTCGCCGCGTTCGACGCGGCCGACGCCACCGCGACCTGGCCGACCGGCGCGGTGTCGGCGGCGACGGTCGAGTTCGCTTCGCTCGGCGCGCCGGCCGAGATGAAATGCACCAGAAGCAGCAGCACGATGACCGGCGTTGCGAACCCGATGAGCAGGATGATGATGGTCTTGCGCAAGGTCGGCGCGAACGGCAGGTCGCTGGAGTCGTCGTGGGCGGGCTTGGGGTCGTGTGCGCTCATGGTCGGCGAATGCGGGTTGAACGAAATCAAGATCTGACAATCGCGGCCATGATAGGGCCTGCGCGAAGCGCGCGGGAACCGTGCTGACCCGGTGGCGTGTGCTGATATACTGTTTCATTGCCTTTCGGCAGCGGTGGCGCGTCGCGGATACGACGCGGCAAAGCCGCGACCTTGCCGAGACAATGCGCCCGTAGCTCAGTGGATAGAGTATCGGCCTCCGAAGCCGAGGGTCGCTGGTTCGATCCCAGCCGGGCGCGCCATTTTTTTGCGAAACGACCTGATGTCTGCGAGCCCCGCCGTCGAGCGGGGCTTTTGCTTTGCGCGCCGCGCGCTGGACGATCACGGCGGCTGCGCGCCGACGCAGGTAATGCGAGGCGATTTAGTGATCAATCGATATTGTGATATTCGCTTGGCTCCCCCGGAAATTCGCCGGCAGCCGCCACGAGCACGGCCGCGCAGTTTGCTACGGTATTCGCAGGAAAATGGGCTAAAGATAACTGCAATGGTCCGCCTCGGCGCTGAGCTGAGCGTGGACGACGCCCTGCGGCGACCACGGCGTAAGCCGGCGGCGTCGAACGATAAGCCCGGGGGAGGAATATCATGAGCAACGATCAATCTGTCGCACCGGGCCTGCGCCGCGACGCGCGCGTCATCGGCCTGCTGTTTGCCAGCACCACGAGCATGATCGGCTCCGGCTGGCTGTTCGGCGCGTTCCACGCCTCGCGCATTGCCGGACCGTTCGCGGCGCTCGCCGCCAGCCTGGGCATGGGCTGGCTGGCGACCATCCTGTACGTCGATGCGTACATTTCGCCCGGGGGTACCGGACTGATGTACGTCACCGGTGGCTCGCGCATCCTGTTCGCGGTCGGCGAACTCGGCGCCGGTCCGCGCTGGCTGACCCGCCTCAACAGCGCGCAGGTTCCGCTGCTGTCGGTGCTGGTGATGTGGGTCGTCGGCGTGCTGTTCCTGCTGCCGTTTCCGGCCTGGCAGAAAATGGTCAATTACATCACTTCAGTCACCGTGCTGACCTACGGTCTGGGCCCTGTCGTGCTGCTGATCCTGCGCGATCGCCAGCCCGAGCTGGCGCGTCAGTTCCGCCTTCCTGGTGCTGGCGTCATCGCGCCGCTGGCGTTCATCGCGAGCAACTGGATCGTCTACTGGACGGGCTACGTGACCAACTCCTTCCTGTTCATCGTCGTGGCCGTGGGCTTCGCGCTATACGCGGCGTGGTATCACGTCGTCGCCGGCAAGCCGGCCGCGGAGTTCGGCTGGAAACACATCTCGTGGCTGCTCGCGTGGTTCGGCGGCATGTGGGTGCTGTCGGCGTTGGGCGACGTCGGCGGTGGCGCCGGTTTGCTCGGCTTCTGGCCTGGAGTCGTGCTGGTCGCGGTGTGGAGCCTGGTGGTGATCTGGCTGGCCAAGCGCTCGGCGCTGCCGGCCGACGACATCGCGCGCGAAATGGTGCGCATCGAATCGACCTTGTAGGGCCTGACAGGGCGCGGCGCGCAGTCGTCGGCAGCGGCGGAGCGCGCTTGTGCGCGCGTTCCGATCAGCCGGCGACGCGCGCGAAATGCCGCAGCAGCGCGGCGTTGAAGCGTTCGGGCTGGTCAACGTTGGCCAGGTGGCCGGCGTCGGCGATGAGCTCGAGTTCGGCTCCGGCGATGCGGCTTTGCAGCTCGGCCAGCACTTGCGGCAGGTCGCCGTCGCGCTCGCCGACCAGCAGCGTGGTCGGCGCGGCGATGCGGCCGACGCGGTCAACATAATCCAGTTGCTGGATCGCTCGCGCGCAGCCTTCGAAGCCGTCGACCGGGGTGGCCCCGATCAGGCTGCCGATGGCCGCCGCCACGTCGGCGTGCGCATCGAGAAAGGCGCGGCCGAACCAGCGCTCCAGCGTCGCGTCGGCCAGCGCCGCGCAGCCTTCGGTGCGGGCCAGCGCGATGCGTGCGTCCCACGGCGCGGCGTAGGCCGGCGGCGAGTCGGCGCGGGTGTCGCACAGCACCAGGCTGAGCACGCGATCGGGGTGTTCGATACCCAGGCCGAAGCCGATCATGCCGCCCAGCGACAAGCCGACGTAGTGCGCGCGCTCGATGGCCAGCGCGTCGAGCACCGCGACGACGTCGTCGACCAGTTCGCCGATGCGGTACGGCGGCGGCGCCGGCGGCGACGCGCCGTGGCCGCGCGTGTCGAGCGCGACGACGCGCCAGCCGCGCGCGACCAGCAGCTCGGCCTGCGCTTCCCACATCGCGCTCGAGGTCAGCAGCGAATGCGACAGCACGACCGCCGGGGCGTCGTCGGCGCCGCGCACGTGCGCGGCCAGCCGCGATTTCGGACCGTCGATCAGTTGAGTGCGGGGCAGGGCGTTCATGGTCCCGGAGCATAAGCGATGGCCGCGCGCCGCGCAGCGCTCAAGTCGGCGCGCCCAGGCGCGCCGACAGCGTGTCCCATAGCGTCTCGACCGCGTCCTTGCGCGAGCGGCCGCGTTCGCGGTACAGCCTGATGTCCATGCGCATCGAGTATTCGGCGCCGGCGCAAGCCAGTTGGCGCTGGCGCAGCTCGCGGCGAACCGCGCTTTCAGGCAGGAAGGCGACGCCGTGGCCTTCGAGCACCATCGCCTTCAGGCCCTCGGCCATGTCGGTTTCGCAGCGCGTGTGCAGCAGCGGGCGCGGCTGCATGCCGTCGACGATCAGGTCGACCATGCGCTTGAGGTAGGCGTTCGGCGCGTAGGCCAGGAAGGGCACCGCTTGTCCCGGCGCGCCGGGCAGGCGCAGCAGCGGCTGCCCGGCGGCGTCGCAGCGCGCGTAGGGGTAGATCGCCTCTGTGCCCAGCTGCAGCATCTGGTAGCGCGACGGGTCGAGCTGCACCGGCTGGCGCGGGTGGTGGTAGACCAGCGCCAGGTCGGCGCCGCCGTCGACCAGGCGGATCACTGCGTCGTGCACATTCAGCGCGGTGACGCGGGTGTCGAGCGCGCCGGTGGCCGATTCGATGGTCTTGAGCCACGGCGGGAAGAAGGTCAGCGCCAGCGTATGCGGCATCGCGATGTCGACGATGCCGGCGTCGTGACGCTCGTGGCCGCGCAGCAGCGCGCGCGTCTCGCTCAAGTGCGACAGCATCGCCAGCGCCTGCGCATGGAAGGTCTCGCCGGCCGCGGTCAGTCGCGTCGGGTAGGTCGTGCGGTCGACCAGCGCGGTGGCGACCCAGGCCTCGAGGGCCTGGATGCGGCGCGAGAACGCCGGTTGGGTGACGTTGCGCAGCTCGGCCGCGCGCGAGAACGAACGCGTCTCCGCCAGCGTGATGAAGTCCTCAAGCCATTTGGTGTCCATCGCTTTGGCGTTGTTTATGCAAATTTTGCATGACATTATCCGCAAACGGCATTGGATCGCACGGACAGCCGTCTTTATAGTGCCGAAGTCGGCGCTCGGCCACGAGCTGGCGCGGATCCAGTACATGGGGCGTCACCTCGCCCCATCCCCCTTACGACAACCCGTTCAAATCCTTCCATGTCGCAACGTCAAACTGATAAACCGGATATGGCCACAGCACCGAGGAACGTCCTCTCCTATGTCGACCCGCAGCCCGACAGCCCGTGGCTGACCTACCTGGCGCAGGTCGACCGCGTGCTGCCCTACCTGGGCGAGCTGGCGCGCTGGGGCGAGACGCTGAAGCGTCCGAAGCGCGCGCTGATCGTCGACGTGCCCATCGAGATGGACGACGGTACCGTGCGCCACTTCGAGGGCTTCCGCGTGCAGCACAATCTGTCGCGCGGTCCGGGCAAGGGCGGCGTGCGCTTCCACCCGCAGGTCACGCTCGAGGAAGTGATGGCGCTGGCGGCGTGGATGACGATCAAGAACGCCGCGGTCGGGCTGCCCTACGGCGGCGCCAAGGGCGGCATCCGCGTCGATCCGGGCCAGCTCTCGCGCAAGGAGCTCGAGCGCATGACGCGGCGCTACACCAGCGAAATCGGCATCATCATCGGGCCGCAGCAGGACATTCCGGCTCCGGACGTGAACACCAACGCGCAGATCATGGCGTGGATGATGGACACGTACTCGATGAACATCGGCGGCACCGCCACCGGCGTCGTCACCGGCAAGCCTATCCCGCTCGGCGGCTCGCTGGGGCGGGTCAAGGCCACCGGGCGCGGCGTGTTCGTCACCGGCCGTGAAGCGGCGCGGCGCATCGGGCTGGAGCTGGCCGGCGCGCGCATCGCGGTGCAGGGCTTCGGCAACGTCGGCTCGACCGCGGCCGAGCTGTTCGCCGAGGCCGGCGCGAAGATCGTCGCGGTGCAGGACCACAGCGGCAGCGTGATGCACGAAGGCGGCCTCGACGTCGCCGCGCTGCAGCAGCACGTGCGCGCGCACGGCGGCGTCGCCGGTTTCGGCGAAGCGATCGCCGACGACGCGTTCTGGACGGTGCCGTGTGACATCCTGATCCCCGCGGCGCTCGAAGGCCAGATGACCGAGGCGCGGGCACGGACGACGACCGCCAAGCTGATGCTCGAAGGCGCCAACGGGCCGACGCTGCCCGCCGCCGACGACGTGCTGGCCGAGCGCGGCGTGCTCGTCGTTCCCGACGTGCTGTGCAACGCCGGCGGCGTCACCGTCAGCTACTTCGAATGGGTGCAGGATTTCTCCAGTTTCTTCTGGAGCGAGGACGAGATCAACGTTCGCCTCGACCGCATCATGATCAACGCCTTCGAGCAGATCTGGGCGACCGCCGAGCGGCTGCGCGTTTCGCTGCGTACCGCGGCCTTCGCCGTCGCCTGTGAGCGCGTGCTGTTGGCGCGCGCTGAACGCGGTCTGTACCCCTGAAGCGGGCCGGGCCGGCGCGCTTGACCCAGCGCAAGACTTCGGCCGTTGGGCGTCGCGCCCGTGTGGCAGGATGTATCTTCGCTCCAGCATGATCGCCGGATGCAGCGCCGCTGCGCCCGGCGATCGGTGCGACTCGGTCGGGAGCGAAGATGGAGCCAGACGAATCGGCGGTGCTGGGCATGGCCGCGTTCGCCCAGCGCGAACAGCGCCGGCGCACGCTGTTCGCGCAGACCTGGGCGGCAGTGATACCCGATGTGTTCAGCGACGTGCCGGCGTATTACCGCGCCGGCAACGTCGTCGCCAGCTTGGGCATGTGGGAGCTCTGGGTCTGGCAGTTCGTCCGCACTGTGCGCGTCGCGCCGGGCGACCAGGTGCTCGACGTCTGCGCCGGAACCAACGACGTCGGCATCCGGCTGCTGCGCCGGCAGCCGGAGTTGCGGGTCACCGCGATCGACCGCAGCCGCGAGATGCAGGACGAAGGCCAGCGGCGTGCCCGCCACTACCGGGTCGCGATCGACAGCCACATCAGCGACGTGCACCGCTTGCCTTTCGCCGACGAAACTTTCGACGCGGTCACGCTGCAGGCTGCGTCGCGCCATTTGCAGCTCGACCGCGTGCTGCCCGAGATTCTGCGCGTGCTCAAGCCCGGAGGCGTGTTCTATCACTGCGACATGCTCAAGCCGAGGCGGCGCGTGATCGAGCGCCTCTATCTGGCTTTCCTTCACGTCTCGGTCGCGTGGACCGCGCTGATCTTCGGCTCCAGCGACGCGTCGCGAAAGTGCCGTGATTACTTCAAGCGAGCGATCAGCCATTTCTATACCGCCGAGGAATTGTCAGCGGTGTTGCGTCTGGTCGGTTTCGTCGACGTACGCTGCCGCAAGAGCGTATGGGGCGGCATGGTGGCGTTCCATCGCGCGACGCGACCGCTGAGCGGCTGAGCCGCGCGAGTTCGTCAATCGCCGGTCGAAACGCGCCGGGCCAGCCATTGCAGCAGCGCTTCGGCGGCGTCGTCGCGCTGCGCGGCCGGCGCGTCGCCGTGCACGCATCGGTGCCAGCCGAGCACCTGGGCGTCGTCGACGCCGCGCTCGCGCAGGAACAGACTCAATGGACACTGCTCGACCGGGCCCGGTTCGTGCTGGCGCAGCGGGTCGCGCGTGGCGACCCACTGGAAAGCCAGTGCACCCAGCCAGCTGCGCGGCGGCTCGTCGGCGGCCGGCGTCGTCGCCTGGCGTGCGCGCAGCCAAGCCGGGAAGTCCGCCGCCGGCATAGGCCGCGCCAGCGCGTAGCCCTGGCCGAACCGTGCGCCCAGCAGGCGCGCGGCTTCGACATGGCCATCGGTCTCCAGCCCTTCGACGACGGTGCGCAGCGCGAACTGCTGGCCCAGCCGGATCAGCGTCGCCAGCAGCCTGAGCGTTTTCACCGGATCGCTCGGCAGCTCGCGCAGCAGGCCCTGGTCGATCTTGACCGTGTCGATGGGCAGCGCCGCCAGCCGCGTCAGGCTGTTGTAGCCGGCCCCGAGGTCGTCGAGCGCCAGGCGTACGCCGAGCGCGCCCAGCGCGTAGATCGCCTCGTCGCTGCGCGCGCGGTCTATGGTCTCGTTCTCGAGCACTTCGACGACCAGATGGTGCGCGGCCACCTGGGCCCGGCGCAGCGCCTGCTCGATCCAGCTCGCGCAGTCGGCATGGGCCAGCGTCGACGGCGGCAGGTTGACCGCGATCTCGACGTCCAGCCCGGCTTCGCGCCAGCCGTGCACGAGTTCGAGCGACTGCTCCAGCCCCTGCAGGAACAGCGCGTGCAGATCCTGTTCGCCGAACGCCGGCAGGAACTGGGCCGGAAGCAGCACTTCGCCGCCTGCGGTGTGCAGACGCGCCAGCGCCTCGACCTTGCTCACCGCGCCGCTTTGCAGGTCGACGATGGGCTGCACCCACATGCGCAGGCCATGGTCGTGCAGCAGTTCGCGCAGCGCCTGCCGCCGCTGCGGGTCGATCGGCCGGTGGCCGCGCGCGGTCGTCGCGAACTGCGCGCCGAGGCCGCTGCGCAGCAACTCCAGCCACGAGTGCATCCAGTCCGACGCGAACTGGCGCGGGTAGGCGCCGAACAGCACCAGCACGCTGTCGGTGTCGTCGCCGCTGGCGATCGGCACGCACGCCACGCTGCGCCAGCCGGCGTCGCGCGCCAGCGCGTGCCAAGGAGCCAGCCGCGCGTCGAGGGCGATCGAGCAGACGGTCTGCACCTGGCGCGTGAACCAGGCCAGCGCGACCGGTTCGCGCTGGCCGTCGGGCGCGAGCTCCAGGTTCAGGTGCAGCCGGCCGCGGCGCAGCCGCGCGGCGATCGCGTCGAAGTCGGCACCGACCCCGGCCTCGTCGTGCAGCGTGCCGTGGGCGTCGGGGCGGAACACGATCGCGTGGCGCACGCCGGGCAGTTCGCCGAGCGCGTGCAGCGTCGCCGGCAGCAGGTCGACCCAGCGCGGGGCGGCGCCGTCGGCGTGCTCGAGCAGCGCGAAGTAGCAAGCCGAGGTCTGCCCGATCGCGACCAGCTGCGTCTGCAGATCCAGCCGCAGCCGCCCGGTGGCCACGCGCAGCACGCGGTAGCGCTGGCGCGACGAGATCACCGCGTTCTCCAGGCGCTCGCGCAGCAAGTCCTCGTAGACGCCGTAGGCCTCCTCGATGCCGGCCGCGGACACGCCGGCCAGCGCGTGGCTCTGGCCCAGCGTGCGGGCGCGCGCGACCAGCGCTTCGCGCGTGACGCGCGCGCCGAGCAGCTCGCGCAAGTGCGCGGCCTGCGCGTGCAGCGCGCCGGCGCGCTCGTCGGCGCTGAGCTCGCGCAGCATCGCGAAGCGCTCGCCGGCGTCGCTCGAGGCGGCGGCCAGCGCCGCGGCGAGCGCATCGAGCAGCTTCGCGTCGAGTGAGCCGAGCAGCACGTCGGCTTCGGCGCCGAACAGGTCGAAGGCGGCTTCGCGGGCGCCGTGCTCGATCGCCTCGGCCGTCGCGCCCAGGCGCCACCAGCTGGCGCGATCGAGCTTGTGCAGCTTGTTGGCGTACATCGCCGCGTCGGCCAGCCGCAGCAGCGCGTCGGGCGCGTCGGCATCGAACGGGAAGCAGGCCAGGCCCATCGTCATGCCGACCTGCGCGCGGCGTCCGTCGCCGAGGTCGAACGGCGCCCGCACCGCCTCGTGCAGCCGCTCGAGCGCGACGCCGAGTTCGTCAAGGTGGCGCGCGCGGTCGAGGTTTTCGCAGACGACGACGAACTCGTCGCCGCCGAGGCGGGCGAGGAAGTCGCCGCGGCGCAGCCGCGCGCGCAGCGTGTCGGCGAACGCACGCAGCAGCGCGTCGCCGGCGGCGTGGCCGAATGTGTCGTTGACCGGTTTGAAATCGTCGAGGTCGAGCAGCCCGACGGCCAACACCGATTGGCGCCGTTCGGCTCGCGCCAGCGCGCCGGGCAGGTATTCGTCGAGTGCCAGCCGGTTCGGCAGCCCGGTCAGCGCGTCGGTGCGCGCGCGCTGGCTCTCGGCGCTTTGCAATGCATGCAGAGCGCTCTTGCGGTCGACTTCGTCGAGTCCGTGGCCGAGCAGCGCGGCGACCTGTTCGCACGCCGCGCGGGTGACGTCGTCGAAACCGCCGGCCGCGGTCGACGCGAAGGCCAGCACGCCCCACGGCCGTTGCGCGCGCCGCACCGGCGTGGCCAGCGCGCAGGCCCACTCCAGGCTGCGCAAGGCGTCGGCGACGTCGCCTTCGTGCGCTGCCGGATGGTCAAGATGGAGCGTCGTGGTCTGCCCGCGCCAGGAGCGCGCGACCAGCGCGCGCGGGTCGTCGACCGGCACCCGCAGCGCGTCGAGAAAGGCCACGCCGGCGGGCGTGGCGCTGGCTCGACCGAGCGTGGTGAACACGCCTTGAGCGTCGGGGCGCGCCAGCCAGACCGCGCTGAAGTCGGTGCCGTCGAGCAGGCTGGCGCACAGCCGCTCGATCATGTCGGCGTCGCTGGCGCTTTGCAGCAGCGCGTCGGCCGCGGCGAGCAGCGCGCGGTACACGCGCTGCGCGCGCTGCAGGCGTTGCGCCTGGGCTTCGCGCTCGGTGACGTCGATGTAAGTCCACACCGAAGTCTCGCCGTCCGAAAGCAGGCGTGCGTGCAGGTCGCACAGCAAGGTGGTGCCGTCGGCGCGGCGCAGGCGCACGCCGGCCAGCGCCACCCAGCGCTGCGCGTGCAGCGTCGCGTAGGCCGCGCCGACGCGGGCGAACTCGGCCTCGTCGGCGTAGAGCCGGCGGGCTTCCCGACCCGGCAGCTCGGCCGGCGTGCAGCCGAGCATCTCGGCCATCGTCGAATTGGCGGTGACGATCTTGCGCTGGCGTGCGATCAGGATGCCCGACTGCGCGTTGGCCAGCAGCGCCTGCTGCAGGTCCAGCGCTTCGCGCTCGCGGCTCGCGTCGTGCTGGATGCCGACGTAGTGGGTGACTTCGCCGCGCGCGTCGCGTACCGGGTCGATGTGCAGATGGTTCCAGAACGGCGTGCCGTCGCGGCGCCGGTTCAGCAGTTCGCCGTCGAAGCGGGTACCGTCGCGCAAGGCGCGGCCTATGCGCGCGACGACTTCGGCGTCGCTGCCGCGACCCTGCAGCAGCGCGGCGCTGCGGCCCAGGACTTCGTCGCGGCGGTAGCCGGAGATCGTCGTGAACGCGGCGTTGACGAAGATCAGCCGGCGCTCGGCGTCGGCGATGGTCAGTCCGTCGGACAGCGCTGCCACCGCGCTGTCGAGCAGCCGCAGGCGCTGGCGGTGCGCGATGCGCTCGAGGCCGTGGCCGACGTCGTCGGCCAGCTCGAGCAGCAGGCGCTGCATCGGCGGGTCGAAGGCGACGTCGTCGCCGCGGCACAGGATGAGCACGGCCCAGCTGGCGCCGTCGCGCCGGATCGGCAGCGCGGCGCTGGCCTGCAGACCGAAGCGCGCCGCGCGCTCGCGCCACGGCGCCAGCGGCGCCGACGCGAAGCTGGCGTTGAAGTGGGCGCGGCCGTCGCGCCAGGCGCAGCCGGCCGGACCGCGGCCTTCGGCGCACTCGGGCGCAACCGAGATCAGCAGCCCGTCGAGGTAGCGCGTCTGCCCGGCGGCCGCGACGAACTCCAGCGTGCCGTCGGCGCGCGGCCGGCCGACGAAGGCCAGCGCCAGCCGTCCGTCGTCGATCGCCAGCCGGCACAGCGCTTCGAGGAAGGCGGCTTCGTCGTCCAGCCTCGCCGCCGCCTGGTTGACCTGGGCGAGCAAGGATTGCAGTTCGCCGAATCGCTGCAGCAGGGTCGACGCGCGGTCGAGCGCGGCGTTGCGCGCGGCCAGCCGGCGCAGCAGCAGTCCGACGAAGGCGCTGGACGCGCCGAGCACCGCGAGCAGCGCACCCATCCACCACGCCAGCGGCGTCAGCGCCGCGCGCTGCGCCGCCGCGACGTACGCAGCGGGCGCGGTCGCGCGCACTTCGAACGGGTAGCCGGGCACCGCGACCGCGACGCGCAGCGCGTCGGCGGGCGCGCCGCCGTGGCGGCGGAAGTCGACGCCGTGCGCGTCGACTTCGCCGACCGTGGCGCCGTTGCGCAGGTCGACGACGCGCAGGCGCCACGGCGTGCCGCGCAACGCGTCGGTCTGCAGCAGATCCTCGACGCGGTACGGCGAGCCGACGAAAAAGCCCGTGCGGCCGTCGCTGCCGCGCACGCGCACGCGCATCGTCATCACGTGGCCGCTGCTCCAGGCGTGCGCGGCCCGCGGCTGCAGCGCTCGCGTGGCCAGGCGCGCGCGCCCGAGCAGGAAGTCGGGTTGCGCGCTCAGCGCGGTGAAGCCGCCGGCGTCGGTGATCGGTCGCGCGCTTTGCGGATGGGTCGACCAGATGATCGAGTCGCCGTCGGCGCTTTGCACGTTGAACGCGTACAGGTTCGGGTGCAGCGCGGCGAAATCGCGCAGCGTGCGCGCGGTATTCGCGTCCGGTTGCCGCGGGTCGCCGTGCGCGCCGAGCAGCGCGACGCCGGCGAACTGCAGTTCGCGGTACTGGGTATTGAGCCGGCCGGCGACGAGTTGGGCCAGCGCGATGGCCTGGGTGCGCGCGCGCGTGTCGATCTCGCGGCGGACCGTTTCGGAGTCATGGCTCAGCAGCCCGGCGGCCAGTGCGGTCAACGCCAGCCACGGCACGAGCAGCGCCGCGCGCGCCAGCAGGCTCGAATGCGCCAGCGCGCGTAGCAGTCGGGGCAAGGTCACGGCAGGCGGCGGATTCTCGGGCGGGCTGGCCGCGGCGCGCCGGCGGCGCGCACGCGTGCCCGGCACCGTTTATAGCGGAGCTCCGGCGGCTTCGTGCAGCGCGCGGCGCGCGCCGGCACCGGCGATTGACCTGGCGCAAGAGTCGTGCAGGTCGCGCGCGGCGACGCGGCACCGCGCGCTGCCTTGCCTATCATGGCGCCACGATGCGATCCGACGGTCTGCCTACCCACGCCGCCGCGCGCGAACTCGTCGCCGGGCCGGCCGGTGCGATCGAGCTGTGGCTCGACGCGCCGGCGCAGGCACCGCGGGGGATCGCGCTGATCGCGCATCCGCAGCCGCTGCTGGGCGGAAGCGCCCAACACAAGATCCCGGTGCTGCTGAGCAAGGCTGCGCGTGATCTCGGATGGTTTTCGATCAGACCGAATTTTCGTGGGGTCGGTGAAAGTGCCGGGACGCACACCGGCGGGGCTGGCGAGGCCGCCGACCTGCTCGCTCTGGTCGGGCATTTCGGCGCGCGCCACCCGGGCCTGCCGCTGGCGCTGATCGGCTTCTCGTTCGGCGCCTTCGTGCAGGCGCACGTCGCCGCCGAGCTCGCGCGGCGCGGTGGCGCCGCGCGGCATGTCTGGCTGGCCGGCATGCCGGCCGGGGTCGTCGTCGATGGGCGCAGCTACCAGCCTGCGGCGCTGCCGCGCGGCAGCGTCGTCGTGCACGGCGAGCACGACGCGCGCGTGCCGCTGGCCGCGCTGCTGCGCTGGGCCGAGGCGCATGCACAGCCGGTGCAGGTGATCGCTGGCGCCGACCATTTCTTTCGCGGCAAGTTGCCGCTGTTGCGCGACACGCTGATCGCCGAGCTGGCGCGCTGAGACAAGGAGCGAAACCGATGGAAAAGCGGGATGCAGGCGGGGCGCAGGCGCGCGGCGACGGGCTGCGCCGGACGGTCGCGCGGTTTTGCGCGACGCTGGGCCTGGGCTCGTTCGAGCAGCTCGGCGAGCTGATCCACGCCGGGCAACACGGACCGGCGATCGCGCGCCATCGCGCGGCGCTGATCCAGCGCCGCGTGTTCGGCTTCGCCGCGTTGTTCGCCTTGCTGGTTCCGGCGTGGGCGCTGATCGACCTGCTGGTGTTGCCGCGCGCGCTGTGGGATGAGCTGCTGGCGACCCGCGCGGTCTCGGCGCTGGCGCTGCTCGGGCTGGCCTGGCTGGCGCGCGGCGCGCCCGATCTGCGCCGTGCGCGCGTGCTGCTCGGCGCGCTGCTCGCGATCACCCCGCTGTTCTATCTGGCCACCGCGCACTGGATCCACGCCTATGCGCTGCAGGGGTTGGCGCTGGCGGCGGCGCAGCTGTACGCGCAACTGCCTTTCGTCATCGTCGCCGGACTGGCGCTGTTTCCGCTGACCGTGCTCGAGTTCCACGCCTACGCGCTGCCGTTGCTGGCGGTCGCGTTGGCCGGCATGAGCTTTCATCCGGCCGCGGTGCTGCCGCACGCGATCGCCACGCTGTGGCTGCTGGTGCTGCTGCTGGGCGTGGCGCTGCTGTCGGCGCTGGGCCAGCTGCGCTACATGCTGGCGCAGGTGATGCGCGCCAGCTACGACACGCTGACCGGGGCGCTGACTCGGCGCGCCGGCATCGACGTGCTCGACCTGCAGTTCCGGCTGGCGGCGATCAATGCCAGCGCGCTGTCGCTGCTGTTCTTCGACCTCGACCACTTCAAGTCGGTCAACGACACCTTCGGCCACGACGTCGGCGACCGCGTGCTGCGCGACGCCGCGCATGCGCTGTCCAAGGCGGTGCGCAAGGGCGACAGTGTGATTCGCTGGGGTGGCGAGGAGTTCGTCGTCGTCTTGCCGACGGCCGACGCCGAGGAGGCCGATGCGGTCGTCGATCGCATCATCGCCAGCGGCCTCGGCCGCCGCCCGGACGGCGCGCCGGTCACCGCGAGCATCGGCGTGGCCGAAGCCCGCGCCGACGCGCCTCAGGATTGGCGCAGCCAGGTCGAAATCGCCGACCGCCGCATGTACGCGGCCAAGGCCGGCGGGCGCGCGCGCAGCGTCGGCGTGCGCGGCCAGGCCCGGCTCTGGCGCCTGGCGCCGGTGGCCGAGGCCTGAGCGCGGCGCGCCGCGCCGAGGCTTCAGCCGATGCGCCCGGCGCGGAAGTCGCTGACCGCCTGGTAGATCTGCTGCTCGGTGTTCATCACGAACGGTCCGTACTGCGCGATCGGCTCGCGCAGCGGTCGTCCGGCGACGAGCAGCGCGCGCGCCGCTTGCGGCGCGTCGATGCGCAAGGCGTCGCCGTTGTTGTCGAGCACCGCCATCGAGCGTTGCGCGATGCGCTGGCCGCCGACCTCGAGCTCGCCGCGGTAGACGTAGAGCAGCGCGTTGTGCTCGGCCGGCAAGGTCTGTTCGAAGCGCGCGCCGGCGTCCAGCCGCAGGTCGACGATCAGCGGCGCGGTGGCGTCGCGCGAGATCGCCCCCTGCACGTCGCCGCAACGGCCGGCGAGCACGACCGCTTCGACGCCGTGCGCGCTACGCAGCCGCGGCAGTTCGGCGGCGCTGAAGTCGCGGTACCAGGGCTCGGACATCTTCGCGGCGGCCGGCAGGTTCAGCCACAGCTGGAAGCCTTCCATGCGGCCGCTTTCCTGCTGCGGGATCTCCGAGTGCACGACGCCGCGGCCGGCCGTCATCCATTGCATGCCGCCGGCTTCGAGCAGGCCTTCGTGGCCGGCGCTGTCGCGGTGGCGCATGCGTCCCTCGATCATGTAGGTGATGGTCTCGAAGCCGCGGTGCGGATGGTCGGGAAAGCCGGCGATGTAGTCGTCCGGGTCGTCGCTGGCGAACGCGTCGAGCATCAGGAAGGGGTCGAGCCGGCGCTGCAGCGACGCGCCGAGCACGCGCGTCAGCCGCACGCCGGCGCCGTCGCGCGTCTGCACGCCATCGACTTGCGCCTCGACGCCGCGCAGCCTGGGGGTGTCATTCATGGTGTCGTCCTCCGTGGTCAGGCCAGTGCGGCGTCGATGTCGGCCTGCGCCTGGGCGTGGCCGGCGGCGGCCGCTTCGGCTCCCATGTTCAGGCCCTCGGCGTAGACGAAGCGCACGTCGGCGAGGCCGAGGAAGCCGAGTACGGTCTTCAGGTAGGGTACCTGGCTGTCGGCCGGCGTGTCGCGATAGCGGCCGCCGCGCGCCAGCGCGACGATCACCGTCTTGCCGCCGAGCAGACCCTGCGGGCCTTGTTCGGTGTAGCGGAAGGTGACGCCGTTGCGAGCGACCGCGTCGATCCAGGTCTTCAGCTGCACCGGGACGCCGAAGTTGTACATCGGTACGCCGAGCACGACGACGTCGGCGGCGGCCAGTTCGGCGATCAGCGCGTCGTCGAGCGCGACGCGCGCGGCCTGTTCGGCGCTGCGTTGCTCGGCCGGCGTGAACAGCGCGCCCAGCGCGACCTCGTCGAGCACCGGGTGCGGCTTGGCGCCGAGGTCACGCAGCTGCAGCGTCGCGTCGGGATGGGCCGCGCGCAGGCGCTGGACGATCGAGTCGGCAAGGCGGGTCGAGTTCGCGTCCTGGCCGCGGGCGCTGGCGTTGACTTGCAGGATGTTCATGGTGGGCTCCAGGCTGGTTTCGTATGGATGTAACTCTATACGTTCCAGAAAAGGAAGATAAGACGGTTATTTGGGTAAGATTGTTCCAATGAATGGACAATGGAACGCTCAAGACCTGCTGATCTTCGCCCGCGTCGTCGACTTGGGGAGCTTCAGCGCCGCCGCGACGCAGCTGGCGCTGCCCAGGTCGACGGTGTCGCGCCGCGTCGCGGTGCTCGAGGAGGGGCTGGGCGAGCGGCTGCTGCTGCGCACCACGCGCCGGCTCGCACTGACCGAGTTCGGCGCCGAGCTGCTGGCGCACGCGCGCGGTCTGGCCGACGAAGTCGATTGCGCGCGCGCGCTGGGCGAGCACCGGCGCGCGCGCCCGGTCGGCCGTCTGCGGGTGTCGATGCCGGCCGAGGTCGCCAGCCTGCTGCTGACCGAGATGCTTGCCGCGTTCACCGCGCTGCACCCCGGTGTGAGCCTGGAGCTCGACCTGTCGCCGCGGCGCATCGACCTGCTCGGCGAGGGCTACGACCTGGCGCTGCGCGTCGGCGAGCTGCCCGACGATGCGCTGCTCGCGGCGCGCCGGCTGACCGCGTTTTCCGCCGGGCTCTACGCGGCACCGGCCTACCTGGCCGAGCACGGCATGCCGGCGCAACCCGAGGAC
>MLJW01000348.1_pt1 | contig 24729 bp, 19 predicted proteins | sample 888231 | NCBI WGS metagenome assembly MLJW01 (sample SAMN05788063, study PRJNA343431) | mine drainage metagenome | isolation source: sample collected from the inflow into an acid mine drainage treatment plant... | place: Germany: Lusatia, lignite mining district
GGCGCGATGTTGCCGGCGGCCACCGCATCGAGTCCGGCCGCATCGAGCAGGTGGCGCGTCAGCGCGGTCACCGTGGTCTTGCCGTTGGTGCCGGTGATGGCCAGCAGGGCCGGCGCGTAGCCGTCGCGCTGCTGCAGCTCGCGCAGCGCCGCGGCGAACAGGCCGAGCTCGCCGACGACGTCGATGCCGCGGCGGCGCGCGTCGTCGAGCAGCGCGCCGAACGCGGCGTCGTGCGGCGCGATGCCGGGGCTGACGCACAGCAGCTCGACGCCGTCGAGCAGGTCCGCGGCCGGCGCACCGAGACGGACCTCGAGCGCCGGCAATTCCGCGCGCAGCGCGTCCAGCGCCGGCGGCGCGGCGCGGCTGTCGGCGCCGCGCACGCGCGCTCCGGCGCGCGTGCACCAACGCGCCATCGCCTGCCCCGACAGGCCGAGGCCGAGCACCAGCACCGAACGTCCGTTCAAGTCCATCGTCGCGTCAACGCAGCTTCAGGCTGGCCAGACCGGCCAGGCACAACATCATCGTGACGATCCAGAAGCGGATCACCACTTGCGATTCCTTGACCCCGAGCTGCTCGAAGTGGTGATGCAGCGGAGCCATCTTGAAAATGCGCCGGCCCTGGCCGTACTTGCGCCGGGTGTATTTGAAATAGCCGACCTGGACCATCACCGACAGCGTTTCGACGACGAACACGCCACCCATGATGAACAGCACGATCTCCTGGCGCACGATCACCGCGATCGTGCCCAGCGCCGCGCCCAGCGCCAGCGCGCCGACGTCGCCCATGAACACCTGCGCCGGATAGGCGTTGAACCACAGGAAGGCCAGCCCGGCGCCGACCATCGCGCCGATGAAGATCAGCAATTCACCGCTGCCCGGAATGAACGGGAACAGCAGGTAGCGCGAGAACACCGCGTTGCCGCTGACGTAGGCGAACACGCCCAGCGAGCCGCCGACCATCACCGTCGGCATGATCGCCAGCCCGTCGGCGCCGTCGGTCAGGTTGACCGCGTTGCTCGAGCCGACGATGACGAAATACGTCAGCACGATGAAACCGACGATGCCCAGCGGGTAGCTGACGTGCTTGAAGAACGGCACGATCAGGTCGGCGGCCGGCGGCAGCGGCATCGTCAGCCCGCTGCGCAGCCAGGCGACGAACAGGTGCCAGACCTCGGCGTTGCCCTTGCCCGAGACCGCGAACGCGAGGTAGAAGGCGGCGAGCACGCCGATCAGCGACTGCCAGAAATACTTCTCGCGCGAGCGCATGCCGTTGGGGTCGCGGTAGACGACCTTGCGGTAGTCGTCGACCCAGCCGATCGCGCCGAAGCCCAGCGTCACGATCAGCACGAGCCAGACGAAGCGATTCGACAAGTCGCACCACAGCAAGGTCGACGCGGCGATCGCCAGCAGGATCAGCACGCCGCCCATGGTCGGCGTTCCAGTCTTGATCAAATGCGTCTGCGGGCCGTCCTGGCGCACCGCCTGGCCGACCTTCATCGCGGTGAGCTTGCGGATCACCGCCGGACCGGCGGCCAGGCCGAGCAGCAGCGCGGTCAGCGTGCTCATCACCGCGCGAAACGTGATGTAGTTGAAAACGCGGAAGAAGCTCAGGTTCGGCGAGACCTGCATCAACCACAGCGCAAGACTATGCAGCATGTCCGCCCTCCTCGGTGACCCCGGATTCCTGCAGCGCGCGCAGCACCCGCTCCATGCGCATGAAGCGCGAGCCCTTGACCAGCACCGCGTCGAACGCGGCCAGCTCGCGCACGTCGAGCGCGTCGAGCTCGGCGAGGTGACGCACGGCCAGCCCCACCGCGGCGGCGCTGGCCGCCTGCGACGCGTGCCCGACGCTCCACAGCGCTTCGACGCCGCGCGCCGCGGCCAAGGCGCCGACTTCAGCGTGGAAGGCGTCGCCGTTGGCGCCCACTTCGCCCATGTCGCCGAGCAGCAGCAGCCGGCGTCCGGGCAGTTGCGCGAGCAGCTCGATGGCCGCGCGCACCGAATCGGGGTTGGCGTTGTAGGTGTCGTCGATCAACAGCAGCGCGCGCCCGTCGCGCCAGCGCAAGGCATGGCGCTGCATGCGCCCGGCCACCGCGCGGAAGCCCTGCAGGCCGTCGACCACCGCGGCCAGCGGAGCACCGGCGGCCAGCGCCGCGGCGGTCGCCGCCAGCGCGTTGTGCGCGTTGTGCGCGCCGAGCAGCTGCAGGCGCAGCGTCGCATCGCCGGCCGGCGTGCGCAGCGCCAGTTGCATCGCGTCGGCGTCGGCGGCCTCGATCCAGCCACGCACTTCGGCCGGTGCGGCGTCGGCCGCGCCGGGCTCGCGCAGCGCGAAACGCAGCAATGCGCGCTCGCCGGCCAGCTCGGCCCACAGCGCAGCAAAGCGGTCGTCGGCCGGGAACACCGCGACCCCGTTGGCCGGCAATGCGCTGAGCACGCTGCCGTTCTCGCGCGCGACCGCTTCGACCGTGTGCATGAACTCCTGATGTTCGCGCTGCGCGTTGTTGACCAGCGCGATGGTCGGCTCGGCGATCGCCGCCAGCTCGGCGATTTCGCCGACGTGGTTCATGCCGAGCTCGACGACCGCGGCCTGATGCCCGGGGCGCAGCCGCAACAGCGTCAGCGGCAGACCAACCGCGTTGTTCAGATTGCCCTGCGTGGCCAGGAACCCGTCGTCGCCGTGCCAGGCTCGCAGGATCGAAGCGATCATCTGCGTCACCGTGGTCTTGCCGTTGCTGCCGGTTACCGCGATCAGCGGCAAGGCCGGCTGCTGGCGCCGCCACGCGAGCGCCAGCCGGGCGAACGCGACGCCGCCGTCGGCCACCTGCACGCCGGGCAGCCCGGCGCAGGCTTCGGCGTCGCGCTCGGCGAGCACCGCGGCGGCACCGGCGGCAGCGGCCTGTGCCAGCATCGTGTTGGCGTCGAAGCGTTCGCCACGCAGCGCGACGAACAAGTCACCGCGCTGCAGCCGGCGCGTATCGGTGCTGATTCCCTGCACGCCCAGCGCGCCGTCGCCGTGCAGCCGCCCGCCAACCCAGCCGGCCAGCTCGCGCAGCGTGAACCAGCCGGCGCCGCGCGCGGCCAGCGCGGCGCGGGCGTGGAACGCGTCGCTGAACGCGCGCCGCACGCCCAGCGCTTCCTGCGTCGGCTCGTGCCCCTTGCCGGCGAGCAGCACGACGTCGGCCGGCTGTGCATGCGCCAGCGTCTGCGCGATGGCCTGCGCCCGATCGAGCACGATCGCCGCGCGGGTCGGCTCGACCAGCCCCTGCAGCAGGTCGTCGATGATGTCCTGCGGCGCTTCGCTGCGCGGGTTGTCGCTGCTCAGCACGATGCGGTCGGCGAAGGCCTCGACCGCCGCGGCCATAGGCGCGCGCTTGCTGCGGTCGCGGTCGCCGCCGGCGCCGAACACGCACCACAGCTGGCCGCCTCGCTCGCGGCACAGCGGTCGCAGCGCCTGCAGCACCTGTGCCAGCGCGTCGGGCGTGTGCGCGTAGTCGACGACAACCATCGGTGCCGCGCCGATCAGCTGCATGCGCCCGGGAGGCGCGGACAGCGCGCCGAGTGCGCCGACGAGGGTATCGAAATCCAGCCCGCAGCTGCGCAGCAGTGCGCAGACGACGAGCATGTTGGCGACGTTGAAGCGCCCGACCAGCGGCAGCTCGACTTCGGCTCGATGCGCGCCGCAGCGCAGCTCGACGCGCATGCCCGCAGCGACGTCGGGCAATAGCCGTGCCTGCCAGTCGGCGGCGTGCTGCAACGAGGTCGTCGCCACCTGCAGCCCGCGCTGACGCGCATGGATGGCCAGCGCCGCGCCGCTGGCGTCGTCGATGTTGCACACCGCGAACTGCAGCCCAGGCCAGTCGAACAGGCGACGCTTGGCCGCCGCATAAGCCGCCATGCTGCCGTGGTAATCGAGATGATCCTGCGTCAGGTTGGTGAACGCGGCGGCGTGCAGGTGCACGCCGGCCAGGCGCTGCTCCTCGATGCCGATCGACGACGCCTCGATCGCGCAGTGCAGCACGCCGCGCTCGCGCATCGCCGCCAGCTCATGATGCAGGCGCACCGGATCGGGGGTCGTCAGCCCGGTGGCGACGAGCTCATCCGGCAGGCCGACACCGAGCGTGCCGACGACGCCGCAGCGCCGGCCCGCGGCGCCCAGCGCCTGCGCGACCCACAGCGCGCAGCTGGTCTTGCCGTTGGTGCCGGTCACTGCCAGCACCGTCATGTGCCGCGACGGGTGGCCGTACCAGGCGTCGGCGATTTCGCCGGCCAGGCGCTGCAGTCCACGCACCGCCAGCACGCGCGGCTCGGCGGCGTGCCCGGCACCGTCGGCTTCGACCAGCACGGCGACGGCGCCGCGCCGCAAGGCCTCGTCGACGTGGCGGCGCGGATCGTGCGCCGCGCCGGGCCAGGCGACGAACACGTCGCCGGCGCGCAGCAGGCGCGTGTCACTGCGCATCGAGCCGCACGCGCCGAGCGCGCGCAGCGCGTGCAGCACGCCACCGCAACTGTCGAATGCCGGATTCATGCCGCCCCTCCGCGTTGCGCGCGAGCGCTTGCCGCCGGGCCGGACTTGTCGGCGCTGGCGCTCAGACCCGCCGGCAGGTCGGGCGCCACCGGCAGATCGGGCGGCACGCCAATGATGCGCAACGCCTGCGGAATCACCGCGGCGAACACCGGCGCCGAAACCTGGCCGCCGAAGTGCTTGCCGCCCGAAGGCTGGTCGACCGAAACCGCCATCACCAGGCGCGGGTGGTCGAGCGGCGCGAGGCCGACGAACTGTGCACGGAACAGGTGGTGGTCGTAGGCGTGGCCGCGCCACAGGTAGGCGGTACCGGTCTTGCCGCCGGTCGAATAGCCGGGAATCGCCGCGGCGGTCGCCGTGCCGCCCTTGGCGGTGACCAGCGCGAGCATCGCGCGCACCTCGCCGGCCACCTTAGGCGAGATCACCTGCTCGCCCTGCGGCGGCGCGTCGATCTTGAACAGCGTGGTCGGGACGATCTCGCCGCCGTCGGCGAACATCGTGTAGGCGTGTGCGAGCTGGAAGGTCGAAACCGACACGCCGTAGCCAAAGCCCTGCGTGACCGCATCAATCGGCCGCCACGCGTGCCATGGCCGCAGCCTGCCGCTGGCCGCGCCGGGGAAAGCGACTTGCGGGCGCTGTCCGAAGCCGACCGCGGTATACATGTCCCACTGCTTGCGCGGCGTCAGCCGCTGCACGATCTGGCCGGTGGCGACGTTGCTCGAGAACTGGATGACCTGCGGCAAGGCAATCGTCTTGTTGTTGGAATCGTCGCAAATGCGGCTGCCGTAGAAATTCTGGCAACCCGGAGCAGTGTTGAAAATGCTGTTTGGCGTGACGACGTGGTCCTGCAGCGCCAACCCGATGGTGATCGGCTTCATCACCGAGCCGGGCTCGTAGATGTCGGTCAGTGCGAAATTGCGCGTGTCGCCGGGGCGCATGTTGCGGCGCGTGTTCGGATCGAAGCTCGGGTAGTTGGCCAGCGCCAGCACCTCGCCGGTCTTCGCGTCGATCAGCACCGCGCTGCCGTTCTTGGCCTTGTTGTCGACCACCGCCGCCTTCAGCGCCTGGTAGGTCAGGTACTGGATCTTGCTGTCGATCGACAGCTGCACGTCGCGGCCGTTGACTGGCGGAATGCCGCCGTCGACGTCCTCGATCACGTTGCCCAGGCGGTCGCGCATCACGCGGCGTGTTCCCGCGTGCCCGGCCAGCTCGGGCTGAAGTTGCAGCTCGAGACCCGCCGCGCCCTGGTTGTCGATGTCGGTGAAACCCAGCAGCTGCGCGGCCGCTGCGCCTTCGGGGTAGTAGCGGCGGTAGCTCGGCGAGAAATAGATGCCGCGGATGCCCAGCGCCTTGACCCGGCGCGCGACGTCGATGTCGACCTGGCGCTTCACGTAGACGAACTGGCGGTCGAGCGCGAGCCGACGGCGAAGCTCGGCCGGATCGAGGTCGAGCAGGCGCGCCAACGCGTCGATTTTCGACGAATCGGCCCGCAGCGTCTCCGGGTCGGCCCAGATCGTCTTCACCGGGATGCTCGACGCCAGGATGTTGCCGTTGCGGTCGAGCAGCCGTCCGCGCATCGCCGGCAGCTCGATGGTGCGGATGAAGCGCAGGTCTCCCTGCTCCTGGTAGAAGTGCGTGGTGATGCCCTGCACCCACAGCGCGCGCCCGATCAGCGCGGCAAACGCCAGGTACAGCAGCGAACGCACCAGCCATGCGCGCCCCGGTGCCAGCCTCCAGTGCAGCAGCGGGCTGTGTCCGCGCAGCGGCGGCACGTAGGAGCCGGAAACGCGGGACGCGAAGCGCATCGACGGCCTCATCGCGTCGGCACCGACGCGGCGACGCCGCCGGGAGCACGCACGAAATCGGTACGCGCCGCGGTCACCGCGACCATGCCCAGCGTATCTCGCGCCAGGCCCTCGATGCGCCCGGGCACCGACAGCGCACGCACTTCGACCTGCAGCCGGTCGTGGTCGAGCTGCAACTGCTGCGCGCGCTCGCGTGCCGTGTCGAGCGCGGCGAAGGCGCGGCGCGCCTCGTACTGCACGCGCACGACGAGCAAGGCGCTGATCACCGCCAGCGGCAGCAGCAGCAGGTTCAGCCGCGTCATGCGCCGTCTCCGGCGAGGCGCTCGGCCGCGCGCATCACCGCCGAGCGCGCGCGCGCGTTGGCGCGCACTTCGTCGGCGCCTGGGCGCAGCCGCGCCAGCGCCTTCAGCCCGGCGTGGAACGGCGCGTCGCGCAGCGGCAGGCGCTGGCGCTCGCGCTCGACACGCGGCGGCTGCGCATGCGTGGCGATGAAGCGCTTGACCACGCGGTCCTCCAGCGAATGGAAACTGATGACGACCAGCCGACCACCGACGGCCAGCCGCGCCATCACCTGGGCGAGCGCCGCCTCGAGCTCGGCGAGCTCGGCATTGACGTGAATCCGAAGAGCCTGGAAGGTCCGTGTCGCCGGGTCCTGTCCCGGTTCGCGACTGCGCACCGCCTGCGCCACGACAGCGGCGAGCTCGGCGGTGCGGCCGATCGGTTCGCCGCATTCGCGGCGAGCCACAATCGCCTTTGCAATCTGGAAAGCAGCCCGTTCGTCTCCATAGTCCCTCAGCACCCGGGTGATGTCGTCGACGCTCGCGTCGGCCAGGAATTGCGCGGCGGTGAAGCCGCGCGTCGGATCCATGCGCATGTCCAGCGGCGCGTCGCCGCGGAAACTGAAACCACGCGCGGTCTCGTCGAGCTGCGGCGACGACACGCCGAGGTCGAACAGCATGCCGTGCACCTGCTCGACGCCCAGTTCGTCGAGCACTTCGCCGAACCGTGAAAACGGCGCGTGCACCAGACTCAGCCTGGCGTCGGCGGCGGCCAGCTCGGCGCCGGCGGCGATCGCCTGCGGGTCGCGGTCGAGCGCGATCACGCGCGCGCGTGCGGACAGCCGTGCGAGCAGCGCGCGCGTATGGCCGCCACGACCGAAGGTGGCGTCGAGATAGACGCCGTCGCGGTCGCCGAGCAGCAGCTCGACGGCCTCGTCCAGCAACACGGTGCGATGCTGCAGCCCTGCTGCAGCGTGTTTATCCGATCCCGACATCGTCGTCCACCTTCAGATGACGATGTCGCGAACCGCGTCGGGCATGCCCGAGGCGATCACCTCGGATTCGCGCGCCTGATGCGTCGCGCGATCCCAGACTTCGAAATGAGACCCCATGCCGATCAGATCGATGTCGCGCTCGATGCGCGCCGCCGTGCGCAGCTCGGGCGGGATCAGCACGCGCCCGCTGGCGTCGATCTCGGTTTCGGTCGCATGACCCAGGTAGATGCGCTTCCAGCCCTGCGCGGACATCGGCAGCGCGGCGATCTTGGCGCGGAAATCCTGCCACTGCGCGTCGCCGAACAGCAGCAGGCAGCCTTCGGGGCTCTTGGTCAGCGTCAGCCGACCGGCTGCCTGCGCCAGCAGCATGTCGCGGTAACGCGCAGGCACGGTCATCCGACCCTTGCCGTCCAGCGTCAACGCCGAAATGCCGATGAACACATGCCCCTCCGTCAGCGGGAGCTTGCAGCCTGACATTGCTGCACTTTTCCCCACTTTTTGCCACTCGACTGCACTTTATGGGGCAAAGTACCGAGCGTCAATAGGGAAATACAAATTTCCGCTTTCCAAACAAGCACTTAGCGCAACATGGTTGCTGTTTTTATAACCAGTGCATTGGGAAAAGTTCCCTAAAAATGAAGGACTTGACCGCAAAGCTGAAAGTATTGGATTGAGTTGCTCGGCGCGATTCGACGCGCTGGCGTCGCGCGCGCACGGTCGCGACGACGGGCGCACCGCGACGGAAATGGAGATAGGGAAAAGCGAAGCAGGCCTGTAGGCCGGATTCTGTGCACCGGTTACCCGGCGTGGCAGCCATTCCTCTGGGCCGCGCGTTGCCGCAACGGCTCAATGCCACCTACCCGCAGGCTCGCGCGGGCCGCGCTGTCGACGCGTCTCTCGACGCGCCGTCGCCTGCCTATTTGGTGTTGCTCCGGGTGGAGGTTACCGCGTTTCACGTCCGCGCCGGCTCGTCGCCTGCGCATACTCGTCTCTGTGGCCCTGTTCGTCGCGTCACCGCGCACGGCCGTTAGCCGTCACCCTGCCCTGTGGAGTCCGGACCTTCCTCACCGGCGCCCGAGGGCACCAGCGCGGCTGCCCGGCCTGCTTCGCGCCTCCATGATAATGCGCCCGCCGGCGGCGCTTGATTCGCGTCAAGCGCGCGCTGCGGCCGCCCCCCTACGCTGTCATCCACGCCGATTCCTCGCGCCCCATGTCGATCGAACTCTATCGCGACTCGCAGCACACCTGCCTGATGTTCACTGACCTCGTTCCCGAGGACGCGGACGCGGTGCAGGCCAACCAGTTCCTGATCGTCGACCACGGCGTCGGCGTGCTGCTCGACCCGGGCGGCAACATGACGTACAACGAGCTCAACCTGACGGTGCGCCGCCACCTCGACCCGCAGCAGCTGCACTACATCTGCGCCTCGCATGCCGACCCGGACATCATCGCGTCGCTGGACCGCTGGATGACCTCGACCCGCGCCAAGCTGGTGATCTCGCAACTGTGGGCCAGGTTCGCGCCGCATTTCTGCAAGCTGGGCAAAACCGACGACCGTGTCGTCGCGATTGCCGACTCCGGCGCGCGGCTGCGCTACGGCCGCGCCGAACTGTGGCTGCTGCCGGCACACTTCCTGCACGCCGAAGGCAATTTCCAGTTCTACGACCCGATCTCGCGCATTCTGTTCAGCGGCGACCTCGGCGTGTCGCTGCTGCCCGGCGCCGAGGCTGCCGTGCCGCTGGACACGCTGCAGCCCATGCCAGCCGGCATGGAGGCCTTCCACCGCCGCTACATGGTCAGCAACAAGATCCTCAAGCTGTGGGTCGCGATGGTGCGCCGGCTCGACGTCGCGATGATCGTGCCGCAGCACGGCGCGCCGCTGCGCGGCGCCGCGATCGGCCAGCTGCTCGACTGGCTCGACGAGCTGAGTTGCGGCGTCGACCTGATGGGCGCGGACGACTACGCGCCACCGAGCGCGGCGCTGAGCCTGTAACGGCCGCGGCCGCGCGCCGCGTCAGCCGGCGGCCACGCTCCAGTCCAGCGTCGTGCCGGCGGCCAGCGGCACGATCGCGTCGTCCAGGTAGGGCAATGTCGGCTCGACCGGCTGCGCGGCGCGGCGCAGCGTGATGCGACGCTTGTTGTACGGCAGGCCGTAGAAGTCGGCACCAAAGCGGCTGGCAAAGCCTTCGAGCCGATCGAGCGCGTCGCGCTGCGCGAAGGCCTGCGCGTACAGCTCGAGCGCGTGCGGCGCGGTCAGGCAACCGGCGCAGCCGCAAGCGGCCTCCTTGGCCGCGCGCGCGTGCGGCGCCGAGTCGGTGCCGAGGAAGAAGCGGTCGTCGCCGGCGGTGGCCGCGTCGAGCAGCGCGACGCGGTGGCGCTCGCGCTTGAGCACCGGCAGGCAGTAGTAGTGCGGGCGCAGGCCGCCGCTGAACAGCGCATTGCGGTTGTACAGCAGGTGATGCGCGGTGATCGTCGCGCCCTGCAACGGCGCGCCGCGCGCGTCGCGCGCCTTTTGCGCGCGCACCCAGTCGACCGCATGGGCGGTCGTGATGTGCTCGAGCACGATTTTCAATTGCGGGAATTCGCGGCGGATCGGCTCGAGATGGCGGTCGATGAACACCGCTTCGCGGTCGAACTGGTCGACCTCGGCGTCGGTGACTTCGCCGTGGACGAGCAGCGGCATGCCTGCGCGCTGCATCGCCTCGAGCACCGGCCAGACGCGCTGCAGCGCGGTCACGCCGCTGTCGGAATTCGTCGTCGCGCCGGCCGGGTACAGCTTGACGCCGTGCACGCCGCCGCTGGCGCGCGCGCGCTCGATCTCGCCCGCAGGCGTCGCGTCGGTCAGGTACAGCGTCATCAGCGGTTCGAAATCGGCACCGGCCGGAGTCGCCGCGACGATGCGCTCGCGGTAGGCCAGCGCCTGTGCGGTATCGACCACAGGCGGCTTCAGATTGGGCATCACGATCGCGCGCGCGAATTGCGCCGCGCTCCACGCCACGGTGTGCGCCAGCGCGGCGCCGTCGCGCAGGTGCAGGTGCCAGTCGTCGGGTTGGATCAGGGTCAGCGTATCGGTGGTCATCGTCGTTGGTGGCGGGGCTGGGCTCAGGCCAGGCGCAGCAGTTCGTCGGGAATCTCGGCGGCGGCGCGCTGTTGCTGCAAGTGCCACATCCTCGCATACAGCCCGTCGGCCGCAAGCAGCTCGGCGTGGGTGCCGCGCTCGGCGATGCGGCCGTCGTCGAGCACCAGGATCTGGTGCGCGTCGACCACGGTCGACAGCCGGTGCGCGACGATCAGCGTCGTGCGGTTGCGCGCGGCCAGGCGGATCTCGGCCTGGATCGCGCGCTCGTTGGCCGAGTCCAGGTGCGAGGTCGCTTCGTCGAAAATCAGGATCGGCGGGTTCTTCAGCAGCGCGCGGGCGATCGCCACACGCTGCTTCTCGCCGCCGGACAGCTTCAGTCCGCGCTCGCCGACCTGGGTCGCATAGCCGTCGGGCTGACGCACGATGAAGTCGTGGATCTGCGCCGCACGAGCGACTTCCTCGATGTCCTGCTGCGTCGCGCCTGGACGACCGTAGGCGATGTTGTAGCCGACGGTGTCGTTGAACAGCACCGTGTCCTGCGGCACGACGCCCAGCGCCCCGCGCAGGCTGGCCTGGCTGACTTCGGCGATGTTCTGGCCGTCGATGCTGATAGTCCCCGAATCGACGTCGTAGAAGCGGAACAACAGGCGCGACAGCGTCGACTTGCCGGCGCCTGAAGGCCCGACGATGGCCAGCGTGGTGCCGCCCTCGACTTCGAAGCTCAGCCCCTTGAGCACTTCGCGCGCGCTCGAGTAGCCGAAGCGCACGTCGTCGAAGCGCACGCTGCCGCGGCCTACGCGCAGCGACGGCGCGCCGGGGTTGTCGGCGACGTCGTGGCTGCGTTGCAGGATCGTGAACATGCGCTCGATGTCGGTCAGCGCCTGGCGGATCTCGCGGTACAGCACGCCGAGGAAGCTCAGCGGCGCGTACAGCTGCAGCATGAACGCGTTGACCATCACCAGGTCGCCGAGGTTCATCGTGCCGTCGACGACGCCGACCGTCGAGCGCCACACCAGCAGCGTGACCGCGACCGCGATGATCAGGCTCTGCCCGAGGTTGAGCAGCGACAGTGAGTTCTGCGACTTGACCGCGGCGTCCATCCAGCGCTGCAGGTTGTCGTCGTAGCGCGCCGCTTCGTGCGCTTCGTTGCCGAAGATCTTCACCGTCTCGTAATTCAGCAGCGCGTCGATCGCGCGCTGGTTGGCTCGCGAGTCCTGCTCGTTCATCATCCGGCGCAGCCCGGTGCGCCATTCGGTGACGACGATCGTGAACGCGATGTACAGCAGCAGCGCGACGACCGCGATGCCCGAGAACCACCAGTCGTAGCGAACGACCAGGATGCCGATGACGAGGCTCATCTCGACGAGGGTCGGCAGCACGCTGTACAGCGTGAACGAAACGAGACTGGAAATGCTGCGGGTGCCACGTTCGATGTCGCGCGACATGCCGCCGGTCTGGCGCTCGAGGTGGTAGCGCAGCGACAGCGACATCAGGTGGTCGAACACCTGCAGTGCGATGCGCCGCACCGCGCCCTGCGTGACGCGCGAGAAGACGATTTCACGCAGCTCGGTGAACGCCGACACCGACAGGCGCAGCGCGCCGTAGGCCAGCAGCAGCGAGCCGGGAACGACCAGCGCCGCGCGCGTGTCGCCGGGTTTGAGGCTCAGCGCGTCGACGATGTGCTTGAGCACGATGGGCACGCCGACGTTGGCCAGCTTGGCCGCCAGCAGCATCGCCAGCGCGATCAGCACGCGGGCGCGGTAGCGCCACAGATACGGCAGCAGCGCGGCGACGACGGCGCGCGGCGCCTGCGCGCTGCCCGGCGGCGGCGGTTCGGAGGATGAGTGGTGTCGCATTGGAAACTGAAGGTCGGGGCAAGCTCGGGCGGACTGATGCATTATTCAGGGAATACCCCGAAGCTGCATTCTGCGGCCTAGCGGGCCTCGACAGGAACCCAGGTATGGAACAGGAAATCGCTCATCTGCCGACCGATCGCGAACCGGTGCTGCGCATCACCCCGCTGCCCGCCGACGTCAATATGCACGGCGACATTTTCGGCGGCTGGATCATGTCGCAGGTCGACATCGCCGGCGGCATCACCGCCGCGCGGCGCTGCGGCGGGCGCGTCGCCACGGTCGCGGTCAACGCCTTCGTGTTCAAGCACCCGGTGCTGGTCGGCGACCTGCTGTCGCTGTACGCGCGCGTCGTTCGTGTCGGCCGCACCTCGCTGACCATAGACGTCGAGGTCTACGCCGAACGCGGCGTTCCCGACACCCAGGTGTTCCGCGTCACCGAAGCGACGTTGACCTTCGTCGCGGTCGGTGCCGACCGCCGCCCGCGCCCGGTCGACCCGGACTGAGCGCCGATTCGATCCGATCCAAGCAAAAAGCCACCCTCGCGGGTGGCTTTTTGCCGCGGCGCGAACGCCGCGGCGTCAAGGCCAGGGACGGGACGATTACTCGGCCGCCGCCTCGGCTTCGCCTTCGGCCGGCGTCGCGCCGCCCTTGTGCAGCACCGAAGCCACCGCCGGATTGTCGGCGCCGTGGGTGACCACGGTGACCGAGCCGGGCAGCTTCAGGTCGGCGACGTGCACCGACTGACCCTTGTGCAGGCCGCTCAAGTCGACTTCGATGAACTCGGGCAGGTCGGCGGGCAGGCAGGAGATTTCCAGCTCGCTGACCGCGTGGCTGATCATGCAGCCCTCAAGCTTCACGGCCGGCGCTTCTTCAGCGCCGACGAAGTGCAGCGGCACCTTCGCGTGCATCTTGCGATCGGCCGCGACGCGCATGAAGTCCACGTGCAGCAGTTGCTGACGGAACGGATGCATCTGGTAGGCCTTGAGCACGACCTTGGTCTGTTGCTCACCGACTTCGAGGTCGAGCAGCGACGAATGGAACTGCTCCTTCTTCATCGCGTGGTACAGCGCATTGTGATCGAGCTCGATCATTTGCGGCTGCTGGCCCGCGCCGTAGATGATGCCGGGAACCTTGCCGGCGCGGCGCATGCGGCGGCTCGCACCGGTACCTTGCGCCTGACGTTCAAAAGCGACGACTTTCATGTCGACTCCGGTTGGGGACCTCGCGGTCCCGGTTGCAAGACGGGGCGCTTGCGACCAGCGCCCCGCTGAAAAAAATCAGAACAGCGTTTCCTGTTCGTTGAACAGCTGCAGCACCGAGCCGCCCTGCGCAATGCGCAGCATCGTCTGCGCGACCAGCTGCGCCGCCGAGACCTGGCGCACCTTCGGGCATTCGAGCGCGGCGCCGCGCAGCGGAATGGTGTTGGTGACGACGACCTCGTCGATCGCGCTGGCGTTGATGCGCTCGATCGCCGGGCCCGAGAACACCGGGTGCGTGCAGTACGCGGCCACGCGGCGCGCGCCGCGCGCCTTCAGCACCTCGGCGGCCTTGGTCAGGGTGCCGGCGGTATCGACCATGTCGTCCATGATCACGCAGTCGCGACCGTCGATGTCGCCGATCACGTTCATCACTTCGGAAACGTTGGGCTTCGGACGGCGCTTGTCGATGATCGCCAGGTCGCAATCCATCAGCTTGGCCAGCGCGCGCGCGCGCACCACGCCGCCGATGTCCGGCGACACGACGATCAGGTTCGCGTAGCGCTTCGCGCGCAGCTCGCCGAGCAGAATCGGCGACGCGTAGATGTTGTCGACCGGGATGTCGAAGAATCCCTGGATCTGGTCGGCGTGCAGGTCCATCGTGACCACGCGCGCGACGCCGACCGCCTGCAGCATGTTGGCGACCACCTTCGCGGTGATCGGCACCCGCGTCGAACGCGGACGGCGGTCCTGGCGCGCATAGCCGAAGTACGGAATGACCGCGGTGATGCGCTCGGCCGAGGCGCGCTTGAGCGCATCGGCCATCACCAGCAGTTCCATCAGGTTGTCGTTGGTCGGCGCGCAGGTCGACTGCAGGATGAAGACTTCGCGCGCTCGAACGTTCTGCTGGATCTCGACGGTCACTTCGCCGTCGGAGAAACGTCCGACGTAGGCCTGGCCGAGGCCGATGCCGAGCTGCTCGCAAACTTGCTGAGCCAGGGCCGGATTGGCATTGCCGGTAAAAACGACGAAGTCGGCGACGGGGGATGTCATGGCTGGAACGGGAATGTATTCGTGCCCTCGAACGAGCAGAACAGGCGCTGCTTAGGCTTGCGCGTCCCGTCGACGCCTTCGGTGGGGCTGGGGAGGAAGGATTCGAACCCTCGAATGCCGGAATCAAAATCCGGTGCCTTAACCAACTTGGCGACTCCCCAACGGTGACGTCCGAATCACGCGAACCGCTCGACTCGAGTGGCCCGGAGCTCGTCCGTTGCTGAATCCATAATTCTACAGCATTGGTTCGATTTGAAAAGAGGTCTGTTGCTGCGCGTTCGTTCAGACCGTTGCATCGGCGCCATCTGCCCAGCCCAGCAGTGGGTGCTCGCGCAATGCGCGGCATCCGCGCAGCCGCCAGTCGGCCGGCAGTTCGTCGACGTCGAACTCGACGCGGCCGGGAACGAACAGCGCCGACCCCGACCCGCTCATGCGCGGCGTGCCACTGCCGTGCGCGGCCAGCCAGTCGTACAGCGCGGCCAGCTCGGGCAGGCGCGCCTGCGCCACCGGCTGCAGGTCGTTGCGCCCGTACGACAACGCCGGGGCGTCGCCGGCGGCGCGCTGCGTCGCCACGAAGTCGTCGACGCGCAGCGCTGGCGTGTCTCGCCGCAGCGACGCGTCGGCGAACATCGCCGCGGTCGACAGCCCCCTGCCCGGCCAGCCGACCAGCAGGTCCCACTCGGGCAGCTCGACCGCGTGCAGCCGCTCGCCGACGCCGCCGGCGAAGGCGTCGCCGTGCACGCGCGCGATCACCGGCAGCGGGCATTCGGCGATGGCACGCAGCATGCGCGCCAGCCGCATCGCGTCGTCGCGGTTGGTGGCGTCGTCCCAGCCGGCCATCGCGCGCATGTAGTTCAGATCGGCGCCGGCGCAGAACGCCGGCCCCTGGGCGTCGAGCACGATGGCGCGCAGCGCGCCGTCGCCGGGCAGTTCGACGAAGGCGGCGTGCAGCGCGGCGATGGTTTCGGCGTCGAACGCGTTGCGCACCGCGGGGCGCGCCAGCGTCACGCGCGCGACGCTGGCGTCGCGTGTGATCAGGATCGGAGCGGTCATCGTCGCCTCCGTCACATGCGGAACACGCCGAAGCGTGTTTGCGGAATCGGCGCGTTCAGCGCCGCCGACAGCCCCAGGGCGAGCACGCGGCGCGTGTCGGCCGGGTCGATGACGCCGTCGTCCCACAGCCGCGCGGTCGAGTAGTAGGGGTTGCCCTGGGCTTCGTACTGCGCGCGGATCGGCGCCTTGAACGCCTCCTCGTCGTCGGCGCTCCAGCTGCCGCCGCGCGCTTCCAGGCCGTCGCGGCGCACGGTGGCCAGCACGCTGGCGGCCTGCTCGCCGCCCATCACGCTGATGCGCGCGTTGGGCCACATCCACAGCTGGCGCGGGCCGTAGGCGCGGCCGCACATGCCGTAGTTGCCGGCGCCGAAGCTGCCCCCCACGATCACGGTGAACTTGGGCACCGCGGCGCAGGCCACTGCGGTGACCATCTTGGCGCCGTTGCGCGCGATGCCTTCGTTCTCGGCCTTGCGGCCGATCATGAAGCCGGTGATGTTCTGCAGGAACACCAGCGGAATGCCGCGCTGGCAGCACAGTTCGACGAAGTGCGCGCCTTTCAGCGCCGATTCGGAGAACAGGATTCCGTTGTTGGCGATGATGCCGACCGGCATGCCCTCGAGGTGCGCGAAGCCGCACACCAGCGTGGTGCCGTAGCGTGCCTTGAACTCGTCGAACTCGCTGCCGTCGACCAGGCGCGCGATCAGCTCGCGCGCGTCGAGCGGCTTGCGCAGGTCCAGCGGCGCCAGCGCGCGCAGCTGCTCGACCGGATAGGCCGGCGCGCGCGGCGCGCGCAGCTCCAGATGCTGCGCCTTCGGCGGCCGCGGCAAGTGGCCGACGATGCGCCGCGCGATGCGCAGCGCGTCGTCGTCGTCGTGCGCGAAATGGTCGGCCACGCCCGACAGCCGCGTGTGCACGTCGGCGCCGCCGAGGTCCTCGGCGCTGACCACTTCGCCGATCGCCGCCTTGACCAGCGGCGGGCCGGCCAGGAAGATCGTGCCCTGCTGGCGAACGATGACCGATTCGTCGCTCATCGCCGGCACGTAGGCGCCGCCGGCGGTGCACGAGCCCATGACCAGCGCGATCTGCGCGATGCCGTCGGCGCTCATTTGCGCCTGGTTGTAGAAGATGCGGCCGAAGTGGTCGCGATCGGGGAAGACCTCGTCCTGGTTCGGCAAGTTGGCGCCGCCAGAATCGACCAGGTAAATGCACGTCAGCCGGTTCTCGCGAGCGATGTCCTGCGCGCGCAGGTGCTTCTTGACCGTCATCGGGTAGTAGGTGCCGCCCTTGACCGTCGCGTCGTTGCAGACGATCACGCATTCGCGGCCGGCGACGCGGCCTATGCCGGTGATGATGCCGGCGCCCGGCGCGGCGTCGTCGTACAGGCCCAGCGCGGCCAGCGCCGAGAACTCGAGGAAGGGCGTGCCGGGGTCGAGCAGGCGGGCGATGCGCTCGCGCGGCAGCAGTTTGCCGCGCGCGACGTGCTTGGCGCGCGCGGCGTCGCCGCCGCCGGCGGCGACGCGCGCCAGCTGCGCGTCGAGTTCGGCGAGCAGCTCGCGCATGCCGTCGAGGTTGGACTGCTGGGCGTGCAGGTCGATGCGGGATTCGAGAACGGGCATGGTCGTGTCAGGCGGTCTTGTCTTCGTGCAGGCCGAGCTCGGCCTTCATCACGTCGCGGATCTTGAACTTCTGCACCTTGCCGGTGATGGTCAGCGGGAAGGTCTGCACGAAGCGAATGTGGCGGGGAATCTTGTAATGCGCGATCTGCCCCTGGCAGAACGCGCGGATGTCGTCGGCGGTCGGCTCGGTGCCGGCTTTCGGGATGATCCACGCGCACAGCTCCTCGCCGTACTTGCGGTCCGGAACACCGACGACCTGCACGTCCTGCACCATCGGGTGGCGGTAAAGGAACTCCTCGATTTCGCGCGGATAGACGTTCTCGCCGCCGCGGATCACCATGTCCTTGATGCGACCGACGATGTTGACGTAGCCCTCGGCGTCCATCGTCGCCAGGTCGCCGGTGTGCATCCAGCGCTCGGGGTCGATCGCCTCGCGCGTCTTCTCCTCGTCGCCCCAGTAGCCGTGCATCACCGAATAGCCCCGGGTGCACAGCTCGCCGGGAACGCCGGGTGCCACCGTGGCGCCGGTCTCGGGGTCGACGATCTTGACTTCCAGGTGCGGCTGCACCAGCCCGACGGTGCTCACGCGGCGGTCCAGCGGCGTGTCGGTCGAGCTCTGGCAGCTCACCGGAGCGGTCTCGGTCATGCCGTAGGCGATGGTGATCTCGGACAGGTGCATGTCGCGTACGACGCGTTTCATCACTTCGATCGGGCACGGGCTGCCGGCCATGATGCCGGTGCGCAGCGTGCTCAGGTCGAATTCCTTGAAGCGCGGATGGTCGAGCATCGCGATGAACATCGTCGGCACGCCGTGCAGCCCGGTGCAGCGCTCGGCCTGCACCGCCTCGAGCGTGAGCAGCGGGTCGAAGGCGTCGTTCGGGTAGACGATGGTCGCGCCGTGGGTCAGGCAGGCGAGGTTGCCCAGCACCATGCCGAAGCAGTGGTACAGCGGCACCGGAATGCACAGGCGGTCCTCGGCGGTGAGCTTCATGGCTTCGCCGATGAAATAGCCGTTGTTCAGGATGTTGCTGTGGGTCAGCGTCGCGCCTTTCGGGAACCCGGTGGTGCCGCTGGTGAACTGGATGTTGATCGGGTCGTGACAGTCCAGCGCGGCGGCCGCGGCGGCCACCGCCGGGTCGTCGGCGTCGCCTTGCGCGATCCAGTCGGCGAAGCGCAGCATGCCGGGCTCGGCGTCGCTGCCCAGCTGCACGACCAGGCGCAGCTCGGGCAGGCGCGCGGCGCGCAGCTGGCCCGGCGCGCATTCGGCGAGCTCGGGCGCCAGCTCGCGCAGCATCGCCAGGTAGTCGCTGCTCTTGAACGAGGTCATCGTGACCAGCGCGCGGCAGCCGACCTTGTTCAGCGCGTACTCGACTTCGGCGGTGCGGTACGCCGGGTTGATGTTGACCAGGATGACGCCGGCCTTCGCGGTGGCCAGCTGCATCAGCACCCACTCGACGCAGTTGTGCGCCCAGATGCCGACGCGCTCGCCGCGCGACAGCCCACTGCGCAGCATGCTCGAGGCCAGACGGTCGACTTCGCGCTTGAGCTCGGCGTAGCTCAGGCGGCGGCTCTGGTGGCGTGCGATCAGCGCGTCGCGGTCGCCCTGGCGCGCGGCCATCGCGTCGAAGAAGTCACCGATGGTGTGCGTCAGCAGTGGCTGACGCTGCTCGCCGCACGAGTAGCTGGTGGTCAGAAGTTCGCGCATTTAAGTCTCCCTTGTTGTCGGTCTGTTTCGCGAAATGGAATCGGGCGGGCCGCCGTGGCCGGGTCAGAAGCGCGCCTGCAGCCAGCGCTCGAGCTGCGGCAGGCGGTCGACGCCCCAGAACGGCTCGTCGTCGACGACGAAGTAGGGCGCGCCGCACACCCCGGCGGCCAGCGCGCGGTCGACGTTGGCCTTCAGCGCGGCCTTGACCTGCGGGTCGGCGCAGATCGCGTCGACGCGCTCGGCACTCAGGCCCAGCTCGGCGCCGAGCGCGTGCAGCACGGGCATTTCGGCGACGTTGCGCCCCTGCGTGAAATAGGCGTCGAACACGGCGTGGATCCACGCCGCGGCGCGCTCGGGCTGCTCGCGCTGCAGCGCGATGGCGACGCGCGCGGCCTGGTGCGTGGCGATCGGGAACGGCTGCGGCACCTGGAACGGCACGCCGAGGTAACGCGCCGAGCGCAGCATGTCGCGGCGCGCGTAGTCGCCCTTGAGCGGCTGCTCGACCAGCGGGCGCGAGCCGGTGGCGGCGAACACCGGGCCGAGCAGCATGGGTACCCATTCGATGCCGCGGTCGTGGCGCGCGGCGACGTCCTCGATCAGCCGGCTGGCCAGGTAGGCGTAAGGCGACGAGAAATCGAAATACAGCGTGATCGGCGATACCGGCATCGAAGTCTCCTGCGGGTGGGGTGGTCTACAGCGAGCGGGCGATGAGGATCTTCTGCACGTCGCTGGTGCCTTCGTAGATCTGGCACACGCGAACGTCGCGCCAGATGCGCTCGACCGGGAAATCCTCGACGTAGCCGTAGCCGCCGTGGATCTGCATCGCGTCGCTGCACACGCGCTCGGCCATTTCGCTGGCGTTGAGCTTGGCCATCGCCGCTTCGGTCAGGCACGGCTGGCCGGCGTCCTTCAGGCTCGCAGCGTGCCACAACAGCTGGCGCGCGGCCTCGACGCGGGTGGCCATTTCGGCCAGGCGGAACTGCACCGACTGGTGCTCGAAGATCGGCCGGCCGAACGCGCTGCGCTCGTGCGCGTAGCGCTGCGCGGCCTCGAGCGCGGCGCGCGCCATGCCGACCGACTGCGCGGCGATGCCGATGCGGCCGCCTTCGAGCCCCGACAGCGCGATGCGCAGGCCGTCGCCTTCGGCGCCCAGCCGCGCGCTCAGCGGCACGCGGCAGCCGTCGAAGCGGATCTGCGCGGTGTCGCTGGCGTGCTGGCCGGCCTTGGCTTCGAGGCGATCGACGATGTAGCCGGGCGTGTCGGTGGGCACCAGGAAAGCGCTCAAGCCCTTCTTGCCGGCGGCGCGGTCGGTGGCCGCGATGACGATGGCCACCGCGGCGTTGGCGCCGCTGGTGATGAACTGCTTGACGCCGTCGAGCACGTAGTGGTCGCCGTCGCGCCGCGCCGTCGTGCGCAGATTCGACGCGTCGGAGCCGGCCTGCGGCTCGGTCAGCGCGAACGCGCCGATCGCCTCGCCGCGCGCCAGCACCTTCAGCCAGCGCTCGCGCTGCGCGCCGTCGGCAGCCGACATCAGGATCGAGCACACCGGGCAGTTGTTGACGCTGACGATGGTGCTGGTGGCGCCGTCGCCGGCGGCGATCTCCTCCAGCGCCAGCGCCAGCGCCAGGTAGTCGAGCCCGGCGCCGTCCCACTGCGTGGGCACCGCGATGCCCAGGCAGCCGAGCTGGCCCAGGCCGCGCAGCGCCTCGCGCGGGAAGCGCTGCTCGCGCGCCCAGGCGGCGGCGTGCGGCGCGATTTCGGCGCGCACATAGTCGCGCACCGCGTCGCGGATCATCGCGTGGTCGGCGTCGAGCAGCATCGCGCGGGCTCCGGTCAGATCAGCTCGACGGCCATCGCGGTGGCTTCGCCGCCGCCGATGCACAGCGCGGCGACGCCGCGGCGCGCGCCGCGCTGGCGCAGCGCGCCCAGCAGCGTGACGACGATGCGCGCGCCGCTGGCGCCGATCGGGTGGCCCAGCGCGACCGCGCCGCCGTGCACGTTGACGATGTCGTGCGGCAGCGAGAACTCGTGCATCGCGGCCATCGTCACCGCGGCGAAGGCCTCGTTGACTTCCCACAGGTCGACGTCGGCGGCCTTCCAGCCGGCCTTCTCGAGCACCTTGCCGATGGCGCCGACCGGCGCCGTCGTGAACCACTCGGGAGCTTGTGCGTGCACCGCGTGGGCGTGGATGCGCGCCAGCGGCGTCAGTCCCAGGCGCTCGGCGGTCGACGCGCGCATCAGCACCAGCGCGGCGGCGCCGTCGGAAATGCTCGACGAGGTCGCCGCGGTGATCGTGCCGTCCTTGCGGAACGCCGGCTTCAGCCCGGGGATCTTGTCCGGGCGCGCCTTGAACGGCTGCTCGTCGCGCTTGACCTCGGTGCTCGCGCCGCGCGCCTCGAGCGTGACCGGGGCGATTTCCCAGTCGAAGCTGCCGTCCTCGTTGGCGCGGCGGGCGCGCGCGGTCGACTCGATGGCGAACGCATCCATCGCCTCGCGGGTGAAGCCGTACTTCTCGACGCAGGTCTCGGCGAACACGCCCATCGCCTTGCCGCGCTGGTAGGCGTCCTCCAGGCCGTCGAGCGCCATGTGGTCGTAGAACTGGGTGATGCCGTACTTGACGCCCTTGCGCACGAAGGCCAGGTGCGGCGCGTTGGTCATGCTCTCCATGCCGCCGGCGACGACCACGCGCGCCGATCCGGCGGCGAGCATGTCGTGCGCGAACATCATCGCGCGCATTCCGGAGCCGCACATCTTCGACAGCGTGACCGCGCCGGCGGCCTGCGGCAGCCCGGCGGCCAGCGCCGCCTGGCGCGCCGGGGCCTGGCCCTGGCCGGCCATCAGGCAGTTGCCCAGCAGGACTTCGTCGACGGCGTCGCCCTGGATGCCGGCGCGCTGCACCGCGGCGGCCACCGCGGTGGCGCCGAGCTGCCACGCCGGCAGCGCGGCGAAGTCGCCGAGCAGGCCGCCGATCGGGGTGCGCGCGGCCGAGACGATGACGATGGGATCGAGGGTCATGTGAGCTCCTTCGGGGTGGTCGCCGCGTCGTGCTCGAAGCGGCATTCGGTGTCGTAGGGGAATACGTCGATCAGTTGACCGGCGCGGATTCGCGCCTGCTGCGCCGCCCAGTAGTCGGCGTCGAGCAGGTCGGCGTGATGCTCGAGGAACACGCGGCGCACCGCGGGCTCGCCGAGCAGGAAGGTGGCGAAAGTCTCCGGGAACACGTCGTGCGGGCCGACCGGGTACCACGGCTCGGCGGCCATCTCGTCCTCCTCGCAGCGCGCCTGCGGCACGTGGCGGAATTTGCAGTCGGTGATGTACTCGATCTCGTCGTAGTCGTAGAACACGACCTTGCCGTGACGGGTCACGCCGAAGTTCTTCCACAGCATGTCGCCGGGGAAGATGTTGGCCGCGATCAGGTCCTTCAGCGCGTTGCCGTAGTCGATCACCGCGGCCTCGAGCTGCTCGGGGCTGGCTTCCTGCAGGTACAGGTTCAGCGGGATCATGCGCCGCTCGATGTAGCAGTGGCGGATCACCAGCAGGCTGCCGTCCTCCTCGACCTGCGAGCCGCAGGTCGTCTTGAGCTCCTCGATCAGCGCCGGGTCGAAGCGCTCGCGCGGGAACGCGACGTTCGAGTACTCGAGCGTGTCGGCCATGCGGCCGACGCGGTCGTGCTGTTTGACCAGCAGGTACTTGGCCTTGATCTGCTCGCGCGTGGTCTCCTTCGGCGGCGGGTAGAAATCGCGAATGACCTTGAACACGAACGGAAACGACGGCAGCGTGAACACCAGCATCACCATGCCGCGTATGCCCGGCGCGGTCGTGAAGGCGTCGCTCGAATGCCGCAGGTGGTAGAGGAAGTCGCGGTAGAACAGAGTCTTGCCCTGTTTCGCCAGCCCCAGCGCGTTGTACAGCTCGGAGCGCGGCTTGCGCGGCATCAGGCTGCGCAGGAACTGCACGTAAGCCGACGGCACCGCCATCTCGACCAGGAAGTAGGCGCGAGCGAACGAGAACAGCAGCAGCACGTCGTCCTCGTGCAGCAGCACCGCGTCGATGACCAGCCGCCCGTCGGCGTCGTGCAGGATGGGCAGCACCAGCGGGAATTCCTGGTAGCCGTTGATCACGCGGCCGACGATGTACGCGCCCTTGTTGCGGAAGAACAGCGACGACAGCACCTGGATCTGGAAGTTGCCGCGCAGTCGCGCGCCTTCGAGCCGGTGCTCGAGCTGGCGCAGCACCAGGCCGACGTCGCGGTCGAGGTCGGCGAAGGCGCGCTGCAGCTGGTAGTTGTGCACGATGCGCGTCAGCGTCTCGCGCAGCGTCGCGCGCGTCGGGTAGTAGGCGCGGTAGGTCGGCTGCGCGGCCGGCTCGTCGTACTCGATGTACTCGGTCGACAGCGCGGGACGCACGAACAGGATGTCGTTGTGGAAATGCTCGCGCCGCAGCACCTTGGTCGTCACCGAGTTGAAGAAGGTCTCGGCGAGCTCGGGCTGCAGATGGTCCATCAGCAACCCGATGTAGCGCAGCTTGGCCTCGTGCCACACCGCGGTGTCCAGCGACGCGACGTCGAACTCGGTGAGCATGCGCTCGACCGCCTCGTCGACGCGCAGGTCGTAGAACGCGATGCGCTCGCGCTGCGCGCGCTGCTGTCCGGCCCAGTCGGCGGCTTCGAAGCGCGTCTTGGCGTCGCGGCTGACTTCGCGGAACAGCCGGTAGTGCTTGTTGAAACCGTCGAGGAGCGCGCGCGCGATGTCGTACGCGATCTTCGAGTCGAGGCGGGGAGGCAGGGCGGTCATCGACGCGTCGGGAAGCTCAGTCGGATCGGTCAATGTAGTCCCGCGCCGCACGGCTGAACAGGGAGTACCCGCAAGCATCGAGACGTGGCGCGTGCTAGGCTGAATTTTTGTTCGCGCCGCGGCGTAGCGGCGCCGCCGCAAACTGCCAGAACAGGAGAAACAAGATGCCGGCCCTGCTGCCCGATGTCGACCCCGACGGTCTTCTCGAATACTCCGTCGTCTACACGGATCGCGCGCTGAACCACATGTCGCAGCGCTTCCAGCGCGTGATGCGCGACCTCTCGGCGATGCTGTGCGAAGCCTACGGTGCCGCCGCCGCGGTGATCGTTCCGGGCAGCGGCAGCTTCGCGATGGAAGCGGTCGCGCGCCAGTTCGTGCAGCGTCAGCGAGTGCTCGTCGTGCGCAACGGCTGGTTCAGCTACCGCTGGTCGCAGATCATCGAGACCGGCCGCCTGAGCGACGAGGTCACGGTGCTGAAGGCGCGCCGCCAGGGCGATGGCGCGCAGGCCCCGTTCGTGCCGGCGCCGATCGACGAGGTGGTCGACACGGTGCGCCGCGAGCGTCCCGGTGTCGTCTTCGCGCCGCACGTCGAGACCTCGGCCGGCATGCTGCTGCCCGACGACTATCTGCGCCAGCTGGCCGACGTCGCGCACGAAGTCGGCGCCTTGTTCGTGCTCGACTGCATCGCGTCGGGCGCGGCCTGGGTCGACATGAAGGCCATCGGCGTCGACGTGCTCGTCAGCGCGCCGCAGAAGGGCTGGAGCGCGGCGCCCTGCGC
>MLJW01000349.1_pt1 | contig 24729 bp, 24 predicted proteins | sample 888231 | NCBI WGS metagenome assembly MLJW01 (sample SAMN05788063, study PRJNA343431) | mine drainage metagenome | isolation source: sample collected from the inflow into an acid mine drainage treatment plant... | place: Germany: Lusatia, lignite mining district
ATTTCCGGTTGCTCCCCGCCGTGGCGCTCCAGATAGTGAAGCCTGTCGTGTCCGTAGGCGATCAGGTGCTCGCCGTCCGACATCAGGAAATTGAACTTCCCGTGCGCGGCGACGAGTTCGCTGACCGCCGCGAAGCTCTGCAGCCAGGCGGCGGAGCCCGGCGACTGGACCGCCTCGAAGCGCTGCGCGATGTGGCCCAGCAGGTGGCAGAAGGCATATTCGGAATCGGTCTGGCCGCCGGGCCGGCAGACCGGGTGCTCGCGCGCCAGCTCCAGCGCCACCACCTCGGGAACCAGGCCGTTGTGCGCGAAAGCCCACTCCTTGCCGCAGCACTCGCTCAGGAAAGGGTGGGTGTTGGTGAGCGTATTGACCGGCGGATAGTTGGCCTTCCGGACGTGGGCCAGGATCAGGCTCGCGCGCACCGTCGCACACAGCGCCGCGAAAAGGGCGCTGCCGGCGGCCGCCTCGGGCGCCTTGAACAGCCGGAACGACGCCCCCTCCCGATAGGCGATCCCCCAGCCGTCGGGATTGTCCGCGCTCTGTCCGCCGCGCAGGCGGAACGTGCGCATGGCGTCTGCCGGCGTGAACGGGGCACTGGCACTGATTCCGAAGAGTTCGCACATCTGTTCAGAGTACCGGTGGATTGCCTATCGTTGTTGCGGCCCGGAGGACTTCTTTCCCGCCGGTCAAAACACCATCACCTTGTCGGCCCAGATCGTCCACTCGGTCAGTTGCTCCATGCTGCTGCGATGCGTTCCCTCGACCAGATCCTCGTCCGCGATGCCGCGCGCATCCATGCAGGTGCCGCACACGCCTATCTCGCCATTGCGCCGGAGCACTGCACCCAGCATGACGCCGATGTTGTAGTAGCCTTGCGGCACTTTCTGTCCGGATTTCGCGCAGGCCGCGGCGTCGCCGATCAGAAACACCTTGACCTCCGCCTCCTTGTTCGCCGCCGAACGGGCGAGCCGCAAGCCGTTATAGCTGCGTTCCGAGCCATACGGCCCGTCGTTGAGAATGAACAGCGCTTTCATCGGAATCTCCTGAGTGAGTCATTTCGGATAGGGGCGCGACAGGTTGTACTAGAACGCATAACGCATCTGGACGTAGAGGTTGTCGTCGCGCACCAGTTGCCCGAACTGTCCCCAAGGCTTGCCGCCGAAAATATTGACACCGACGGCACCCCACACCCGGTCGGTGAAACTGTAGCGCAGTTCCGGGTTGATGAAGCGGTCGTCGTTGCTCGTGTCGTAGGAAGCGTAGAGAGAAACGCGCAGCGTCTGATGCCGGTAGAACTGCGTGGCGCGCAGGCCGACCGTTGGGTTCCAGCGCTTCTCCACTGGGAAGCCGGGCGGCAGCGAGGCCAGGTAGGCGCCGTAGTCCTGCATGCGCTCCTCGTAGTACTGAAGGTTGAGCGTGAAATCCTCCCAAGGCTGGAGTTGATAGGCAACCAGCAGGCGCGTCTGGGAATTGGGCACGGCGAAGTCGGTGCCGGACCGGTCCTGGCGAGAGTCGTAATAGGCCGCCTCCATGCTCAACACACCGACACCAACCTGGCCAGAGAGACTGGCACCATAGGTCGAGAGCTGTGGGTAGAAGTAAGTAATCTTCGTCGGCGCAGTGAGGCTGTCGGGACGCATCGAAGGCGTGCGCTGGAAGCCGCGATACAGGTAGAGCGCCGCATCGTAGCCGGCGATATCGCGGTAGATGCGCAGCCCGACATCGCCTTGGCTCGGCTTGAGTGTTTCGCGGTTCGTCACGGCCGGCATGGGATCGAACAGCCAGAAACGGCGCGCATCCGGAATTCGGCTTTCGCGGAATTTCGGCTCCAGAACCAGTTCGAAGTTGGCGAGCTTGGAGTAGGCACCCAGCTTCACGGCATCGACGCCCCGTTTGAGATATTCCAGCGGTCGCCCGACGAAAAGGGCCTCGTAATCCATGGGGAAAACGTCATTCACGAACACCAGGTCGCCCAGTCCCCAGGTGATGACCTGCCGGCCGACCTGCAGGTCGAAGGCGCTGCCGGTGTAATCCACGTAGGCTTCGCGCACATCTCCGCCGCCGTTCCGGTCCAGGTTATCGTAATACCCGTCGCCCTTGAAGTATCCCCGCCAGGCGCCGCCTGTGGCCTCGAGCTTCAATTGCGCACGCTCTTCCTGCCACTTGTAATCGCGGCCATCCGGATTTGCGCCGGCCGTGTTGACGGCGGTGTTCTGCTGCAGGAAGCCGGAGACGCTCAAGTCGGCCGCTGCCGGCGCGGCGGCCAGCAGCGACGCGGCCAGGGCGACCGCGCGCGCGCCCGTCTGCGCTGCTTGCATCAGTCGATCCATTTACGCGGCGGCTGGCGCAGGAAGCGCTCGGAGAACAAGCTGTCCTCGATGCCCAAATTGTAATCGGCCTTGAGGTAGACCACGGAGGTGGAGTGTCCCGTCTGCAGGTTTTTCATGGTGCGCTTGATCACAGTGGGGAAGCCCTTGATCTCGGAGATCTCGTCGGCGCTGTACTGCTTGTAGGGCGCGCCTTTCTTGTCATACTGAAGTTCCTTGAGCGGCAGGAAATTCACCTTGTCTACCCAGGTGAGCTTGTAGCCGAAGTCCGCATCGCCGTTCTTGGGCGTGCTCTTCACTACGTAGCAGTCGCGATTGCCCAGCTTTTCTTCGCGCTCGATGACATGACTGTCGTCCTCGATATTGCGACCTGACACATCTTCGTAGGTGAAGTCGGAGCCGACGAAGCTGGAACGATTGTCCTGCGCGGCGATACGCTTGACCATGTTGATCGCGGGAATGAACATCCAGCGATCGGCGTTCTTGGCCGGGTACTTGTAGATCATGAAGCTCATGTCCTTCACGTCGGCCGGCTGGAAGAAGTACATGAAGTACTTCTGCTCACCGCCCGGACCGGCCATATTCTTGCGCAGCAGGGTCATCTCGCGCACCCGTACCTGGCCATCCTTGCTGATGAGCTTCATGAGGACGCGCGCCTTGAAGTCCTTGCCCGGATAGAGGAACGCCGCCTGAGACTTCTGCATCACTTCCTCGCCGGAGAGTGCCCAGGCGCATAGCGGCAACAGCAATGCGACCAATGCAGCCAGTGTGAGCCATCGTTTCATTTCAGTCTCCTATCGGTTGATTGTTGCGGCGCCACCATGGCCGCCGGTATTGGTTGGTGTCCACCAGCCAGCGCCGCCCCAGTGTTATCAGGGCCGGCAACAGCAGCAAGGTGAGCAGGGCCGAGAGCAGCATCATGGCGACAATGAACGCGCCCACCGCTACGTAGGGCGTGAGCGGCGCAAACATCATCACGGAAAAGGCAGCGGCGAACAGTGCTGCGTTGCGCATGATTCCCCTGCCTGGCCGCGCCGCCGTCCACGCGAGCGCCTGGGCCAGGTCGACCGTACCCGTTTCCGCCAGTCGCTGGCGCAGGCGACTGACGAAATGGATGGGGAAGTCCACGGCCATGCCTAGCGAGAGCGTACTCATCACCGACAGGGGCATGTCGAAATCCTTGCCGACGAAGCCGACCACACCGTAGATGAGCAGGATGGTGAAGAGCAGCGGCACATAGCCCACCAAGGCCCACTTTACCGAGCGGAAGTCGAGGGCCAGGATGGCGAACACCACCACCAGGGCAAGGCCGAAGCCGCGCACCAGGTCGCCCAACACCTCGTTGTTCCACACCAGGTTGAAGTAGGCGATGCCCGCCGGTTTCACCGTGACCGGCAGGGGGTTGGCCTTCTGGTAGCCCTCCGCGGCGGCGATCACCTGGCGCATTGCCTGTGCATCCCAGGTCTTCAGTTGCACCCAGATGTTGGCCTTGTCGAAGGCCGGATTCACCACATTGTCCAGGTCCGACGGCTTGGCCGACATGCCGAACAAGAACAAGTATTGGCCTATGGCGTCCTTGCTGTCCGGCACGGTGTCGTACTTGGGATCGTCGTCGTGCAGGACGCGATTGATGCGCTTCACGTAGTCGGCCACGGAGAAGGTCTTGCCCACCACCGGCAAGGTCTCCAGGTGGCGCTGCAGACCTTCTATCCAGCGCACCGCCTCCGGCCGTTTCATGAACTCCGCCTCCTTGGACCCGACCACCAGGTAACCGAGGGAGGTCCCGCCCAGTGCCCGATTCATGACGGTGTCGGCGACGCGGATGTCGCTGGACGCCTTGAACCAGGCCACCAGATTGTTGTTCACGTGGATCTTGGACGTGCCCCAGGCGGAGAGCACCACCAGGGCAGCCGCCACGGCCACGATGGTCCAGGGCCGAGCCGCCCCCAGGGCGCCCAGGCGCCCGAGGGCCCGGGCGGTACGGTCATCCTCCACGTTCGTGCTGTTGATCGCGCGGACGAGGCGGTCCTCGCGCACGAAGGTCAGCACGGCGGGGATGACGCTGAAGGAGAGCAGGCGCAGCACCACCGTGCCGAAGGCGATCAGGGCGCCAAAGATTTTCACCGGCACGATGTTCATGAAGATCAGCACGGCGAAGCCCGCCGCCGTGGCGAGCGCCGTAAAGCGCACCGGACGGCTCACCGCTGCCATGGTCTCGCGGATCGCCGCCAGCTTGTCGCCCCGTTCCCGGTAGCGGAAATAGAATTCGTTGAAGATGTGGATGCTGTCCGTGGCGATCGCCATGAGGAAGACGGGTGCCATCGAACTCATGATGTGCACCGGGAAGCCCGCCCCGATCAGCAGGCCCATGCTCCAGATGATCGCCACCATGGACACGCCCATCATGGCCGCGGATAGCGCCAGGTTGCGGAACATGTACTGGATTACCGCAAACATGATCATGCCGGCGATGGGCGAGAAAATCGCCATCAGCTTGAACATCTCGGCGCCGAAGGTGTCCCGCGCCACCGGGTCGCCGGCGATGTAATAGTGTTCAGGTCCCTTTTCTTTGGCTATGATCGCCCGGATTTTGTCGGCGATCTTCGCGCCGTTGGCGCCTTTCTCCAGCGGCACGTAGATGGCCGTGGTTTTGCCGTCCTGGGAGATGACGCGATTGACGAACAGCGGGTTGCCGAACAGGGCCGCCCGCAGTGCTTCGACGTCGGCCTCGGTCTTGGGGGCGGCCGGCATGAGCGGCCCGACGTTGAGGCTGCCCGCCTCGGCGGTCACGTTGGTGATCGTCGAGAAACTGCTGACGTCGCGCGAGGCCACGCCGTTCAGCCCGAGAATGCCGTCGGTGACACGGGCAATGCGGCCGAGGGTCGCCCGGTTGAGCACTCCCGCATCATTTTCCACGCCGACGACGATGGTGTCCGCGTAGAGGCCGAAAGTTTTGTCCACCTTGTTGTTCCAGACCCTAACGTCCGAGGTCGCCGGCAGCATGTGCTTCGGGTTGGTATCCGTGCGGATCTTCGGAAACTGGGTGAGGAACAGCAGAGTCATCAGTCCGACCAACAGCAGCACCAGCTTCGGGCGGCGGATGGAAAAATCTACCAGCGAGAATTTGAACATGGGATCCCCTTTGTGCGGCCTAGTGTCGTTAGCAGCGGTCAGGAACGCCGCCAGATCTGTTTTTTTTCGTCAGGATTGCCGCCGCGCCGAAACAGGCTTGGCGTGTGCATCCATACCGGTCGTGGTCAATTCGTCTTCTCCCGATCCAGAGCGATACGGGCATGAAACACCTCATAGGCGATCGGCTCCTTGTTCTCGTAACCGATGCGCTTTCTACGAGCTTCGTCGACCAGGTGGTACCGTACCCGCGCTTCCACCGCCACCGCCGTTGGATAACGACTGGAATCGACATCAAAGCGGAAAACTCTCGGCTGCCAACGCGGCAAGCGGGTGTCCCGCAGATCGACGATGAAGGGGCGCCACATGATGCTCCGCCTCAGGGTATGGTGATCTTCGCGCAACACGGCACCATTGCGATCGACCAGACGGATGGAGGCGCTCAGGTAGCGGTCCGGTGTTCCGGTCGGAAGATAGTGCGCGGCCCCGGTGTTGGTCAGCGTCAGCGTGAAGGAGCGCTGGCCGGGCGATGGTGCCGGTGCCTCGCGCAGTATGGCGTCCAGCCCTTGCTTCACCATTGCCGGATCATGCCCGCCGCGCCACAGATGGCTGCGCACCATCCGGACCTTGCCGCCCACGACCAGGGGCCGTTCGACCAGCGGCATGTGGCACTGGACGCAGTTGAGCGCCGCATCGCCCGGCCTGAAGATTTCGCTGCCGGCCGTGCCGTTCGCAGCAACGGGTGGGGTGTTCCTGTTAGCGCCGGGGGTGTTACGAATCTCGGCGACGGTCCCGCAGGGCGGAATCCGGTAGAACGTATCCCAGCGTTTTCCGCTCACGACATGGCACTTGAAGCAGATTTCATTGGTATTGGCGATTTTTTCCACCGGATGCGGTGCGCTCTTGCTGGCATAGGGACCGAGGATCTTGCCGTCCCGGAGGTGGCAGGCGGCGCAGGTGACGCCCTCGTGCTGCAGTTCTCGATCGAAAGCCGGATTGGGCGCCAGGATCGGGTGCCATTTTTCCTTGTCCTTGAATCCGACGACCTTGTTCTCCTGCTGGCGATCGAGCGGGATATGGCAGTTCTTGCAGATCTGCTGCTGGCCGTCAAACCGCCAATCCTTCTGGAAATAGGGATCGGTCCAGGCCTGGCTGTGGATGCTGGTCGACCACTCCTGGTAAAACGCCGGGTGACAAGCGGCGCAGCCGGTGGCGCTCAAGGACGGGAGCGACGCCGGCGTGACCGCGGTTGAGACCGGTCGTTCAAACGCCTTCGATACCACGAAGATGTCCATCGGACGGATCAGCCGCCAAACCAGGAAGGCGAGCAAGGCGAGCAGGATGACGCCGACAACGACGGTCTTCTTTTTTCGGATATGCATCATCGTATGTTCCACAGTTGATGATCGAGATCGGCGCGCGCGCCGCGTCCGGGCTTCATCTTTCCACCGGGAAGCCGCGCTTGTTCCACTCGGTCATTCCTCCGCGCGTCACCCGGACGTCCGAAAATCCCTTCCCGGACAGCAGTTGCGCCGCCGCCGCGGAGCGCTTGTCGGTGCGGCAGACGATCGCGATCGGCCGCTTGATATGCGCCTCCAGTTCGGCCAGGCGCCGCGGCAATTCCTCCAGGGGAATATTGCGGGCTGCCGCAATATGGCCCAGATCGCCACTCAGATCCTTCGCCTCCCGGACGTCGAGAACCAATAGGTCATCGCCGGCGTCCAGCTTCGTTTTGAGTTCGTGGACGGCGAGCATGGGAGTGCCGCGCATCCGGCGTATCAGGCGTGGCAGAAAAACGATCATCGCCAGGAGACCGAGCGCCAGCAGGCCCTTCTGGATGCTGCCGGCGCTGCCCGCAGCCGCCTCCCGCCCGGCGTAGCCCAGGTAGGTGAAGGCGATCGCCCCCGGCAGCATGCAGATGTAGGAAGTGACGATGAAGTGGGACAACTTGATCCGGGTCAGCCCCAGCGCATAGTTCAGCAGGTTGAAGGGGAACAGCGGCACGAGACGGACGAAGGCGATGAAATGCCAGCTCTCCTTCTCCACCCCCTCGATCAACTGCTTGAGGCGGCCGCCGGCCTTGCGCGCGACCCAGCCGGAAGCGAGATAGCGGGCGACCAGGAAGGCCAGCGTCGCCCCCAGCGTGGCGCCGGTCAGGCTGTAGAGCGTGCCCCAGACCGGCCCGAACAGCGCGCCGCCGGCGATGGTCAGCACCGAACCGGGGAGAAACAGGACGGTTGCCGCCGCATAGAGCGCCATGAACATCAGCGGCGCCGCCACGCCGGCATGGTGCATCCAGTCTTGCAGCGCCGCGGCGGAAAACTGCTGGCGATAGACCGCCGCCAGCGCGATACCCGCCAGGAGCGCGGCCATCAGGGTGAAGCGCGTCAGCCTAGCGAGCATCGCTGTTCTCCCATTGCCTGCGGTTGATCGCATAGGCTCCGATCCGGCCGTGAAACGGCATGGCCAGCATGCCCGGCAGCCAAGCGCACCACTTCATGTCCCGATAGTCGCGGATACCGATGCTCATGCGCTCGTGCCCCGCCCGCGGCTGATCCCGATAGGTGCCGAACAGACGGTCCCACCAGGGCAGATTGAAGCCGAAGTTGCTGTTGGTCTCGTCGTCTTCCACCGAGTGATGGACGCGGTGCATGTCCGGGGTCACCACGAGCCAGCGCAGCGCCCGGTCGAGGCCTCTGGGCAGCGCGACGTTGCCGTGGTTGAACATCGCGGTGGCATTCAGCAGCACCTCGAAAATCACCACGGCGAGCGCCGGCGGCCCGAGAAGCAGGATGGTCGCGAACTTGATCAGCATCGAGAGCAGGATTTCGAGCGGATGAAAGCGCGCTCCGGTGGTCACGTCGAAATCCAGGTCCGCGTGGTGCACCCGATGCAAGCGCCACAATAGCGGTATCGCATGCACCATGACGTGCTGGAGATAGATGACGAGGTCGAGCAGGACCACCGAAGCGACCAGCGCGACCCAGTAGGGCAGGGGGTAGTGATGCAGCAGCCCCCAGTGGCCGGCTTCGGCGAAGACCGCCATGCCGACGCCGGCGGCGGGAAATACCAGGCGCAGGATGAAGCTGTTCACAAATACGATGCCGAGGTTGTTGGCCCAGCGTATCGTCTTGGAAACGGACAAGCGCCGTTTCGGCGCGACCCACTCCCAGATCGCCATGAGACCGAAGATGCCGAAAAAACAACCGAGGCGGATGGCCACTTCGTATTTCGCTATTGACTGACTGATGTCCATGCAAGAATCCACTTCTCGGAACGGGGTGATGAAATTTTGGCAAACTGGAAACCATCATTTGCCACGCGAGCAGTATTGATCTAATATTCGTACAACTGTTGGAATAGTAGGGGTTCCCTGAAAAATGTCAACACCAAACATCAAGCATCAGCTTTTTGAACAATTCGCCCGCGTCGGCAAAGCCCTCGGCAGCCCGGTCAGGTTGGATCTGCTCGAATGTCTTGGGCAAGGACAGCGCAGCGTCGAAGCCCTGGCCGAGAAATGCGGACTGCCCGTTTCAAATGCCTCGCATCACTTGCAGCAACTGCGCCATGCCGGACTGGTGAGCGCTGAGAAAGAAGGGCTTTACGTCTATTACCGCTTGGCGGGAGACGAGGTGGTCAGCCTCTTGAACGCCTTGCGCAGCGTGGCCGAACAGAACATCGCGGAGGTGGAACAGCTGGTCAGAACCTACCTGACCGTCAAGGACACGCTGGAGCCGGTTCCCGCCGGGGAACTGCTGGACCGGGTGCGCAAAGGGCTGGTCACCGTGCTCGATGTGCGTCCGTCCGACGAGTATGCGGCCGGCCATATCGCTGGGGCCGTGAACGTGCCCCTGGCCGAACTGGAGAAGTATCTCCACAAGCTCAAGCCGAAAAAGGAGGTCGTCGCCTACTGCCGCGGCCCACACTGCGTCCTTTCCTACGACGCCGTCGCCAAGCTGCGCGGTCGCGGCATCAAGGCCCGGCGCCTGAAAGAAGGTTATCCGGAATGGAAGGCCGCGGGCCTGCCGGTAGAAGCTTGATCACCACCACCGAGAATCGATATGCACGCGACCCTGCCCCTGCTCAAGGATACCGGCTTCCCCCGTCTGCGGAGAGGCCGGCTTGAGACGCTCCAGGTCAACCTGGGCTACCGCTGCAACCAGTCCTGCCTGCATTGCCACGTCGCCGCCGGCCCCACCCGAAGCGAACAGATGTCGGAAGAAACGGTGGCCGCCGTGCTCGCCGCGCTTGAAAGACAGAACATCGCCAGCCTGGATCTGACCGGCGGCGCGCCCGAGCTCAATCCACATTTCCGCGCTATCGTGCAGAAAGCGCGGGCGCTGGGCGTGCGCGTCATCGACCGCTGCAATCTGACCATACTGGAGGAGCCGGATCAGCAGGATCTGGCGGCCTTTCTGGCGGCCCATCAGGTTGAAATCGTTGCCTCTCTGCCCTGCTATCTTGAGGAGAATGTGGACCGTCAGCGCGGCAGGGGCGTGTTCGCAACCAGCATCCGGGCGCTGCGCCGGCTCAACGCGCTGGGATACGGCCGCCAGGGTTCCGGGCTGACGCTCAACCTCGTCTATAACCCTCAGGGGCCCGCGTTGCCCCCGCCGCAGGAGCGGCTTCAGGCCGACTACAACCGGCACCTGGAGGAAGGCTACGGCATCGCCTTCAACCGCCTTTATACCTTGACCAACATGCCGATCCAGCGCTTCGGCAGCATGCTCGTCTCGAAGGGGCAGTTTCAGCAATACATGGGGCTGCTGCGCGCCGCCCATCAGGACAGCAATCTGGATGGGGTCATGTGCCGCACGCTGGTCAGCATCGACTGGCAGGGCTACCTCTACGATTGCGACTTCAATCAGATGCTGGGCATGCCTCTCGCCGTACCGGGCCGGGCGAAGCTCCATGTCTCGAAATGGGCCGGCCTCGATCTTGGGGACAATCCCATTGCCGTAGCCGACCACTGCTACGGCTGCACCGCGGGGCAGGGCAGTAGCTGCGGCGGCGCCTTGGACGCTATCGGTTAACGGACGACCGATGATCACGCAAACCTACTTCGGCATCGCCTTCTGGGGCTTCCTCGCCTTTTACGGCATCGCGATGTATGCGTTATCGCCCTCGGCGCGCACCGTCGAGGGCTTCTTCCGCGGCCGCAATGCGAAGGGCCAGCCGGCGTCGCAATGGATGCTCACCGCCAGCATCTTCATCGCCTGGATCTTCGCCAAATCGGTGACCAATGCCGCCAATCTCGGCGCCACCTACGGGGTGGTCGGCGGCCTCGCCTATGCCGCCTACTGGCTCGCCATCCCGATCGCCGGTCTGGCCATCTACGATATCCGCCGCAGCACCAAAGCGTCGGGACTGGCCGCTTTCCTGGTCGGCAAGTACGGACGGGGCGCCGCCCTGTCCTTCGCATGCGCAATCCTGATCAGGCTCTACAACGAGGTCTGGAGCAACACCGAAGTCGTCGGCGGCTACTACGGCAACCCGGGCAGCCCCGAGTTCATCGGCGCCGCGCTGCTGTTCACCGCCGCGGTACTGCTCTACACCCTCAAGGGCGGCCTGCGCAGTTCGATCTTCACCGACCTCATACACACGGCCATCTTCGTCGTGTTTCTCGGCATGGTGATGTTCTTCATCCTGCCGCGCCATGGCATCGGGGAACTGCTGGGCCAGGGCAGCTTCACGCTCGCCACCGGCGCCGACCTGCTGCTAGTGGCGCTGCTGCAAGTGTTCTCCTATCCCTTCCACGACCCCGTGCTGACCGATCGCGCCTTCGTCACCGAGGAGAAGGTGATGCTCAAATCCTTCATCGTCGCGGGGATCGCCGGCTTCTTCTGCATCTTCGCCTTCAGTCTCGTGGGCATGCATGCGCGCCTGGAAGGCCTGCCCGGCGACGATAACGTGCCGGCGGCGGTGGCCCGCTCGTTCGGCCTCGGCGCGCTGTTCGTGATGACGGTGATCATGGTCAACGCCGCGGGCTCTACTCTTGATTCCGCTTTTTCCTCGTTTTCGAAAGCGCTGGGCTTCGAGCTGCCGATGCTCGCCGGCAAGAAACCCGGCCCAAAAGCCGTGCGCACCGGCACCATCGCCATGATCGCCCTCGCCGTGCTCGGCAATATCCCCGTATTCTTCGGCGCCGATATCCTCTCCGCCACGACGATCAGCGGCACCATGGTGATGGGCTTAGGACCGGTCTTTCTGCTGCAACGCTGGGTACGCTACTCGCCCTGGAGCTTCCATCTCAGCTTCTGGCCCGGCGTGGCTCTCGGCTTCCTGTTCGCGGCCGGGCTCGTCCCCCACGCGTGGGCGATCGGCAGCGGCAAATTCGCATTACTGCTGGGCACCAATCTCTACGGCTTGTTGATCTGCACCGCGGGCTTCCTGCTGCCCTTGGCCTGGCAGCTTCGTCGTCGTGCGCAGGTGCCGACATGACGCGCGCCGGTCGCTTCTGCCCCGCCGGCTATGGCTATGCGCCTGCGGCATTCGCCGGGGCGAGCGAAATCGAGGCCGAAACCTTGTACGTGGTCGGCGGGTTGTACGGCAACGGTTTTGCGCTCGACGCCGTGCAGGACATGGCGGCCGCCGAACGCGGCCCGGTGAGCATCGTCTTCAACGGCGACTTCAACTGGTTCAACATCCGGCCGGATTCGTTTGCCGCGATCAACGCGCGGGTCCTGCGGCACACCGCCCTGCGCGGCAACGTCGAGACCGAACTGGCCGGCGACGATCGGGGCGCCGGCTGCGGCTGCGCCTATCCGGAGACGGTCTCCGACGCCGAGGTGGCGCGTTCCAACCGCATCCTGGACATGCTGCGCGATACCGCCCGCGACTTTCCCGATCTGCGTGCGCAGCTGGCGGGGCTGCCGATGCTCGCCTCGGCGCGCGTGGGCGGACTGCGCATCGGCATCGTCCATGGCGACGCCGAATCGCTGGCCGGCTGGCGCTTTGCCCAGCAATCGCTGGATGCGCCGGACAATCTGCCCTGGCTCGACGCGGTCCATGCCGCGGCGGGGGTCGATCTGTTCGCCAGCAGCCACACCTGCCTGCCCGCGCTCAGGGAGTTCGCGCTGAGCCGCGGATCGCTCGTCGTGATCAACAACGGGGCTGCAGGCCTGCCGAACTTTTCCGGCACGCGCTACGGTCTGCTGACGCGGATATCGACCGGTCCCGCACCGATTACGCCGGTTTACGGCGTTCGCCGGGGCGGTGTTCATGTCGACGCGCTGCCCATCCACTACGATCATGCGCGCTGGATCGAGGCATTTCTCTCCGACTGGCCTTCAGGTTCGCCCGCCCATGATTCCTACTACCGCCGCATCAGCGAAGGTCCGGGCTATGGCGCGGAAATCGCGCGCCCTGGCCTGATCGCAGCGTGAGGGCAAGAAGCTGATGGATACGAAATCGCCTGCCGCAGCAAAGAAATGGCCCAAGCCCAGACGCTTCGACCGCAACCTGGTGGTCATCGGCGCGGGTGCGGCGGGCTTGGTCACCGCCTACATCGCCGCCACCGTGAAGGCCAAGGTGAGCCTCATCGAAAAGCACAAGATGGGCGGCGACTGTCTCAACACCGGCTGCGTGCCGTCGAAGGCGCTGATCCGGACGGCGAAGCTGCTCTCCCTGATCCGAAGAGCCGAGGAGTTCGGACTCCGCAAGACGGCGGCTGAGTTCGATTTCGCCGAGGTCATGGAGCGCGTGCAACGCGTCGTCAAGGCCATAGCACCGCACGACTCCGTGGAACGATATGCGGCGCTCGGCGTCGATTGCATCTTGGGCGAGGCCGAGATCACGTCGCCGTACTCGGTGGCGATCAGGACCGAGAACGGAACCAGAACGCTGACCACTCGCGCCATCGTCATCGCCGCCGGCGCTCGGCCTTTCGTTCCGCCGATTCCGGGTCTCGAAGAGATCGGCTATCTGACGTCGGACACGGTATGGAATCTGCGGCAACTGCCGCGCCGGCTTCTCGTTCTGGGTGGCGGGCCGATCGGTTGCGAACTGGCGCAGTGCTTCGCCCGTCTCGGCGCGCAGGTCACCCAGGTGGAGATGCTGCCCCGGATCATGTTCCGCGAGGATCCCGAGATCTCCGGCATGGTGATGCAAGGCTTCCAGGCGGAAGGGATCGATGTCCGTCTCGGGCATAAGGCACGACGCTTCGCGGTCGAGAACGGCGAGAAGATCCTGATCGCCGAGCACGACGGCGCCGAGGTGCGAATTCCCTTCGATGCCGTGCTGGTGGCCGTGGGCCGAATCGCGAATACCGCCGGCTACGGCCTGGAGGCGCTGGGCATTGCGCCGACCAGGACCGGCACGGTGGCAACCAACGGCTACCTGCAGACGATCTATCCGAATATTTATGCCTGCGGCGATGTCGCCGGGCCCTACCAGTTCACCCACGCCGCCGCCCACCAGGCCTGGTATGCAGCCGTGAATGCCTTGTTCGGACGCTTCAGGAAATTCAAGACGGACTATTCGGTGATGCCCTGGGCGACATTCACCGACCCCGAGGTGGCTCGGGTCGGACTGAACGAGATCGAGGCAAGGGAGAAGGCAATTCCGTATGAGCTCAGCGTCTTCCAGCTCGATGACCTGGATCGCGCCATCGTCGATGGCGAGGCCCGCGGCCTGGTCAAGGTCCTGACCGTTCCCGGCAAGGACCGGATCCTCGGGGTGACGATCGTGGGCGAGCGTGCAGGCGAGGTAATCGCCGAATTCGTGCTGGCCATGCGACGAGGCATCGGCCTCAGCAAGATTCTCGGCACCATCCACATCTATCCGACGCTGGCGGAGGCCAACAAGTATGCCGCCGGCGTCTGGAAGCGGGCGCATGGACCCGAAGGCCTGCTCAAGTGGGTGGAGCGCTATCACGCCTGGATGAGGCGGTGAGCGCGAGTGTGGCGGGAGTATCCGACGGCGCCGAAACTGCGATGCCAAAACTATCCCTGATTCTCCCGACGCTCAACGAGGCGGTCGACATCGGCGCCACTCTTGAAGCGTTGCAGCCGCTGCGCTGGCGCGGGGTCGAGATCCTGGTCGTCGATGGCGGCAGTGCGGATCGCACCACCGCCATCGCCTCGCCCCTGTCCGACGCAGTGATCACGGCGCCGCGCGGCCGCGCGGCGCAAATGAACGCCGGCGCGGCGCGGGCGCGCGGCGACGTGCTGCTGTTCCTGCACGCCGATACCCGTCTTCCGCCCGACGCCGACCGGCTGATTCTGGACGGCCTTGCGGTCAGCGGTCGATCCTGGGGACGCTTCGACGTCGCCATCGCCAGTTCTCACCCCTTGCTGCGACTCGCGGCTGGTCTGATGAACCGGCGCTCGCGGCTCACCGGCATCGCCACCGGCGATCAGGCGATCTTCGTGCGCCGCGACGTCTTCCAGTCCTGCGGCGGCTACCCGAACCTGCCCTTGATGGAGGACATCGCCATCTCCGGCGTCCTGAAGCGGGTCGGCCGTCCGCTCTGTCTGTCTCAACAGGTGGTCACGTCCGCCCGGCGCTGGGAGAGGCAGGGCGTGGTGCGGACCATCTTCCTCATGTGGCGGCTGCGGCTCGCCTACTTTCTCGGAGCCGATCCCGCGCAGCTCGCCGAACGATATGGATATCCCGTCAAGAAAAGTTGATCCGCGCATCGCGGTTGCTGTTTTTTCCAACGCGCCGGTCCCGGGGGCGGCGAAGACGCGGCTAACGCCGAGCCTGGGCCCCGAAGGCGCGGCGGCCTTGCAGCGCGCGCTGACGCGCAAGACCCTGGCGACCGCCGTCGCTGCAGCGATCGGTCCGGTATCCCTGTGGTGCTCCCCGGATCATGAGCATAGGTTCTTTGCGGAATGCCAGCAGGAATTCGGCGTCTCGCTGCACCCACAACAGGGGGCCGAGCTCGGTGCCCGCATGCTCAACGCGTTTGCCACCCTGCTGGCAGACCACGATGGAGTGGTGCTCATAGGAACGGATTGCCCGGTTTTCCGGCCGGCGCATTTGCGTGACGCCGCGGCGAGTTTGGCGGCTGGCGCCGAGGCGGTGTTCTGCCCGGCCGAGGACGGCGGCTATGTGCTGGTCGGCCTGACGCGCGCCGAACCGCGACTGTTTTCCGGCATGCCTTGGGGAAGGGATAAGGTCATGGCCGAAACGCGGACGCGGCTGCGCCAACTGTCTTGGCATTGGCGGGAGCTCGAGACCCTGTGGGATGTCGATCGCCCGGAGGACTACGAGCGTCTAGGTTTGAGTAATCGTTGAAGACTTAGCAGCGGGCATCGTATGTGACCAGTCATGAACCGAGATGTCTTATTGGAGCAAGCTCACGAAACGGAAAAAATCGTATGTTAAGGTGTAGCCAACCCTCGGCTATCCTCCTACGCCGAGCCTGTGAGACTTGTCCCCCCTTGCAACGACGCGATCAGCGGGCAGGAAACGTTCCCCTGCCTCGTGTGACAGGCAGAAACAAGCTCGGACAGCACTGCCTCCATGCGTTCTAGATCCGCTAGTTTCTCGTGCACGTCCTTCAATTTGTGTTCGGCCAGGATGCTGGCTTCCTCGCAGCGGGTGCCATCCTCCAGTCTGAGCAGTTCGGCGACCTCGTCCAGGCTGAAGCCCAGCCGCTGGGCCGATTTCACGAACCGCACCCGCGTCACATCCGCCTCGCCATAGCGGCGAATGCTGCCGTAGGGCTTGTCCGGTTCCAGCAGCAAGCCCTTGCGTTGATAGAACCGTATGGTTTCCACATTGACCCCGGCGGTCTTGGCGAAGGCACCGATGCTTAGATTCTCCAAATTGTTCTCCATACCGCTTGACTCCGTACATGACTACGGAACTAAGCTTACGCCATACATTCCAGATTCGAAAGGACAAGCGTATGTCTGAACCGCAAGCCGGGCGCGCTGCGCTCTTCGCCGGAGGAGTGGCCGCCATCCTCGCCTCCACCTGCTGCCTGGGGCCGCTGATCCTAGTCGCCCTGGGCTTCAGTGGTGCGTGGATCGGTAATCTGACGGTGCTGGAACCGTATCGCCCGATCTTCATCGGTGCGGCGCTGGTGGCACTTTTCCTTGCCTGGCAGCGCATTTTCCGCCCGGCGCCAGCCTGCAATCCGGGTGAGGTCTGCGCTATCCCGGAGGTGCGAACCACCTACAAACTCATCTTCTGGGTTGTGTCCGTGCTGGTAGTGGTAGCACTCTGCTTTCCTTACATCGCCCCATATTTTTACTGATCAGGAGATTCGCCATGAAAAAACTATTTGCCGCACTTGCACTTGCCACCGCTGTCGCCCCGGTGTGGGCCACCACCCAGACCGTGACGCTGTCCGTGCCGGGCATGACCTGTCCGGTCTGCCCGATCACGGTCAAGAAAGCGCTCTCCAGGGTCGAGGGTGTGAGCAAAACTGACGTGAATTTCGACAAGCGCGAGGCCGTCGTCAGCTTCGATGATGCCAAGACCAACGTCCAGAAACTGACCAAGGCGACCGAGGACGCGGGCTATCCGTCCAGCGTCAAGCAATAAGCGGCCAGGGATCACGACATGACCTTGATCACACGAGTGGCCGATAAGGCCGGTGCGGCAGGCGCCATCGTATCGGCGATGGGATGCGCGCTATGCTTTCCCGCCCTGGCGAGCCTGGGTGCAGCGATTGGTTTGGGGTTTTTAACTCACTAGGGATTTCATCTCGCCGGCGAACCGCCGCTGCAGCCCGGACCACTGCGAACTACCACCGAACGCGGATGACGGCGCTGGCCGTTGCCGAAGTAGGAATTGATCCATGACTCACTTAAAGATCACCGGAATGACCTGCGACTCATGCGCTGTGCACATCAAGGAAGCCCTGGAGAAAGTGCCGGGCATGCGCTCGGCGGTTGTGTCCTACTCGAAGGGCATGGCGCAACTCACTACCGAGTCCGGTACGCCGTTGGAGGCGCTGACCTCCGCCGTAGCCGCACTCGGTTATGAGGCCACGCTCGCCGGTGCGCCGTCAGATTCGACGCGAAGCGATCTGCTCGATATAGCGCTGGGGTCGATAGGCGGCGGCGCCAAATCCACTGGCGACGCCAACGGACTCCATATCGCTGTCATCGGCAGCGGCGGGGCCGCGATGGCAGCGGCGCTAAAGGCCGTCGAGCAAGGCGCACAGGTCACGCTGATCGAGCGCGGCATCATCGGCGGTACCTGCGTCAACATCGGCTGCGTGCCGTCCAAGATCATGATTCGCGCCGCCCACATCGCCCATTTGCGCCGCGAAAGCCCATTCGACGGCGGCATCGCGGTGATTGCGCCGACGATTCAGCGCAGCAAACTGCTCGCCCAGCAGCAAGCGCGCGTTGAGGAACTGCGGCACGCCAAGTATGAAGGCATCCTGGACGGCACCCCGGCCATTACCATGCTGCATGGTGAGGCCCGTTTCAAGGACGGCCACAGCCTCATCGTGCGCTTGGCCGACGGCAGCGAGTGTGAGGTGGCGTTCGACCGTTGCCTGGTCGCCACCGGTGCTAGCCCGGCCATTCCGCCGATTCCCGGCTTGGAAGGTACGCCGTACTGGACATCCACCGAGGCCTTAGTCAGTCCCACGATTCCCGAATGCCTGGCCGTGATCGGTTCGTCGGCGGTGGCGCTGGAGCTTGCCCAGGCATTTGCCAGGTTGGGCAGCAAGGTGACGGTCCTGGCGCGCAACACGCTGTTCTTCCGCGAAGACCCGGCCATCGGCGAGGCCGTCGCGGCCGTCTTCCGCGCGGAGGGTATCGAGGTGCTGGAACATACCCAGGCGAGCCACATCGCCTATGCACACGGCGAATTCGTGCTCATCACCGGACAGGGCGAAGTGCGCGCCGAGAAGCTGCTGGTCGCCACCGGACGAACACCCAACACACGCTGCCTGGCGCTGGAAGCGGCGAGCGTGACGGTCAGCGCCCAAGGGGGCATCGTCATCGACAAGGCCATGCGCACGAGTAGCCCGCATATCTATGCCGCCGGCGACTGCACCGACCAGCCGCAATTCGTCTATGTGGCGGCGGCAGCCGGCACCCGCGCGGCCATCAACATGACCGGCGGAGACGCCACCCTCGATCTGACCGCGATGCCGGCGGTAGTGTTCACCGACCCGCAAGTGGCGACGGTGGGCTACAGCGAGGCGGAAGCGCAGCACGACGGCATCGAGACCGACAGCCGCCTGCTCACGCTGGACAACGTGCCGCGTGCGCTCGCCAACTTCGACACGCGCGGCTTCATCAAGCTGGTCGCCGAGGCTGACTCGGGCCGTCTGATCGGTGTGCAGGCCGTTGCCCCGGAAGCCGGTGAACTGATCCAGACGGCCGTTCTCGCCATTCGGGCGCGGATGACCGTACGGGAACTGGCCGACCAGTTGTTCCCATACCTGACGATGGTCGAGGGGTTGAAGCTCGTGGCGCAGACCTTCTCTAAGGACGTAAAGCAGCTTTCCTGCTGCGCGGGGTGAGGCAAAGGAGGTGTTTGATGAGCGCTTATACGGCGGCCCATCTGGCCCATGATGCGAGTGTGATGCTGGTCAAGGGCGACCGGCGCGGCATCGTGTGCGCCCGACGGCTGAGCCGTACGACGCTCGTAATATCCGTCAGAACCTGTTCTTCACCTTCATCTACAATAGAAGTGCCGATGGTGTCCAATGCGCTGTGCTCCAACTGCACCGAACTATGAGCGTGGGAGCGGGACGCGGCAAATGTTTTCTTACAGAAAAGGAGAACGACAATGTGGGGCTACATGGGCAACTATAACGGCGGTTGGGGCTGGATGGGGTTCGGCATGCTCGGCATGTTGTTGTTCTGGGTTTTTCTGATCATCGGGATCGTCGCGCTGGTGAAGGGTACATGGGGATCGGGCGCGTCCGCCGGGCGGCACCAGGAGAGAACGGCGCTGGATATCCTCAGGGAGCGTTACGCCCGCGGCGAGATCGAGAAAGAAGAGTTTGAGCAGAAAAAGCGCGATCTCACTGCCTGACCAGGCGCGATGAGCGTCCATTGACTGAAGTTGCAGACGCCATCTGTTCCAGTCTGTGCCTTCTTGGCACAGTGGTTGGCAAACTTGGGCAGCGTCTTCGTTTGAGCGATACCGACGCACACGGGAATGCCGGCCCACTGTTTGACGTGCTGGGGAATCTACTTGACATTGGAAATAGCTGGCAGCAAACTCCGTAACATGCCACTGAGTTCTGGTTTCGTTTCTACACTTCCCGTCAGCCCATGCCCACACGCGCTTTCACCATCCGCAAACTTGCTGACGCCGCCGGTGTCGGGGTGGAGGCCGTGCGTTATTATCAGGGGCGTAACTTACTGCAGAAGCCGCAGCGCGTGGCAGGCGGCTTCCGGGAATATTCGGCAGAGGATGTGCAGCGCTTGCGCTTCATCAAGCGGGCGCAGGCGTTGGGGTTTTCTCTCGATGATGTCGCCGAACTCTTGTCATTGAGCGCCGAGCGCGACCAGGTGCGCGTGCGCGAACTGACTCGGCGGCGCGCCGCCGAGATTCGCAAGCGCGTCAACGGACTGGAGGCGATGGCCTCCTCTCTGGAAGGTCTGGCTTCCTGCTGTGCCCGGGCGCCGCGGTCGCAGCCTTGTTCGATCATCGCGGCCCTTGCTGCGGACCCGGTGGCTGAAATTCCGGTGAGCGATGCGCAGCTGCGACAGCAGACGACACGCGGCACCAAGCGGCCTCGCTATCCCGAGGCGGTGCAGTCTTGAACATGACTCGGCGTGTCAAACGACTGTTCTGCCGGCTGCTGGTCGGCATTCTGCTGTTCACGCAAATGGCGATCGCGACCTACGCCTGCCCACAGATGTCGCCGACCGGATTCAGCCAAGCTTCAGTAGCACCGGCTATGGCCTCGGCGGGCAAGCCAGCCGGCGCGAACTCGGTAGCGGCGGGAGCCCTGGCTGTGCCTCCGGTTGCAGGCATGCCCTCTTGTTGCGACGGGATGGGCCGGTCCGACCCGAGCAACCCCAACCTCTGTGCCGGACATTGCCAATTCGGCCAGCAGAGCGATCAAACGCAAACACCGACGGTGCCCGTGGCATTATTCACCAGCCTCTACATCGTTTCCCTGGTACCCGAGTCGACGGTATCGCCCCGGCCCATCGCGGCGTTGGCCGACATCCACACTGCGGCTTCCCCGCCGCACGCCATCCTGCACTGCTGCTTCCGAATTTGATCCTCCACACGACGCAGCGCTGACGGCCTGAGCGGTCGCACGGCGCATCGCTTCTGCTCGTCCGCGCTGGCGAATTTCGATTCGCTCGCATCGGGACTTCACCCGAGCTGACTAGTTCCTTTGTCTGGAGGTCTCATGTTTTCCGACTCTTTCCGCTTCGCGCAGCCGCGCGACATTGCCCTCGCTCTGGCCTTGACTGTCACAGCGTTTGGCGCCCACGCCGGGAACGTACTAAATTCCGATTATCCCCGGCACTTGATCCAGGATCGTTCCCCCCAACTCCCCGCACAGAACACCGCTCCCCTGACCCTTGGAGAAGCCGAGGCTCAACTGGCACGAAGTAATCTCAGCCTGGCCGCAGCCACGCAACGCATCAGCGCACTCCAACACCAAGCCCTGGCGGCCACACAGTTACCAGACCCGCACCTGTCATTCGACGCAGTCAATCTGCCCACCAACAACTTCTCGTTGACGCAGCAGGGCATGACCATGCTCAGCGTGGGTGTCAGCCAAAGCATTCCTCCCCCCGGAAAGCTGGCCCTCGAAGGCGCCAAGCTGAAGGCAGAAGCTGCAGGGCAGCAGTTCAGCCGCGAAGCCAAGCGTGCGCAACTGATTCTCGCCATGCGTCGAGCTTGGCTTTCCGCAGTGTACATACGCCAAGCCATGGAATCGGTGCGGCGTCAGCAAGCCTTGGCGCGCGAGAACGTCGCCGCGGCGATGGCCAGCTATCGCTCGGGCACTGGATCGCAGAGCGATTTGTTGCGTGCCCGGCTTGCAGAGGAAGAACTGCGCAACGACCAAAGTGCGCTTGCCGCGAATGAAGCGACGTCCTTGGCCGACATTGCCCAGTACCTCGGCAGCGATCAAACGCAGGACATCGATCCCGGATGGCCACGCTTATCGCCAGTTGCCACGACATCCGGGGATGTGCCCTCGACCCAACCGCTGCTGCGCCTGGCACAGGCCAAGGTGCAGATTGCCCAGGCTGGAGTGCGGGTGGCAAAGACTGATTTCCTGCCGGCGATTACGCTTAGCGCCTCCTACGGCAAGAGTTTTTTCCCGGGCTCTCCCAACTATTTCTCAGCCGGGGTTTCGATGAATCTGCCGATTTTTTCGCATTATCGGCTGAATCAGGAACTCGACAGCACCCGCGCCCAAGTCATGGAGGCCCGGTACGACGAGCAGGATCAGCGGCTTGCTCTGCTGCAACAGATTCGCGCTGCCAGGGCACGCTACCGTAGCCTTCATGAGAAGTGGAAACGCATGAGCACGCACATGCTCCCTCTGGCACATGCGGCCTTTGACTCCACCCTCAAGGCCTACACCAATGGCCGAGCCACCATGAGCGAGGTGCTCAAGACGCAGCAAGCCGTCTTTGCCATCGAACTCCAGACCCTGCAACAGCGCAGGGATCTGCTAGCCATACAGGCCGAATTCGACTACCTGACAACTTCCTCGGAGCAGCAGCCATGAACTTGCGATCCCTCATTCTCGGCGTCAGCCTGCTACTGGTCGGAGTTGGCGCGGGCCTCTGGGCCAGCCGGTGGCTTCCGACCGAGGCCGTTGCGCCCAAGCCTGCGAGCGTCCCGGCAACATCGACTTCCGCAATCGCGCAGGCAAGCCGTCGAGTGCTGTATTGGGCAAACCCGATGAATCCCGCCATTCACGCCGACCATGCCATGAAGGACAACATGGGGATGGACTACGTCCCGGTCTATGCCCAAGGTGAAGTCGCCGCGAACGCCCGTGGATTGCACATCGACCCACGCCAGGCGCAGAACCTGGGCGTGCGCCTGACGAAGGTGACGACGCGCTCCATGGGCCAGGCCATTCAAACCGTGGGGACCGTGGCGGTGGATCAGAATGGGATCGCAACCGTAACCCCCCGCTTCTCCGGTTGGGTCGTGCACCTGCGGGTGCGCGCCGTGGGCGAGCCGGTTGTTCGCGGTCAGGTGCTGGCGGACATCTATTCACCTGAGCTGTATGACGCGCAACAGGAGTATCTGATCGCCCGTCGGCAGGCTGGCACGGCCGGCAGTCAAGGCATTCTTGCCGCCGCCAGACAGCGCCTGCTTCTGCTGGGCATGCCCGAGGCAACGCTCAAGAAGCTTGCAACAACGGGCCAGCCGACGAGGGACGTTCCCATCCTGTCGCCCGAGAGCGGTGTGGTGACCTCGCTCAACATACGGCAGGGAGGCTATGTCTCGTCGCAGAACAGTCTGTTCGAGATTGCGAATCTGGAGCGGGTCTGGGTCAATGTGGCCTTGTATGACTACCAATTGCCATGGGTGCGCATCGGCGGCGCGGTGCAGCTTCAGCTTCCCGCCTATCCGGGAAAAACCTGGGACGGTCGCCTGAGCTTCCTCTATCCGACCCTGGACCCGCAGACACGCACAGTGACCGCGCGTCTGAGCTTCGCCAATGCCGGAGGCATCCTGCGCCCGGGCATGTATGCCAGCGCCACGGTGCAGGCCAATGCGCAAACGGCGCTGACGGTGCCGAGCAGCGCGGTGCTGCGTACCCAGGATGGCGATTACGCCATGCTGGCGCAGGATCAGGGCCACTTCTTGCCCGTGCAGGTCGCGCTGGGGCCGGAGGCGAACGGCTGGGTGACCATCCTCAATGGGCTAAAAGCGGGTGACCGGGTGGTGGAAAGCGCCCAGTTCCTGCTGTACTCCGAGTCGCAGTTCCAATCCGTCAAGGCGCGCATGCTGGGTGGCAATACCGGCCCTGGCCCTGTGTCCACCGCAGGTGCCATGCCGGGCATACCGCCCTCCAGTACTCCGCAAACCAGCCCGGCGGCGCCGACATCCGCCGGATCGATGACCGGCATGAATATGGCCCCTGCAGGAGCGTCCCATGATTAGGCGACTCATGGAGTGGTGCTTCGAGAACCGCACCTTGACCGTCATCGGTGCCCTGCTGCTGCTGGCCGCAGGCATCCTGGCGATACTCAACACACCGCTGGAGGCTATCCCCGATATCTCGCCCACCCAGGTCATCATCAAAACCTCCTACCCCGGGCAGGCGCCGCAGGTCGTCCAGGATCAGGTGACCTATCCGCTGGAGACCACCTTGCAGTCGGTGCCTGGCGCGCGCGCGGTGCGCGGCTATTCGATGTTCGGCGACTCCTTTGTCTACGTCATCTTCAAGGATGGCACCAACATCTATCAGGCGCGCAACCTTGTCCTCCAGTATCTCAGTCAGGTGCAATCCAAACTGCCGCCAGGCGTCAGCCCGGCGCTGGGGCCGGACAGCTCTGGGGTGGACTGGATTTATGAGTACGCCCTGACCGATTCCAGCGGCACGCGGGACCTGAGTCAGCTCACCACCTTGCAGAACTGGTTTCTCAAGTATCAGTTGCAGGGCATTCCGGGCGTGGCGGAGGTCGCCACCGTCGGCGGTCTGGTCAAGGAATACCAAGTGGTGGTCAACCCGCAAGCCCTCCTTGCCTACAACATCACCCTGCCGCAGGTGGAAGCCGCGATCCGAGCGGCCAATGGCGAGACCAGCGGATCGGTGGTCGACATGGGAGAGGCGAGTTATATGGTGCGTACCACGGGGTATATCCGCTCGCTCCAGAATCTGGAGAACGCTCCGCTGGCGGCACGCAACGGCGTACCGCTGACGCTCAAAGACGTCGCCCGCGTCCAGTTCGGTCCGGAGCTTCCCAACAGCGCCGCCGACCTCAACGGCGAGGGCGCGGTGGTCGGTGGCATCGTGATGATGAACCAGGGCTCGAACGCCGATGCCATCATCCGGGACGTCGAGGACAAGATTCGCGCCATCCAGCCCTCGTTGCCGCCCGGGGTGAAGATCGTCACCACTTACAGCCAGGCGCCGCTGATCCAGCGCGCCATCCACACCCTCACCGAGAAGCTGTTGGAGGAGTCGCTGATCGTCGCCCTGGTGTCATTCCTGTTCGTGCTGCGCGCCCGCTCGGCGCTGGTGGCCGTGGTGGCGCTGCCCTTGGGCATCCTGGCGGCCTTCCTGGTGATGTGGGCGCAGGGCATTCCGGCCAACATCATGTCCCTGGGCGGGATCGCCATCGCCATCGGCGCGATGACCGACGCCGCGATCGTGATGATCGAGAACATGCACAAGCATATGGAG
>MLJW01000350.1_pt1 | contig 24613 bp, 30 predicted proteins | sample 888231 | NCBI WGS metagenome assembly MLJW01 (sample SAMN05788063, study PRJNA343431) | mine drainage metagenome | isolation source: sample collected from the inflow into an acid mine drainage treatment plant... | place: Germany: Lusatia, lignite mining district
GTGCTAACCTCTAAGAGGATATTATGAACCTGGTGGCGCATTCGCACTACAAGCGCGTGCATAACTACAGGGATCTTAGTCCGCAGGATGAGTGGGATTTGCTTGAAAATCATTATAACCGGGTAACCGATACCTGTATCCCTGAAGAAGAGGCTTTCAGGCGGTTATAAAAGCATATCCATAAACTCTGGAAAGATGCGGATAACAGCGGCGACCGCTATTTTCCGCATGAATTTATGTACAAGATGTTGCTGAGCGGCGACTTGAAACAATATTACGAGATTGACCCGAAAAACTCGTGGATGCTGGCGGCGGCAGAAAAAAATCTGCCGATAGTGGTACCGGGATGGGAAGACAGCACCACCGGAAACATTTTTGCGAGCTATGTTATCAAAAACGAATTAAAAGCAAGCACTGTAAAAAGTGGTATCGAATACATGGTTTATTTAACCGAATGGTACCGTGCCAACAGTGGTGGCAAAGGTGTTGGTTTCTTCCAGATTGGTGGCGGTATTGCAGGCGATTTTCCAATTTGCGTAGTGCCCATGATGTATCAGGATCTGGAATGGCACGATGTTCCGTTCTGGAGCTATTTCTGCCAGATCAGCGACAGCACTACATCTTACGGTTCGTACAGCGGCGCCGTTCCCAACGAAAAAATTACATGGGGTAAATTAGATATTCATACACCAAAGTTTATTGTAGAAAGCGATGCAACAATTGTAGCACCGTTAATGTTTGCCTGGATCCTCGGTTGGTAGAACTATTGAAGAAGGAATATTTTTTGATTGAATATTTAAAGACCCTGATTTTTTCAGGGTCTTTTTTTGTTACGGGCGATAGAATAAGAATGATGCTCCTGTTGCGTCGCACACTTGTGCTGTCTATCTTTTTGCAGCAATTGAAATTTCATCTTCTGAATAAAAAATAAGTTTCCCTTTTTCTTTTCCTGAACTTACCATTTCATCTGCACCTTTTGATGCACCTCCAATTCTTAATACTGCATCGCAATGATCAATTAATTGTACCGCAATGGGATGAAATATTTCATTGAAAACAGCATCCCCAATTTGTTTTGATCCTGCGGCTTCCACTAAAGGCAATGCAAACCACTCACCTAATACAGGCAAATGTCCCTTTCGATAAATATTCAATGCAACATCTGTCATGAGCTTAACATTAGCAGCAATTAATGCAGGCTCATCATTTGTTCCTGAGCGATAAGGACCGGCAACAAGTATCATTAAATTTGTTCTTTTCATTATAAAAGATTTTGAATTTTAGCATATTGAAGTAACATAATTGTTTTGCCATCTTTTATTTCCCCGGTATCAATCATATTGATTGCAGTATCAAACGATAGTTCAAGCACTTCAATATCTTCCTCCTCATGTTCAATACCACCACCATTATTTACTTTCATTCGTTCCTCATATTCGGCGACAAAAAAATAAAGGATCTCAGTTACTGAGCCAGGTGACATATACGCTTCAAAAATTTTTCGAACATCTGAAATCTTGTATCCTGTTTCTTCTTCTGTTTCGCGTTTAATACAATTTTCTGCATTGTCTTTATCTAACAAGCCTGCACAGGTTTCTATGAGCATTCCCGATTCATTACCATTTATAAAAGAAGGTAATCTAAATTGTTTGGTGAGTATAACCGTTTTCTGATGCTTATTGTATAGTAAAATTGTTGCCCCATTTCCTCTGTCATAGGCTTCACGGCTCTGCGTTTGAACAGATCCGTCTTTTTTAGAATATTCGTAAGTTATTTTTTTGAGTGTGTACCAATTATCTGAAAGGATTTCAGTGTTTGTAATTTTTATTTTATTGTTCATCAACGATTTTTTTACAAATCTCTATTATAAACATATTCTTTTTTGTTAATGAAAATTGAAATCCTCAAACAAAAACGCCTCTTAGAAAAGAAGCGTTATTAAGCAACATAAGAAAAATTAAATCGATTCAAATATTTTAGTTTACCAATTGCTGAATCTTACACCAACAGCATAAGGAAATTGATCAACACCTGTACTTTCTTTATGCAAAGCATTTAAACTGTAACTGCCGTATAATCTAACCGGCCCTAATCCAAGCTCAGCAATGGTTGCAAAGCGCCAGGGTTGCAGACCAAGATCGCCGTGATATTTTTGTTTGCCTCTTTCTGCACTGATCTGTTTGTTATGGCTGCCCACCAAATAGCCCGCACTAACACCGGCACTGAAGCTGAATCCATTATGCCTGTGCGGCGTTGTGTTTATGTTTAACATCAACGGCACAGTCAAATAACCTGCATATAATTTATCCTTAGAAAAATTAATTGTGTCGTTAAAAACATAAGGAACCGGATTGTTTCTGTAACTTAAACTATGATCGTATCTGAAATTATACATCTCCAGACCCAAACCATATTTCAAGTTTAAAACATGCTGAGAGATATTTAATTTTTGCATGAAGATCCACACATTTACATTCGATGATTTACCTGTGTTTAATGCAAAACTGTTTTGATTAACTGGCGCTCCGTGTACTGTGCTGAAATATCCCATCGATTGTGCCGATGTATAATTGGTATTATCGCGTACATTGGCAAAGCCCAGATCAAAGATCCACCAATTGGTACTTAGGTTGTCATTCCTTCTCTTGCGGGAATATGTTCTTGTGGAATTATTGCCGATGTTAAAATCCAATTTTATTTTTCTTTTATTATCATCCGAACCAGTTTCGGCGTTTTTATTTTTTTTGATGATCACAAAGTTGCCAACTTTAATGGTATCGGTAGCTTCATGCGAACTGCTGTCTTTCTGCGCAAAGCTGGTAACAGTTATTAATAATGCTGCTGTCAATACTGTCAAACGTTTCATACGATCTTATTTTTAAGGGGTTATTTCAATGCTTTTGTGTTAACCGAAAAATTTGCAATAGCTACATTGTCGTTATCATCGTTTTTTGATTTCGAAAAAGCTGCTTTTGCTCTTTTAAAAAATCCGCGGAGTTTATCTTTATTTATTTCCACATTTCCAATATAAATATTATTGTTTCTTTCATCTTCATCGGTATTTAATTCTTTATAAACTGCAGGATGAATGGTATTTTTTATTTCGGAAACCGGAACAGTTGATTTAGATTTATTTACTGCCAATTGGTTATCGGTATTGCTGACCGGGGTAACAATTGATTTTTTTTCTTCAACAATATTCTCCCGAATCGTTTTTATTGGTGATGATTTTTTTTCTTCGATCTTATTTTCGGCAATTAAATTTTTTGTTTCATCAGGAGTTGGAATAATTGCAGCTTTAAAATTGCCAACCTGCTTCTTTTCGGTTTTCTTTTCAATCTTGTTTTTTGCAGCAACCAGCGGATTAGTTTGTGGTGCAGCAATTTTATCGTTCAGTATCTTTTTTTCAGGAACTGTGGCAACATTATTTTTTGCCGATACAATTTGATCTGAAGTTTTGTTGTTGGATGGAATTATTGTCCATACCAAGAACAATAAACCAACAAAAGCCGCAGCCACAGCCATTCTTGAGAAACTGAAATAAATGGCAGGTTTTTCTTCTTTCCTGTACAACGATTTTTTGTTCGGGAAAACAACAGTTTCATGTTCTAATTTTGTTTGCTTCAGTAAAACAAAATTTTCCTGCATCTGAGGGTGCTGCAACACAAAAGTTTCTACTTTATTTTTTTCAGCATCGTTTAATTCATCATCAACATACAATAAAAACTGTTCTTCGTAATTATTTAAATTAATTGCGGTATCGTTTGTTTTGTACAATAAATTCTTATCGGTAAAATTAATTTCTTCATCACCAAGTTTTGTTTGCAGCAACATTTCCAATTCGTTGGCAACATCGGGATTATCTTTTACGAACTGTTCAACAGCCTGCTGCTCCTGAGCAGAGAGTTCCCCATCTGCATAAAGCAAAAAGAATTCTTCGTAATTATTTCTGTTGATGTTCATTTTATAAAACGTTTTCGGGACTCACTAAATAATTTCTCAATGTTAATCTTGCACGGTGCAGATACACTTTTACCTGGCTTTCGTTTAATCCCATGATCTCGCCAATCTCACCATAATTATACCCTTCATAATCTTTCAGCATTACCAAACTTCTTTGCGTTTCATTCAGTTTATTCAAAGCATCCATCAAAATTTTTTTTGTGTTCGAATTTGTTTGGTGCACAATTTTACTTCCTTCTGCAAATTCATCTTTCAAACTAATCCTTTTCACTTTTCTGATATGATCGATCATTTGGTTATAGGCAACAGTAAATAAAAAAGATTTCGATTTTTCATTCTCCACATCTTCACGGTTGCGCCATAATTTTTCGAATGCGGTTTGAACAATATCCTTTGCATCTTCCTCATGACGAAGGTTCTTGACAATGAATCTGTACACATTGTCAGCATATTGATCAACACATTGATTATACTCTTTCTCAGTCATAAACAGCCTTAAAAATTCAGAATGTTCGCTTTATTGTAAGTTATACGAAACAGCAGTAAATAAGTTACAATGCAAAGAAAAAAAATACCGCCGGTTGGCGGTTAGGGTTATTTATAAACGGCAACGATCATGCGACTGAAAGGATTAAAAAAAATATCATCAGGATTATCGGTCGGATGTTTGCTATCATTACAATTTTGCAGGCAACAGGTTTTAGCCGGTGATTTATGTTTTTTAGCCTGTGTTAGTTGAAGAAAAGCCATCGCCGACACGGTAAAAACAACAATTGCCAATAGCTGCAATAAATATTTCGGTTTCATAAACAGCGTTTTAAAATTGTTTGACGAAATTAATTCCAAAATGTTACAGGTTATATGAAATAAAAGTTAAATCGATGCTTGATTTTTAACGGTATTCATGTGCCATAATTAACTGCTGCGTACGCAAAAAGACAATGTTTAAAAATAATCTTCCCAAATTCGGCTGTAACCTTAATTTTGCGCAATCCTTTAAAAATGAGTATAGCATTAAATTCCAACGAATCTGTTCGTTCACAGAAAAAGAAAATCATTGTTTTGGGCAGTGGCCCTAACCGTATTGGTCAGGGTATTGAATTCGATTATTGTTGCGTTCACGGCCTGATTGCCATCAAAGAAAGCGGTTATGAAGCCATCATGGTAAACTGCAACCCTGAAACAGTTTCTACAGATTTTGATATTGCCGACAAACTTTATTTCGAACCTGTTTACTGGGAACATCTCTGGGAAATCATTGAATTGGAAAAACCCGAAGGTGTAATTGTGCAGTTGGGCGGACAAACAGCTTTGAAATTGTCGAAACGTTTACACGAAAAAGGAATTAAGATCATCGGAACTTCGTTCGATGATATGGATATTGCCGAAGACCGTGGAAGGTTCAGCGATTTATTGAAAGAATTAGATATTCCTTATCCCGAATATGGTACGGCCCTCGATGCCGATGAAGCGATTGCAGTTGCCAACAGTGTGGGTTATCCTGTTTTGGTTCGCCCGAGTTATGTGTTGGGCGGGCAAAGAATGCGGATTGTAATTAATGACGATGAGCTCGAAAAAGCAGTCATCAGTTTATTAAAACATCTTCCCGGAAATAAAATATTGATCGATCATTTTCTGGATCGTTGCCAGGAAGCAGAAGTGGATGCCATTTTTGATGGCGAAAACTTTCATGTGATGGGCGTAATGGAACATATTGAACCGGCAGGTATCCACAGCGGCGACAGTAACGCCGTTCTCCCGGCATTTAATTTAACGCCACTGATCGTTGAAACAATGGAATATTACAGCGAAAAAATTGCAAGGGCTTTAAACATCAGAGGATTGATCAATATTCAGTTTGCCATTAAAGGCGATAAGGTTTTTGTGATCGAAGCTAACCCAAGGGCATCGCGTACAACACCTTTCATTGCTAAAGCTTACGGCATTCCTTTCTTGAATATTGCAACTAAAGTAATGATTGGTTCGGCAAAACTTACCGACTTTAATTTAGAGAAAAAATTAGATGGTTATGCCATTAAAGAGCCTGTTTTCAGTTTCGATAAATTTCCAGGCGTTAGTAAAGAATTAGGCCCCGAAATGAAAAGTACCGGCGAAGCCATTCGTTTTATAAAAGACCTTCGCGATCCATACTTCAGAACTTTATACAAAGAAAGAAGTATGAATTTGAGTAAATAAAAATCATAATTTAAAAACACCTGTTGATTTTAACATGTTAAAACCAACAGGTGTTTTTTGTTTACCGGCTTTTGTAATGCTGTGGAACTGTGGTTGCGTCGCACCCTTGTACGTTTGGTAATTCTGTTCAACAAAAATTACAAATTAAAATCTTGTTTTAACTGAATAATTGTTTCATCAATTATCGATTTTGCTTTATCAACCAACATCGGAATTTCTTCAACACCGCTTCCGGTTTTACCGCTTATTTCTATTGTTTTAATATCATCCAGCAGGCTATCCATCTTCAGCGTAGCAATATTCGATTTTAAACTATGGGCTTCTTTTCCGGCTGTTGCCCAATCTTTGGCAACACTTGCTTCCTGCATGGCAACAACTGTTGCAGGAATAGATTGTACAAAAAGCTCAACGATTTTTTTTATCGAATCCTTATCGCCATGCATTAATTCTTCTATCAAAGAAAGGTCATACAATTTTGCTGTGTTCTGCATAATCAGGTAATTATTTTTTATCTGTAAATTTTAAAGCATGGGCTTTTACAACATCAACTATTTTCTCGAATAAATCTTTTTCTTTAAAAGGTTTGGTAAGAAAACCGTTCATGCCAACGTCAAAATATATTTTCTCTTCACCTTTTATTGCATTGGCAGTTAAGGCAATGATCGGGATATTCTTTTTCCGTTCATCCAAAAAATTGCGGATATCAACCGTTGCTTCAATGCCATTTTTTTCAGGCATCTGAATGTCCATTAATATCAGATCAAAATCGTGTTTCTGCATCAGATCAACTACTTCAACGCCATTGTCGGCAATTTTAAAATCGAGTCCCCAATTGCGTAAAACGCTCGTCAGAAGCAGTTTATTCATTTCATTATCCTCCGCAATTAATACGTTTAAAGCAGATGGGAAGCGATATTCGGTGGCGTCACTCATAAATAAAGGATCGTTGAAAATAGGACAGCGGAAAGATAAATTTTTTTTAGCAATCTTCACATCCATCAAAAACATTGAAAAAAATGCGGTCATTTCGGCTACATTTGTCATTATGCAAGTTACCGATACAACAATTGATAATCTGGCCCATCTGGCAAGATTGCGTTTTAGCGAAGATGAAAAGGGCCCTATTAAAAAAGATCTTCAAAACATGATTGCTTTTGTGGAGCAGTTAAAAGAAATAGATACAACAGGTGTTGAACCGATATTGCACATGAGCGATACAGCAAATGTTTTGCGTGATGATGTAATTAAAGGAAGCGTTAGCCGCGAAGATGCTTTGAAAAATGCACCGTTGAAAGATGAGGAATTTTTTAAAGTACCCACGGTTATTAAAAAATAAATCAACTATTTTATTAAGAACTTAATTCAGTTATCCGATGGACGCAATCATACAATTAGACAATCTGCAAAAAAGTTACTTCATGGGAACACAGGCCATTCCTGTATTAAAAGGAATTACGCTTGATATTTTCAAGAACGAGTATGTTGCTTTGATGGGACCATCGGGAAGCGGTAAAAGTACTTTGATGAATATATTGGGTTGCCTCGATTCTCCAACAGGCGGCAAATATGTTTTGAACAGTAAGGATGTAAGTAAAATGAAAGATGATGATCTGGCCGAAGTTAGAAATTCTGAAATTGGTTTTGTATTTCAGCAATTTAATTTATTGCCAAGATTAAGTGCTGCCGAAAATGTTGCACTGCCATTGATCTATGCAGGCGTTGCAAAAAAAGAAAGAATGGAAAGGGCTATGGCTGCTTTGGAAAAAGTTGGTCTGGCCGACAGAAGTCATCATAAATCAAATGAATTAAGCGGCGGACAAATTCAGCGTGTTGCCATTGCACGGGCTTTGGTAAATAACCCTTCGTTGTTATTGGCTGATGAACCTACCGGAAATTTAGATACCAAAACATCGGCCGAAGTAATGGAAATCTTTAGTAAAATTCAGGAAGCCGGTAATACCGTTGTTTTGGTTACGCATGAAGAAGATATTGCACGCTATGCAAAACGTGTTGTTAGATTAAGAGATGGTATGATTGAAAGCGACAGAACCGGTGAAGAAGCGCATTTGCATTATAAAGACCATCAGTTGCACTAACTGATTTAAAATACCGGAAGAAAAATGATGGAGAGAGCTGATCTCTCCATTTTTATTTACGAACTTTCCTGTAGTAATTTTGTTTGTCAATTTCAATAAAGAATCATGGCACTAAAAATATATACCAAAACAGGCGATCTGGGCAAAACATCTTTGATCGGTGGAACAAAAGTCCCCAAAAGTCATATCCGCATCGAAAGTTACGGCACTGTTGATGAACTGAATTCTTATGTTGGATTGGTGAGCGATTATATTTCAGATGTTCATACAAAGTCAATTTTAAAAGAAATTCAGGATAGATTATTTACCATCGGTTCATCATTGGCATGCGATCCTGAAAAAGAACCGTTGATGAAAATCCCCGATCTGAAAGAAAGCGATATTAATTTATTGGAAAGAGAGATCGACAGAATGAATGAGGTATTACCTGAAATGAAAAATTTTATTTTACCCGGCGGGCATATTGCTGTATCAACCACGCATGTTGCACGTTGTGTTTGCAGAAGAGCAGAAAGGATTTGTGTGAATATGTTAGAGAACGAAATGTTTGTAGAATTACTTGTAATAAAATACCTCAACAGGTTAAGCGATTATTTATTTGTGCTGGCAAGATATGCGGCACATTTATTAAACATTAAAGAAATTGCGTGGAAAGCAAGGATAGAACACGGATAACACAGATTGGACGGATTGTCGAAGATAAATTTTATTTAAATCAATTTGCATAAATATACTATGCTTTGCAGAATATAAAATCAGTTATCATCTGTTTAATCTGTGTCATCTGTGTTCCAATTTCTTACTCCTCTTTAGGGGTTGTGGGTAAAATCAATCCATCTTTCATGTGCAATGTTCTGTCGCTCAGGGCGGCCAATTCTTCGTTATGTGTTACAATTAAAAATGTTTGATCGAATTCATTTCTTAATCGTACAAATAATTCGTGTAATTCTTTTGCGTTGGTGCTATCCAAATTTCCGGTGGGTTCATCTGCAAAAACTATCGATGGGCGGTTAATTAATGCACGTGCAACTGCCACACGTTGTTGTTCGCCGCCACTTAATTCCTGCGGCTTATTATTTATTTTTTCTTTCAATCCCAATAATTCCAATAATCGGATGGCTTCGGTATTTACTTCTTTTTTCTTTCTGCCGGCGATCCACCCCGGAATAGAAACATTTTCGGCTGCCGAAAACTCGGGTAACAGATGGTGAAACTGAAAAACAAAGCCGATATGTTTATTTCGGAAGGTGGCTAATTTTTTCCCTTTCAGCAGGTGCAGGGGTTCGTCGTTCAAAAATATTTTGCCTTCATCGGGAGTGTCCAAAGTGCCCAAAATGTGCAGCAGCGTGCTTTTTCCGGCACCCGACGAACCGATGATAGAAACGATTTCTTTTTGTTCTATCGTTACATTAACGCCTTTTAAAACCTGTAACTGGCCGTATTTTTTATGAATATTCTCTGCCCGAAGCATAATTTTCTTTTTTTATTCGATGCTGTAAACTTACAACAGGTTTACATTTTTAAAGATTTATTTACATCCGCAGGTAAAAGCTAATTTGGTTATTTCGTTTATACGGTTACATTTGCAAAAAATTTAAAGGTATGTTCTGGACATTAGAGTTAGCAAGCTACTTAGAAGAAGCGCCTTGGCCGGCTACCAAAGACGAGTTGATAGACTATTCTATACGCAGTGGTGCACCCATTGAAGTAGTGGAAAATTTACAGGAATTAGACGACGAAGGTGAAGTGTACGAAAGCATCGAAGACATTTGGCCCGATTACCCGAGTCAGGAAGATTTTATGTTTAACGAAGACGAGTATTAAATCTTATTGAAAGAAAATAGAGTCCCGGATAATTATTTTATTCGGGATTTTTTTATGGGACGAGCTGTTGTTTTTCAATTGAACTTTTGTTGCTTCACACACTTCAACAGCAACAAAAAATCTATTCTACTTTTTCGGAAAAGTCAATTTAAAATAAAACAACACCAGCGCTAAACTCAGCACAACAATATTAGCTGCAATTACAGGCCCGCTATGTGTTGCAAAGCCATACACCAACCAAATAATGGTGCTGCTGATAACAATTAAAATCATCCAGATACTCAGGTCGCCCACACTTTTTGCTTTCCACGATTTATAAACCTGCGGAAAAAAAGTAATGGCACTTAAAAATGATCCGATATAACCAACCATATCTATCCACGACATGTTGCAAAAGATTTACTGGTTAAAAAAAACACGAATTAAAAAATTGCATTTTATTAATTCGTGTAATTAGATATAATCCGTGTAATAAAATTATTTCTCCATTTGATCTATCACTGCGTGCGAAAGTCCGGTAAAACTAAAACCACCATCATGGAACAAATTCTGCATGGTAACCATTCTTGTCAGGTCGCTGAATAAGGTTACACAATAATTTGCACAATCTTCGGCACTGGCATTTCCCAGCGGGCTCATTTTATCGGCATACGTAATAAATCCTTCAAAACCTTTCACGCCGCTGCCTGCTGTGGTGCGTGTTGGCGATTGAGAAATGGTATTGATACGCACTTTCTTTTTTAATCCGTAATGGTAACCAAAGCTGCGGGCAATACTTTCCAACAAAGCTTTGGTATCGGCCATTTCGCTGTAATCGGGAAATACACGCTGTGCGGCAATGTAAGAGAGGCCAACAATGCTGCCCCATTCGGCCATGGCATCCAACTGAAATGCAGTTTGGCAAACACGGTGCAAACTCATGGCAGAAATATCTAAAGTCTTATGTTCTAATTCGTGGTCGAGGTTGGTGTAATGATTGCCTTTGCGCACATTCATGCTCATGCCTACGCTGTGCAACACAAAATCTATCGGTCCGCCAAAATGTTCCAATGATTTGGTGAATAAGTTCGACAGATCGCTCATGCTGGTAACATCAGCAGGAATAACCGGTGCATTAATTTTTTCGGCGAGCTCGTTGATTTCGCCAAATCTTAATGCAACAGGAGCATTGGTTAATACAATTTGGGCACCTTCTTCGAAACATTTCTCCGCAATTTTCCAGGCAATAGACTGATTATTTAAAGCCCCGAAGATGATACCTTTCTTTCCTTTCAATAAATTAAATGACATGAGTCGATTGTTTAAGTGATGATTTTGCGGCGTAAAAATAGCTTATTTGTGAAAACCATGTGTTGCTTTATTTAATTGGGTAAAAAATTCCTGTAAATAACAACATTTGGTTAATTTTTATTATCTGAAACCTGGCCGATATAAAGTCAGGGTTTTTGATGCATTTTAATTCATGATTATTTCTCTGGCATTCTCTAATGCAGCGACAGTGGGCTTTTCGCCGCTCAGCATTTGTGCGATGGTGGTAATGCGTTCATCATTATTCAATAAACGGATATTGGTTTTTACCGCATCGTTCTTGATTTCTTTGTACACAAAGAAATGTGCATTTGCTTTCCCGGCAATTTGCGGTTGATGTGTGATGCAAATGATCTGGCGATTGGTTGAAAGGTTTTTCATGATGATGCCAACCTGCTTGGCAGCCTCGCCACTGATGCCGGTATCGATCTCATCAAAGATCATTGTTGGCAGATCGATGGATTGTGCCACCAACGATTTTATGCACAACATTAAACGGCTTAATTCGCCACCACTTGCCACTTTCCGGATAGGCTCGAAGCGGTTACTTTTGTTGGCATCGAACAAAAATTCGATGGCATCTTTTCCAAATTCGTTTAATGAAACTGATTTTATTTCGGTCTTTATTTTTGCATTCGGCATGCCAACATGTACCAGTAATTCATTTACTTTTTGTTCGAAAGGTTTTGCATGTTTATTTCTTGCAGCCGAAATTTTTTCGGCGATTGTTTCTGCTTGATGCAATAACAAATTCATTTCTTTTTCTTTTGCTATGATGGCATCATCGATATGCAAAACGGCTTGCAGCTTTTGTTCCAGATCGTTTTGTATAGCCAGCAATTCGGCAGTAGTTTTTGCGCCATGCTTTTTTAATAATTTATAACCGGCAGCCATTCGTTCATTAATTATTTCAATTCGTTTTTCATCGAAGTGAACTGAATGATTGATATGGTCAATCTCATCGGTAATATCCTGCAATTCTATTTGCGATGATTGTAATCTTTCAATTACTGATTGTAAGTTTGGATGAAAAGATGAATAAGATTGCAGTTGATGAATGGATTGTTTTAATTGCTGAACAATTGGTTGTTCGCTTTCATTCAAATCGAAATAAACTTTCGATAAAGCAGTTTTAATGGCTTCCGAATTGCTCAATAATTTTAATTCGGCATCTATGTTTTCTAATTCATCTTCCTGCAGATTAATTTCGTTCAACTCATCAAATAAAAATTGGTGATAGTCTAATTCTTTGTTGAAAGATGCTTTTTCTTCCTGCAGTGCAATTAATTCTTTCCTGCTCTGCAAGTATTGCCTGTAAAGGGTTTGGTAAGATTGCAATGCTTCCTGATTATTTGCCAGCGCATCTACAACTTCGCGTTGAAAATCGCTGTCGCCCAATTCTAATGTATCAAATTGCTGGTGCAGGTCAACCAATAAAGAAGCTAATTGTTTTAATTGTTGCAGCGTTGCAGGTGTATCGTTAATAAATCCTCTCGATTTTCCGTTGGCTGCAATTTCTCTTCTTAAAACCAGTTCATCATCGGCATCCAAATCATTTTCTTCTAAAAAATTTTTCACTTCTTTTTTCAGATCGATACTAAACACACCTTCAATAAAACATTTTTTATCGGTCTTCAATAAAACAGAAGTATCGGCCCTTTCACCCAATATCAAACTCAATGCGCCCATCAAAATACTTTTACCTGCGCCTGTTTCGCCGGTAATAATATTTAATTGCGAGGAGAAATTTATTTCTATCTCATCGATGATGGCGTAATTCTGTATGAGCAATTTTTTAAGCATAGATCAATATGTGCAAATTAAGTTATTCTCCTTTGCATCGGGCAATACCGGCTTTCGCTTTTTGGTCTAAAGAGTTTTTATAATCATGATCTTCCATCGCCAAACATCGCTTATAATAAACGATGGCCTGTGTTTTATTTCCCTGCTGCTCGTAAATATTTCCTATTTGTAAGGCTGCACGTGAAGCATAATATTCGGTTCTGTCTTCGCCAATTTGAATAGCCCTAAGATAATATTTTATGGCTTCATTATCCTGGTGCATATCATCATAAATCCTTCCCAGCCGATAAGTATATTCTAATTTATCTTCTTCCTTTAAAAAATCGTCAACTGTTTTATTGATCAATAATTGCAATGCTTCTTTGTTGTAACCGCCGTCGCTTAATAAGCGTGATTTCAGCAAAATAACATTGGGCCATTTACCTGTTTTTGCATCTTTTAAAGCAAGTTTATCGGCATCAGAATCGGTGGCGCCTTTTTTTAGAATCATGTTTCTTGCTTTCTGCGCTGCAACTATGTTCCCCTGCAAATAATAACACCAGCTTAATTTTTGATACACATCTTTTAAATAAAATGTGCCTTTAAAATTGGTGACAAATTTTTCCAGGTATTGAATTGCTTCACTTGTTTCAAGATGGTGCAGTTTTGCAAAGCCAAGTTCATAATCCCAAATTTCTGTGGCTAAATATTCGGAAGATTTATTTCTGTTGAGAATAATATTTTTTGCTTCCTCAGTATGCTTATTGTTTTTATTAAGATTGGCAGCAGCATAAGCCAGCAGATGGTTATTGACCAGGTCGGGCTTTTTATCTTTTATGAATTGCAAGGCCTCGTCTCTTTTGTTTTCTGCATAATACAGCAGATAACAATACATAAAAGTGCTTTCGTTATTCATCAATCTTGCAAAGGGGTCGTTACTGCTTTCAAATGCGAAAAGGGTTTTCATGCCTTCGGTAACAGAGCCCCTCATTCCCAGAATATTGGCAAACCATCTGTAACCTTTCGGAATGGTGCCGATGATGGTTTCCATACCGCCATAAATTAAATCGTCGGGGGCAAAAGTTGGAAATGTTTTTTTATTTTCTTTTATGTATTGATATGCTTTTTTAACATCCCAAGCCGAACTCCACATTTCGCCAAACTTAATAGAAATAAGGGCTTTGTGCAGGTACGCCATACTCAGGCAAAAATTATAAAACGGAGATGATTGAGGCCCTGCTTTTAATAAAGCAACCCTTGCTTCTATTTCGGGTTTCTTTATTTTATATTCGGCAGGGTCTTCATTCAAAAATAAAATAAAAAAATCGACATAGTTTTCGAGAACCAGCGGAATTAAATTATCAGGATTTTGTTGTTTGGCCTTTTCAATCAATACTAAACCATTGTGCAATTTTAATTGCGTAATTTCTTTATATGCTTGCTGGCACAACGAATTAAATTCATAAACCTTCTGTGCTTTCAACCCGTTCAGAGAAAAAATCAACACAATAAAAATTACCACCTTCTTCATTGCCCGAAAATAAAGAAGGGCTTTCAAACGAAAGCCCTTCTGCAATAAAATATCTTTAAATATTATTTCACTGTAACACTGTCGGTTAAATCAGCATCTACCAAAATACGTCCGCAGTTTTCGCAAACAATCACTTTTTTGTGCAAGCGAATTTCGCTCTGGCGCTGTGGAGGGATTGAATTAAAGCAACCACCGCAGGCATCACGTTCAACAGGCACAACAGCCAAACCATTGCGGTAGCTTTTGCGAATGCGATCGTAGCTGTACATTAATCTTTCATCTATACCTTCACGTGCAGCATCACTTAATTTTTTAAAATGTTTTTCTTCCTTCTCGGTATCAACAATGATCTTTTCCAATTCACCTTTCTTGTGATTCAAAACACCTTCTTTGGTTGCAATTTGTTTTTTTGCAATTTCAAGTGCTTTAACTTTTTCGGCTAATTCTTCATTTGCATCGCGGATATGTTTTTCGGCCAGTTTAATTTCCAGCTGCTGCATTTCTATTTCTTTCGAAATAGCTTCAAACTCACGGCTGTTCTTAACATTATCGCTTTGTTTTTCGTATTTTTTTATCTGTGCCTCACTTTCCTTCATTGCATTTTTCTTTCCTTCAATGAATTCGGTCATGCCATTGATTTCTTCTTCAATTCTTGTGCGGCGACTGTGTAAACCTGTAATTTCATCTTCAAGGTCACTCACTTCCATTGGCAACTCACCTTTCAAAATTTCAATTTCATCAAGTTTGCTGTCAATTTTCTGAAGCTTAATCAAGCCAACTAATTTTTCTTCAACCGAGAAGTCTTTATTAACTGTAGCCATAATTGTATGTATGATTTACGATGTATGATTTTTGTTTTTGTTACCAACTTTTGTTCTTTGTGCAGCAGCGGTTGCGTCGCACACTTGTACTTTTTGTTCTATGTTCAACTATAAAAAATACCGAACAGGATTGGTTCTTACCTCACTTTTGAGGACGGCAAAGGTAGGGAAATTTGCTTTCAAAACACCAATCAATAAATCGACTGTAAATTGTTCGCTTTCCCAATGGCCAATGTCGGCAATCACCATTTTGCCATTGGCATCAAAAAATTCGTGGTATTTCACATCCGAAGTAATAAAAATATCAGCTCCGGCAGCAACAGCCCTGCCAATTAAAAAGCTGCCGGCACCACCGCAAACAGCCACTTTTTTAATTTTTTTGCCTAATAAATTGGTGTGTTTAATGGCCTGCAACCCAAATGCAGCTTTAATTTGAGCCAGAAACTCGGTTTCGTCAAGTGCCCCGGGCAATTCGGCGATTAAACCGCTGCCAACTTTGCTGAAATCGTTAGCCAAAGCAACCACATCGTAGGCAACTTCTTCGTAAGGATGTGCCGCAATCAAGGCTTCTACTATTTTATTTTGCAGATAAGCCGGAAAAACAACCTCGATTTTTAACTCTTTCTCATAGTGCCGTTTGCCGATTTCTCCTGTAAAAGGTTCGGTATTGTTGCCCGCTTTAAAATTTCCTGTTCCTTCCACGCTAAAACTGCATTCGCTGTAATTGCCGATGTTGCCGCCACCCGCTTCAAAAAGAACCGATTTAATTTTTTCTCCATATTCAACCGGAACAAAAGTGAAAAGCTTCATCAATTGATCTTGTTTCGGCAATAAAATTTTTCGATGAATTAAACCAAGTGCATCGGCTATTTTATTATTTACCCCGTCAATTACATTATCCAAATTTGTGTGAATGGCATAAACCGCAATATCATTTTTAATGGCAGCGATCACTGCATCTTCTACATAATTTTTGCCATTGATCTTTTTTAATCCCGAAAAAATTATGGGATGATGTACCACCACTAAATTGCAACCTTTTGTTTTTGCTTCAAGAATTACATCTTCGGTAGCATCTAAACTGCAAACAATACCCGTGCATTCCCAATCAGCTTTACCGATTATCAAACCGCAGTTGTCGTAATCTTCCTGATAAACCGTTGGTGAAATTTTTTCAAGTGTTTCAATAATTTCTGCAATCTTCATATCACAAATCTTGTATTTTATGTTAATTTGACCTAAACTTTTTTATCTTATGAATACCGGAGGCTATTTAAATTTTAACGGAAAGGTTTTTGCAAACGATAAGTTACTGATTTCTCCCAATAATCGCTCATTTCGATATGGTGATGGTTGTTTTGAAACTTTAAAAATGATCAACGGAAAAATTATTCTGGAATCGTATCATCTCGAAAGATTATTTACATCGCTGCAAACGCTGCAATTCAATAAAGCGAGTTATTTTATCAGCGACGTTTTTAAAGAAGAGATCACGGAACTGGCAAAAAAAAACAAGCATAAAAAATCTGCGAGAATAAGAATCACGATTTCGAGGAGCGATGGTGGTTTGTATGATGCCGAAGATCATAATCCAAACTATTTGATTCAGACATGGGATATGAATTCTGTTACCAATAGATTAAACGAAAATGGCTTGGTGATGGATGTTTATACCAAAGCAAAAAAAGTATGCGACGATTTTTCGCATATTAAAAGCAATAATTTTTTATGCTACGCCATGGGGGCATTATGGGCAAAAGAAAATAAATTAAACGATGTTGTTTTATTAAATCCCTACAACAAAATTGCCGATACCACTATTGCAAATTTATTTATGGTAAAAGATGGTGTTATTAAAACACCAGCGCTAACCGAGGGCTGTATTGCTGGCGTGACAAGGAAATATTTATTGAAGTGCATGCGTGAAGAAGGCATGCCTGTTGAAGAAACATCAATAGCAGTGGATGATCTGTTGCAGGCATCCGAAGTTTTTTTAACTAATTCTATTTTTGGAATTAAATGGGTAAAAACAATGGGTAAAAGCAATTATACAAATCAATTATCGGCTGTGCTGCATAAAAAATTTATAGAACCATTATTTAAGCAATAAAGATCTCCTTATCTGATAATTTTATTTCGGGATGTTGTTGCTGATATACTTCCAATAGTTTCAATACTGCTTTTTTGCCATCATTTTCCAAAGCGATTGAATAATTATTTACATACAAATTAATATGCTGGCGCATCACATCTTCGCTCATTTCCTGCGCATGTTGTTTTACATAGTCGGCTAATTCTTTGTGATGATGCTGATACGCATATTCAACACTTTTTTTAATTAATTTATCAACCTGCTGAATTAATTTTTTATCTAAACTTCTTTTGGCAATGATGCCGCCCAATGGAATCGGAACTTTTAATTTTTGTTCCCAATATTCGCCGAGATCAACAATTTTATGCAAGCCTTTTAAATGATAGGTAAACCTGTTTTCGTGAATGATCACACCGGCATTTACTTCTTCATTCAACACTGCATCTTCAATTTCGTTGAATACTTTGAAGATTTTATTTTTTGCATTTGGATAAGCTAAGGAAAATAATAAATGAGCTGTTGTATTTTCTCCGGGGATGGCAATTGTTTTATTGTCCATGGTCCATGGTCCATCGTCTATTGTTTTAGAAATTAAAAGTGGTCCCACACCTTTGCCCAAAGCACCGCCACTGTTTAAAACAATGTATTCGTTTAATACCAATGGTAATACGCCATAGCTTATTTTAGAGAAATCCAATTTTTCCTGTAATGCCCATTCATTAAGGGTTTGCACGTCTTCGAGTATTACATCAAAACTTAAACCTTCGGTATCGATTTTATGATTGACGAGTGCATCGAAGATGAAAGTATCGTTGGGACAGGGAGAAAATCCTAAGGTTAGTTGCACGGGAATTTGTTTATTGGTTTAATAGTTTATTGGTGTTGAATATTGAACAGAAAGCACAAGAGTGCGACGCAACAAGTGCCTCATTTTTATTCTGTTGTTTGCTACATAATCTTAAATAGTTTATCAATTAGTTTTAATGTTGTTTTATTGAGATTGTCAATTGCTTCTTTCAGTTTCCAATTCTTTTTATTTCTGTCGCCGATATAATTTGAAATGCTTCTTATTTGAATGAATGGCACATTCATTTCGCGGCAAACATAATGCAGCGCTGCACCTTCCATGCTTTCGATAACAGGATCATATTTTTTAATGAGTTGTTTGATGCGATCTTTATTTGTTGAAATTTCGTTTACGGTAACTGCATTTACCTGCGGCAATTTTAATGCATTTAATTTTTTAAGAAAGGGATTAGGAAGTTTTGATTTTTTAAAAGGAGCGTTGTCATTTTTTTCTAAGTTGAGATCGAAAATATCTTTCCAAATATTATTTTCTTCAACGCCCATATCGCCCAGCATTTCTTCATCAACACAAATTACTTTTCCCAATTTTAATTTTTGATCGAATGTTCCGGCAATACCCACCTGAATAATGAGATCGGGTTGATAAGCCATAATTAATCGGGTTAATGAAACAGCCGTTCCCAACATGCCAACACCGCTTTCGTGAAATATTATTTTAAACTCGCTATCAGCCTTTGTAAACATAGGTTTGATATTTTGCGAGGCCGGCAACCATTCGCCTTTGGTGGCGGCTGTAATGATAATTTTCATGGATTAAAGGTAAGTGATTGTGACTTTTCTCTTCAACCATTACCTTTGCGCAAAATTGATTTGAAGCGATGGTTTATTTAACAAGGGTTGAGCATTTTAATGCGGCTCATAAGTTGTACAATCCCAACTGGAGCAAAGAAAAAAACGAAGAAGTATTTGAGGGTTGTGCCAACGAAAACTGGCATGGACATAATTTTGATCTGTATGTTACCGTGAAAGGTGAAGTTGATCCTGAAACAGGTTTTGTGATGAACCTAAAGGATCTAAGCAAGTTGGTAAAACAACATGTTCTGGCAAAAGTTGATCATAAAAACCTGAATCTGGATGTTGATTTTATGCAGGGAAAAATGGCAAGTGCCGAAGTGTTGATCTCGGAAATCTGGAAATTAATCATTCCTCATTTACCTGCAGGTGTGCAATTGCATTCTTTAAAATTATACGAAACACATAAATCTTTTGTGGAGTATTTTGGATAGAATGGAACACGGATGACACGGATACAACAGATTTGCACGGATAAATAAAAAAAGATTGAAATATATCAGCGTAAATCAGTTTCATCTGCGTCATCTGTGTTACTATCAACTCCCCTTCAGGGGTTGGGGGTTTAATGATGGTGATGATGCAATTTGCTTGCAAAATCTTCGGCGCTGATGGCTTCTTCTGTGGCGCTGACAAGGGTTTCAACAGCAGCAAACATTTTTTCTGTGCTGATGCGGTGATAACTGTCTTCAACAAATTTTTTATCCTGCATCATGCGGTTGGCATAATCATCAACCCATTGTTGGTTATCGCCCAACGCACCTAATTGTCCGCCCATGTATTGAAACAATTGCGCTTTTGCAAAGTCGCGGATATCATCAGGCATCACTTCAACTTTATTATCGGCAATTAATTGGCTGCTTACTAAAGTCCATTTTAATTGATCGGCAAAGTTTGGATATTCTGTTTCAGCTTCTTCGGCGGTCTTTGGTTTTTCGCCACCGGTTTGCAACCAACGTTTCAAAAATGTTGCAGGCAATTCGATAGTTGTATGATCTAATAAATGATGATAGATCTGATCGTGAACCTGGTTGCGGCTCTGCGCATCATAATAACCTTCAATTTCTGCTTTTACTGCTGCACGAAAATCCTCAACAGTTTTTATTTCTTTGCCCGGATAAACGATAGCAAAAAATTCTTCATTCAATTCGGCTCTTTCAACAAAACCAACTTTGGTGATGGTGAGTTTGAAATATTTATCAGCAGCTGCTTTATCGTCTTTATCTAAACCCAGATCAGTTAAAATAAATTCCAATTCTTTTTCTTCAAAAGCTTTCTTCAGTTGCAATACGACCGAATCATCTTTTTTCTTGCCGGTAAAATTCTTTCTGAATTTTTCGGCAAAATATTTAACCAATAAAGAATTGTCTTTTGTAACGCCGCCTTCAACTGCATTGCCGTCCTTGTCGCATTCAACAAAAGTTACATTCAACACATTATCATCGCCGCTAACTTCTTCGGGTTCGGTCATTTTACCGTTGCGCACCTGCAAACGTTCTACTTCTTCATCGATCATCTTGTCGGTCACAGTTATTTTATAACGGGTAACTTTTATGCTCGAAGGATCGATCTTAACTTCGGGTTTCAATCCGATCTCAAAATCAAAATTGTAATCTTTCGGTTCGTTGAAATTAAGGTCTCTGGCGCTGCTGTCTAATGGTAAAGGCTGCGCAAAGATTTCTAATTTTTCGTTGTTCAGGTAATCGTTCAGCGATTTTTCAACGTTCTTCAGCACTTCTTCGGTAAACACGCTCTGACCGTACATTTTTTTCACCAAGCCCACTGGTACAAGGCCTTTGCGGAAACCCGGAATGTTTGCAGTTTTTGCATATTTCTTTAAGCTTTGTTCGAAGCCACCAAAATAATCTTCTTTTGAAATGGTTACTGTTAACTTGTCGTTCAGTAAGCCAATGTTCTCTCTTGTAACTGTTGCCATGTTCTCTTTTAAAAAATAAAAAATGTGCGGATGGAGGGGGTCGAACCCACATGCCTTGCGGCGCTAGATCCTAAGTCTAGTGCGTCTGCCAATTTCGCCACATCCGCATGAAGCAAGAGGCAGCCTTGTCGATCCTCCCGACAGGGCCGCCCCGAAATCCGCGCCGTTCTAACAAAGGCGCGCGCGGGATGCGAGAGGAAAAAGGTGGCACGAAAAAAGGCGCGCGCTTAACCAATTCTTGCCACAATTGTGGGTAACAAGGGGGGGCAAGTAACAGAGTGAGCGCGCCATGTCCGGCTTGATGACCAACACCACACAAGTGCAGACCCCGGCCCCGGTCGAGTCGGAGACGCTGTCGGGCGTTCTGGCGGGAACCCATGTGCTCACCCTCGACGGCGAAATCCCGGTAGAGTTTCTCAGCGAAGGCGATCGCGTCATCACCCGAAGCGGTGTCCGCGTGCTGCGCCGCATCAGCGCGCGTCTGGTTACGGATGTCCGCGTTGTCAAAGTGCGGGCGGGCTCGCTGGGCCATGACCGCCCCGGCCGCGATTTGTATATGAGCGTGGCGCAACGCGTTCTGGTGCGTGACTGGCGCGCACAGGCGATCTTTCATGCCCGGCAAGCGATGGTGCCGGTCGAGCGTCTGACCGACGGCCAATTCGTGCGCGTCATCCACATGGATGAAGCGCGGCTTTTCACGCTCGCCTTCGACAGCGAAGAGACCATCTACGCAGACGGCGTCGAGCTTGGCTGCGACAAGGTCTCGGTCGAGGCCTGATCGCCACGCTTAAACACCAAGCTGCCGGAAAACCTTCGGTAGCTCGTCGGACAAATCCTCCGCAATCAGACCCGGCCCGAATGACCGCGCGCATTCCACATGCAACCATGCGGCAGCTCCGGCAGCCTGCTTCGGTGCAAATCCCCGCGCCAACAGCCCGGTGATAAACCCCGCCAGCACATCCCCCGACCCTGCGGTCGCGAGCCACGGCGCCGCCCGCTCGTAAGCCGCCGAGTTGATGCTACACCCGCCATCCGGGCTAGCGATAACCGTATCCGGCCCCTTGAACAGCACCACGCAGCCTGCCCGCGCGGCCGCCTCACGGGTCGCATCCACCTTGGAGTAGGCGGGGCCTTTGGTCGGCACCGCCGCAAGCCGCTCTGCAATATCCGGAAACAACCGCGCGAATTCGCCCCCATGCGGCGTAAGCACGCAACGCTCGTGCAGCATTGCGAACAGCGCCTCCGGATCGCGCGCAAACGCCGTCAACGCATCCGCATCCAGCACCGTAGCGCGGGGTTGCTCCCCGCTGCCAAGCGCCACCGACACCAAAGCTCGCGCCCGCTCCACCCCCAACCCGGGCCCAAGGCACAGCGCGTTGATCCGGGCATCTTGCAACACCGCCGCCAATGCCGCGCCATCCGCCACCGCCCGCACCATCACCGCATCCAGCCGCGCCGCGTTCTCGGCCAACGCGTCTGGTGGGCAACCCACCGTCACCAACCCCGCCCCGATCCGCAAAGCGCCCCGCGCCGCGAGGCGGGCAGCGCCACCGTGGGCGGAGGCGCCCGAGAGAATTAGGGCGTGACCATGGGAATATTTGTGACCTGACGATTTAGCCACGTCAGGGTGCGGGCGCGTAGTGTCCACGAGTGAAGCCACAACCTTGCCAATGCGTGCAGGCCGAGACATTCCATGCAAGTCAGCAAGAGCCTTTCGATTTCTTATCCAGTCATCCTCAAGCCCGATCAAGCAGACAACAAGACGGCCACAGAATTCAGGCCCGGCGTCAAGCATGTGACCCAATTTCATCGAGTGGAAGGTGACCGTAAGATGTGCGCCGATTGCGGCACCATCTTCGCCACCAATGACACGGCCACTGTCAGCGCAAAGTCCCGACGCAATGTCCACCGCGACCACGCCGGGCCACCAATGGTCGCTATCAGCTTCACAACCCATCTGTATCTCGAAAGTGAGCGGTTTCAGCCCTTCCATGGGCCGCGCCAAACCTGTTCCGAATAGCGCATCAACGATGAGCGCCGGTCCGCGCGTTCCAACAGTAGTTTGCGCCCTTTCGATTTGCAAATCACTCTCGGCGCCGGACGGCATGGGGACGCTTAACGCCCCCACCTCCCCCATCCCGCACCACCGCTCATAATTCACCCGCGCATCCGGCGGCAGCTTTTCGGGGTTCCCATACAGAAACACCTCCACCTTCCAGCCCCACTCGCGTAAAAGCCGCGCCACGACGAACCCGTCTCCGCCATTGTTCCCCGGCCCACACAACACCACCGCGCGGAAGGATCCCGCCGCCAGTTCCGGCCACTCGGCGAACACCGCGTCAACCACGCCGCGCCCGGCACGCTCCATCAGTTCCAGCCCGGTGACGGCACCAGAGACAATCGCCGCCGCCTCGATGGCGCGCATTTGGGCAGATGTCAGCAGCTCGGTCATCAGGTCCTCGCAAAAGTTTTTAAATCGCCCTAATTTTACGCGCTATGCACAAAACAACATCCCGCACCCCAGAATCCCCGCGCACAGGATGCTTACAAAACCCTATCCAATTGTTCCTCCCTATCAGAAATGGTCAGACACAATCGGACAAACAGTTTCGTCAGGGAGTCGGCCCATGAAGAAGATCGAGGCGATCATCAAGCCGTTCAAGCTCGATGAGGTCAAGGAGGCCCTGCAAGAGGCCGGAATTCAGGGCCTTTCGGTGATCGAAGTCAAAGGGTTCGGTCGCCAAAAAGGCCACACCGAGCTTTATCGCGGCGCGGAATATGTCGTCGATTTCTTGCCAAAGGTGAAAATCGAGGTGGTGTTGGCCGACGATCAGGTTGACGGCGCCATCGCCGCAATCATCGCCGCCGCCCGCACCGACAAGATCGGCGACGGCAAGATTTTCGTTTACCCCTGCGAACAAGCGATCCGCATCCGCACCGGCGAGTCCGGTGACGAAGCGGTCTGATACCCATCCGGCGACACGCCGTATTCGAACATGCTCAACAGAAGGATCATGGTCACATGAGCAAGGCAAAGGTTCTTAAAACCCTTAAGGATGAGGACGTCGAATACGTCGACATCCGCTTCACCGACCCACGCGGCAAGCTGCAGCACGTCACCGTCGTCGCCGATCTGGTCGACGAAGACTTCCTTGACGAAGGCTTCATGTTCGACGGCTCGTCGATCGCTGGCTGGAAGTCGATCGACCAGTCCGACATGAAACTGATGCCGGATACGACCTCCGCCTATATGGACCCGTTCTATGCGGAAAAGACGCTTTGCATCCATTGCAACGTCGTCGAACCCGACACCGGCGAGGCCTATAGCCGCGACCCGCGTTCGACCGCGATGAAGGCAGAGGCTTACCTCAAAGCCTCGGGCATTGGCGACACGTCCTACTTCGG
>MLJW01000351.1_pt1 | contig 24601 bp, 19 predicted proteins | sample 888231 | NCBI WGS metagenome assembly MLJW01 (sample SAMN05788063, study PRJNA343431) | mine drainage metagenome | isolation source: sample collected from the inflow into an acid mine drainage treatment plant... | place: Germany: Lusatia, lignite mining district
GACCCGCCGCCGGGTCGCCTCCTGCCGCACCCGCACCTCGACTCCCGCTCCGTCGACGGTCGCCGTCGGCTCGGCGTCGCCGCCGAGGGCCGGGAAGGTCAGCGTCCAGGTGCGCACCGTCGGCAGGTGGTCGACGTTCCCGGCAGGCGGCACCACCGTCACCGAGCCGGCCGCCTGGTCGAACCGGATCGCCGTCCGCGACACGGTCCCGTCCCGGGTGTCGTCGTCCTCGACGAGGGTGAACGACCCGTCGGCGCCGACCACGACGACCACCTCGAGATGACCCGGGTTGACCGGGTCGTTCGCGGGCACCGGATCACCGTCGAGCGGGACGATCGCGCCGGCCCGGGCGAGCACCGGGATCGCCGCGAGGTCGCGGTGCAGGTGGATCTCACGGTCGCCGTCGTAGACGAGGTCGGTCAGCAGGTCGACCCAGGTGCCCGCGGGCAGCCACGCGGCGACGCGACCGAGCAGGGTGCGGCGGTCGGCCGGCTCGGTGATCGCTGCGACGACGAGCTCGCTGCCGAACAGGAACTCGTTCGGCACCTGGTAGGCCTGCTCACGCTCCGGCCACCGGTAGTACAGCGGCAGGACCAGGGGCGTCCCCGCCGAGGCACGATGGTTCATGGTGTGCAGGTACGGCACCAGCCGGTGCCGCAACCGGAGGAACTCCGTCATGACACGCGCGGGCTCCGCGGCGAACGTCCACGGCTCCTTGGTCGTGAACTCGTTCGAGCCCGAGTGCAGCCGCAGCACGGGCGAGAACGTGCCGAGCTGGAGCCACCGGGTCGCGAGCTCGTCGTCCTTGGTCCCGAAGAAGTGCCCGCCGATGTCGTGGCTCCACCAGCCGTAGCCGATGTTGCTCGCCGTCGCGGTGAACAGCGGCTGGAACGCGAGCGACGCCCACGAGATCACGGTGTCGCCGGAGAACCCGACGGGATAGCGGTGGCTGCCCGGGCCCGCGTACCGCGAGAAGGTCAGGGCCCGACGGCCGTCGCGGGCGCTGTCGAGGAAGTGGAAGTGGTTGAGCATCCACAGCGGGTCGATGCCGGCGACGCGTGAGTGCGGCCCCGACTGCCAGTCGAGCCACCAGAAGTCGACCCCCTCGGCCTCGAGCCCGCGGTGCAGCACCTCGAAGTACGCGGCGAGGAACTCACGGTCGGTCACGTCGAACGAGATCGGCTCACCCGTCGAGGCGTCCCGCCCGAGCGCCGCCGCCATGGCCGGGTAGGCGTCCTCGTAGGACCGCACGCCGTCGGCCGGGTGCACGTTGAGCGTCACCCGGAGGCCGTGCTCGTGCAGCCACGAGAGCAGCGTCTCGGGCTCGGGGAAGAGCTCCCGGTTCCACGTGTAGCCGGTCCAGCCGCTGCCGTGGGCGGGGTCGACGTCGACGACGTGCCAGTCCATGTCGATGACGCTCACCGAGAACGGGACGCCCCCCTCCCGGAACCTCGTCATGAGCCGGACGTACTCGTCGGCCGTGTACGCGTAGTAGCGGCTCCACCAGTTGCCGAGGGCCCACCGCGGCAGCACGGGCGTCCGTCCGGAGACGGCGTAGAACGCCTGCAGCGCCGCGGCGTAGTCGTGCCCGTACGCGAAGACGTAGAGGTCCTGACGGTCGCCCGCGCGCGGTGCGACCCAGCCGTCGGCGTCGAAGAGGAACGATCGCGAGTCGTCGATGACGGCGTACCCGTCGCGTGAGACGATGCCCGGCTCGAGCGGGATCGCGCCGTCGGCCGTGTCGAGCGTGCGTGCGGTCCCGCCGAGGTCGCCACCCGTCGAGCCGTACCGCCAGACCGAGTGGTACGACGTCACGCCGCCGCCGACGGTGAGGCTCAGGCCGCTCGTCGTGAACGGGCCCTTGTCGTAGCTCAACCGGAATCGCGCCGTGACGACCTCGAGGTGGTCGCCGTGGTCGTGCACGGTGAAGTCGGGCACCGGCTGCTCGCGGTCGACCGCGAACGTGGACGCACGGTCCTCGAACACGCCGTCCCCCGCGTGCTCGAGGCGCACCAGGCCGTCGGTGAGCACGGTGATGCGGTAGCGGTCACCGTCGACGACCGCTCGGGGGTCGGCGACGGGACGGGAGTCGAGGCGGTAGGCCGGCTTCATGCGGAGTCTCTCCCTGCCAGGTCGTGGGGCGGCGGCACGTCGTCCACGCTAGACCGCGTGCGGGTGCCCCCGACCTCCACGGCTCAAGACGGCACTCGTGATGCCGATGGGGAGACCGGGGAGGCGCGAGTCCATGGCAGCGTCGCACACAGGGATCGCCGGCGTCGGGGTGGCCGCCGGGGCCCTGGTGTGCCTGGCGGTCCTTCGTGCGGAGCTCGGCCACGTCGGACTCCTTCTCGACGGCCTGATGGCGCTCGTGGCCGCGCGGGGTGCCTGGACGGCGAGCAGGCTGGCGCGCACCCCGCGCAGCCGGCGCGCGTGGCAGTTCCAGCGCGTGGCACCACTGATCTGGGCGATGGCGCCGATCGCGTGGTTCACGGGTGCGCCACCGGTCGTGGCGTCGGTGCCGCGCGTGGTCTTTCTCGTCCTCGTCGCCGCGGCCTGGTGGTTCGCCTCGCACGCGGGCGACACCTGGTCGCGGGTCCGCCTGGTCGTCGACGGTGGCCTCGGCATGGCCTCCGTGTTCGTCGCGGGCTGGACCCTCGGGCTCCGCGAGACGTGGGCCGTGACGGGTGGCGGAGTCGACGGGGTGCTCGCGATCGTCGTCCCGCTGGGCGCGGTCGGGGTGGCCACGTACCTCGTCGGCCTCGCGTCGACGGAGATGCAGGGCCGTCATCGCCTGATGCCCGCCGGGTACGTGGCGGGCATGGTGGTCATCGCCTGGTCGGACGTCGCGTGGGGCGTCGGGCGCACGCCGGCCTGGTCCGTCGGCTTCGGGCTCTTCTTCCTCGCGACGCGCGCCTACGCCGGGACCTCTCGCCGGCGCGAGCTGGTCAGCACCGGTCGGAATCTCACCTCTGCCCCCTACGTGCTGGTGGCCCCGGCGGCGCTCGCGCTCGCCGTCCAGGGGGCGCGCGGCGACATCTCCACCCCGGAGGGCGTGGCCGCGATCGTGATGGTGGCGCTCCTGCTCGTGCGGCAGCACGTGACGCTGCTCGAGAACAGAGTCCTGGTGCACCGCCTCGCGGCGACCGAGCGGCTGCTGCGCCATCAGGCCACCCATGACGCGCTCACGGGCCTTCCGGGGCGCGTCGTGCTGTGGGGACGCCTCGAAGAGGTCTCGGCCCGGCAGGACGGCACGCCGTTCGCCGTCGCCGTGGTGTTCGTCGACCTCGACGACTTCAAGGCCGTCAACGACGTTCACGGCCACGCGGCCGGCGACCACCTCCTCGTCGAGACCGCCCGGCGACTCCGCGACGCCCTGACGCACGTGGGCGACGACGCCCTCGCCGTGCGCATGAGCGGGGACGAGTTCGCGGTCCTGCTCGTCGGGCGGGCGGCCGAGCAGTCGGCGGACCTCGCGCGGCAGATCCTGGCAGCGATCCAACGGCCCGTGACCGTCAACGGGGCCTCGGTCAGCGTGGGCGGCAGCGTGGGGGTCGCCTCGACGGACAGCGCGGCGCTCAACCCGTCCGCCCTACTCCGCGCCGCCGACGTAGCCATGTACGACGTGAAGCACGACGGGAAGGGTGGCGTCCGCGTCGCCGAGCCCGACGGGCGACGCTGACGTCCGTTCCGGTTGCCACGCACGAGTCCCGGGTGTTCAGTCGCAGAGACGGTCGTCGCGGTTGAAGTCCGACAGGATGCCGGCCCGCGACCTCGCTGTCGTGCAAAGGAGCGCCGATATGAAGTACGTCCCGCCGGGTCAGCCCGGGAGCATCGTCTCGGTCAAGCCGAGGTATGAGAACTTCATCGGCGGTAAGTGGTTGGCGCCGACGCACGGCAAGTATCGGGTGAACGTGACGCCGGCGACGGCTCAGCCGATCACCGAGGTGGCGGAGTCGACGCCGGAGGATGTCGAGCTCGCTCTTGATGCCGCGCACGCGGCGAAGGACGCGTGGGGCGAGGCCACCGCGACCGAGCGCGCCGCTGTCCTGAACGCCATCGCGGACGCGATCGAGAAGAACGCGGAGATGCTCGCGGTCGCCGAGAGCTGGGAGAACGGCAAGCCCGTCCGGGAGACGCTCAACGCCGACATCCCGCTCGTGATCGACCACTTCCGCTACTTCGCGGCTGCGGCACGCTCCGAGGAGGGCTCGTCGACCGAGATCGACAAGGACACGGTCGCCTACCACTTCCGTGAGCCGCTGGGCGTCGTCGGGCAGATCGTGCCGTTCAACTTCCCGTTGCTGATGGCGGCGTGGAAGCTCGCGCCGGCACTCGCGGCGGGCAACTGCTCGGTGCTCAAGCCGGCGTCGCCGACGCCGTGGTCGATCATGAAGCTGATGGAGGTCATCGAGGACGTCGTCCCGCCGGGCGTCATCAACGTCGTGACCGGCCCGGGCGCGGAGATCGGCAAGGCGCTCGCGGCGAACCCGCGGATCGCGAAGATCGCGTTCACGGGCGAGACCGTGACCGGGCGTCTGATCATGCAGTACGCCGCGCAGAACCTGATCCCCTCGACGACCGAGCTCGGTGGCAAGTCGCCGAACATCTTCTTCAGCGACGTGATGGACCACGACGACGAGTTCCTCGACAAGGCGATCGAGGGCCTGGTCCTGTACGCCTTCAACAAGGGCGAGGTCTGCACGGCGCCGTCCCGGGCGCTGATCCAGGAGGACATCTACGAGAAGTTCATGGAGCGGTGCCTGGCCCGGATCGCGGCGATCAAGCAGGGCGACCCGCTGGACACCGAGACCATGATCGGCCCGCAGGTGTCCAAGCAGCAGATCGACAAGATCTCCTCGTACGTCGACATCGGGCGCGCCGAAGGTGCCGAGGTCCTCATCGGCGGGCACCGCTCCACCATGGAGGGGGAGTTCGCGACCGGCTACTTCTACGAGCCGACGGTCCTCAAGGGCGACAACAAGATGCGCGTGTTCCAGGAGGAGATCTTCGGGCCGGTGCTGGCCGTGACGACCTTCAAGGACGACGCCGAGGCGTTGGAGATCGCCAACGACACCCTGTACGGACTGGGCGCCGGGGTCTGGACCCGCAACGGGAACCGGGCCTACACGATGGGCCGCAAGATCAAGGCCGGTCGTGTCTGGACGAACTGCTACCACCAGTACCCGGCGGGTGCGGCGTTCGGCGGCTACAAGATCTCCGGCGTCGGTCGCGAGAACCACCGGATGATGCTCGACCACTACAGCCAGACGAAGAACCTGCTGGTCAGCTACAGCACGAAGCCGCTGGGCTTCTTCTGAGTCGGGAACTTCTGAGGAGTGCGATGACCGAGACGACTGTCCCGGCACGCATCACCGCCACCCCGGCGGCACGCGAGGCGATCGCTCGCCTGCGTGCCGACCGGGGCGGTCCGGTGATGTTCGTGCAGTCAGGTGGGTGCTGCGCGGGCAGCACCCCGATGTGCTTCCCGTTGGGGGAGTTCATCCTGGGCGACGTCGACGTCCTGCTGGGCGACATCGACGGCAGCCCGTTCTACATCGACAAACGCCTCGACGAGGCGTGGCACCAGGACGTGTTCCTGCTCGACGTCGCGGAGGGCGGTCCCGAGGACTTCTCGCTGCCCGCGGGCGAGGACCTGCACTTCGTCACGCTCTCGCCCGCCTGCGTCGTGCCGACGGACTGACGGCGCCGGCGGTCCGTCGTTCCGGCCGGCCGACGGCGGTCACGCCGGTCCGTCGACAGCGCCCGTCTCGATCGTGAACCTCGCCCGGAGGAGTGTGTCCGTGCGGCTCGACGGGCCGACGAGCAGCTCGAAGTCGCCGGGTTCGACGGTGCGGCGCCCCCGGGCGTCGACGATCGTGCACGCGGAGACCGGCAGCGCGAGGTCCACGGTGCGCACCTCGCCGGGGGCGAGGTCGATCTGGCGGTGCGCCTTGAGCTCCCGGTCGGCCCAGCTGGCCGAGGTGACGAGGTCCCGCAGGTAGACCTGGACGGTCTCACGCACCGGCCGGGTCCCGGTGTTGCGCACGGTGACCTCGGCGCGGACCACGTCGCCGACGGCCTCCTCGACGAGCCGCAGGTCGGCGTACTCGACGGTCGTGTACGAGAGCCCGTCCCCGAACGCGAACGCCGGCGTCTGCGGAAGGTCGGCGTACCGGTCCCCGTGCTGCCCGCGGACCTGGTTGTAGTACGTCGGCTGCTGACCGACGTGGCGCGCGAACGAGATCGGCAGCCGCCCGGACGGCTCGATCAGCCCGAGGAGGAGCTCGGCGATCGCCTGTCCCCCGCGCATGCCCGGGTTCGCCGCCCAGACCACGGCGGAGGCGGTCAGCACGGACTCGGGGAGCACGAGCGGCTTGGACGCGATGAGGACCACGACCATCGGCGTGCCCGTCGCCGCGAGGGCGTCGAGCAGCGCGACCTGACCGCCGACGAGCTCGAGCGTCGCGGTGGAGCGGCCCTCGCCGACGAGCTCGATCCGGTCACCGACTGCGACGACCACGACGTCGGCGGCGCGCGCCAGGGCGACGGCCTCGTCGAGGAGGGCCGGGTCCGGGGCGCACGGCACGACGACCGGGGGTCGCGGCTGCCCGTCGGGGAAGGTCGCGCCGTCAGGGTCCGGGGCGAGGGTGAGGATGTCCGCACCCCGCGCGCTCGTGACGGACCACCCCGTCGGGACCGTCGCGCGCACCCCGTCGAGCACGGTGGTGATCATGTCGCGCGGCTGCCCGTCGGGGAGCCAGTCGACCTGGCCCGAGCTGCCAGCCCAGTCCCCGAGCTGGGCCTGGGCGTCGTCGGCCAGCGGTCCGACGACCGCGACGGTGTGCGTCGCGCGCCCCGACCCGTCGGCCCGTCCGTCATCCGTCCGACGGAAGCCGCCGTCCAGCGGCAGGACCCCGTCGTTGCGCAGCAGCACCAGCGACCGGCGGGCGACCTCGAGGTTGAGCGCGGTGTGGCTCGCGCTGCCGACCACGGTGCGCTGCGCGACCGCGTCGGGACCGCGGGGGTTCTCGAACAGCCCGAGCTCGAGCTTGAGGGCGAGGATGCGGGCGACCGCCCGGTCCACCTCCGCCTCGTCGAGCATCCCGCGCGCGACGGCCTCCTGGGCGCCGGCGAAGAACTGCGGCGTGGTCATGACCAGGTCGTTGCCCGCCCGCACGGCCGCGGCGGCGGCGTGCACGTGGTCGGGCTGGACGTGCTGCTCCCAGACCATCCGGCCGACGTTGTCCCAGTCGGTCACGAGCGTGCCGGTGTAGCCCCACTCGCCACGCAGCACCTCGTCGAGCAGCCACGCGTTGACCGTGATCGGCACGCCGTCCATGGTCTGGTAGCCGAGCATGAACGTGCGGCAGCCCTCGCGCGCCACCCGCTCGAACGGCGGCAGGAACCACGAACGGAGCTTGCGGCGGGAGAGGTCGGCCTCGGAGGCGTCCCGCCCGCCCTGCGTCTCGGAGTACCCGGCGAAGTGCTTCGCGGTCGCGAGCAGCGCGGTCGGGTCGTCGAGACCGTCGCCCTGGTATCCGCGGACCATCGCCGACGCGAGCTCGCCGATGAGGTACGGGTCCTCGCCGAACGTCTCGCCGACGCGACCCCACCGCAGGTCGCGGGCGATGCACAGAACCGGGGAGAACGTCCAGTGCACCCCCGTCGTGGAGGCTTCCACCGCCGTCGCCCGCGCCACCTGCTCGATCAGGTCCGCATCCCATGTCGCGGCCATGCCGAGCTGCGTCGGGAAGATCGTCGCGCCCTCGCAGAACGAGTGGCCGTGGATGCAGTCCTCCCCGACCAGGAGAGGTATCCGCAACCGCGTCTGCGCGACGAGCCGGTGAGCGAGCTCCAGACGCTCGGGCGAGGTGTGCAGCAACGATCCCGCGTGCCTGCCGAGGACGTGGTCCTCGACACCCTCGCGCGCGTCGAGCTGCATCATCTGGCCGACCTTCTCCGGGAGGGTCATCCGGACCAGCAGGTCGGCGACCCGGTCGGCGACGGGGTGGCTCGGGTCCTCGTAGAGGTAGCGGGTGCTCATCGACATGACTCCTCGGCCGGAGGGTGATGGCGCGACGGCCGGATCGCCGTCGACGGTGGTGCTGCCCCGACCATCTGCCCGGGATGTGTCAGGACAGGTGCCCGGGCAGAGGGGAGGACCGCCGACAGGGCACGCGAGCACACTGCGTGGTCAGCCCACCCGGAACCGCTGCACCAGGTCATCCATCAGGGTGTCCAGCCGCGCGTCGACCTGCCGACGGGTCGGATCGCCGTCGTACCAGTCGATGATCTCGCGCGCACCCTGCTCGAACGGGATCGTCGCCCGGAAGTCGGGGACGATCGTGCGCAGCTTGCTGTTGTCGAAGACCATCGAGTGCGCCTTGTCGCCGAGCAGCCCCGCGCCCCATTCCGGGTCGGCGGCTGCGACGACGTCCGACGGCACGTGGACGATGCGCGCCTCCACCCCGGCCGCCGAGGCGAGCGCCCGGGTGATCTGGTCCCAGGTCAGGACGTCGTCCGAGGTGATGTGGAAGGCGTCCCCGATCGTCCGCGGGTGCCCGAGCAGCGGGACGAACCCTGTGGCGAAGTCGGCGTGATGGGTCAGTGTCCACAACGACGTCCCGTCCCCGTGGACCACGACCTCCTTGCCGTCGCGCATCCGTTGCACCGCGGTCCAGCCGCCGTCGAGCGGGATCAACGTCTTGTCGTAGGTGTGCGACGGCCGCACGATCGTCATCGGGAAACCCTGCTCGCGGTAGGCCTCGACCAGGACGTCCTCGCACGCGATCTTGTCGCGCGAGTACTGCCAGTAGGGGTTGCGCAACGGCGTGGACTCGACGACCGGTACGCGAGCCGGTGGCGTCTGGTACGCGGACGCCGAGCTGATGAAGACGTACTGGCCCGTGCGACCGGTGAACAGGTCGATGTCGGCGCGGACGTGTTCGGGGGTGAACGCCACCCAGTCCACGACCGCGTCGAACTCGAGCCCGGCGAGGGCCTCGCGCATCGAGCCCGGGTCGCGCACGTCGGCGCGGAGCACGGTGACGCCGTCCGGGAGCGGGCGTGCGGTGCTCGCCCCCCGGTTGAGCACGTGCAGGTCGATGCCACGCTCGACGGCGAGCCGGGTGCTCGCCGAGCTGATGGTGCCGCTGCCGCCGATGAACAAGACCTTGAGTGCGCTCATGCGCCCCACGCTAACGGTGCGACGCGTCGTCGGCGTCCGTGAGGCCGGACCCCGAACGCGTGGCGCTCACTCCGTGCGACGGGAGAGCATGCCGCGGACGAACGCCGCCTGCCCCGCGTGCTGGAGATCGTCGGCCGTCACGCTGACGAGCCGCACGCCCAGGCTCACCGGCGGGTCCCAGGACTCGTCGACGATGCGATCGAGATCCGTCGGTTCGAGGCCGGCCAGCTGATCGACCGTCTGTGCGTGGACGGCGTCGTGGTACCCGAGGAGCTGCTCGCCCGAGGTCACCGTGACTGCAGCGACGTCGGGCGACCCGTGCCCGTAGCCCGTGTCGGACGCCGGGAACGGCAGCGCGAAGCGTTCCGCCCAGCCCTGCGAGGTCCAGACCTGCTCGATGGCGAGCGAATCGGCCACGTGGTCGTCCTGCACCCGGGTCAGGTGCCACACGAGCCACGCGATCGAGTTGGCCTCCTCGTCGACCCGATGGACGAGCTGTTCAGGGGTGAGTCCGTCGACCACCCGGTGCACCACGCCGCGCACCCGTCCGAACTCGTCGGCCAGCAGGTCTGCCACGTCCATCGCGTCCCACCTCTCCGTCGTGACCGTCACTGCCACGGTACCGGCCAGGACGCCCGAGGGCGCCGGCGTTGCGACACCGGCGCCCTCAGGCGTCCTCGACGTTCGGGTCGGGCTCAGGGCCGGACACCGGCTAGAGCGCCGCCAGGATCGCCTCGACCTGCACCTTCGCGTCACCGAAGAGCATCGCCGTGTTCTCCCGGAAGAACAGCGGGTTCTGGACACCCGCATACCCCGTCGCCATCGAGCGTTTGAACACGATGACCTGCTTGGCCTTCCAGACCTCGAGCACCGGCATCCCCGCGATCGGCGAGCTCGGGTCCTCGAGTGCGGCGGGGTTGACCGTGTCGTTGGCGCCGATGACGAGCACGACGTCGGTCGAGGGGAAGTCGCCGTTGATCTCGTCCATCTCCAGGACGATGTCGTACGGCACCTTGGCCTCGGCCAGCAGCACGTTCATGTGGCCGGGAAGTCGCCCGGCGACCGGGTGGACGCCGAACCGGACGGTGACCCCTGCGTGCCGGAGCCGGGCGGTCAGGTCCGCGACCGGGTACTGCGCCTTGGCGACCGCCATGCCGTAGCCGGGGGTGATGATGACGGAGCGTGCGTCCTTGAGCAGCTCGGCCACCTCGGGGGCGAGGATCTCGCGGTGCTCTCCGTAGTCGACGTCGCCCGCAGCGACGGTGCCGCCCTCCACGCCGAAGCCGCCGAGGATCACGCTGATGAACGACCGGTTCATCGCCCGGCACATGATGTAGGACAGGATCGCACCGGAGGAGCCGACCAGGGCACCGGTGACGATCAGCAGGTTGTTGTTGAGCATGAAGCCCGCAGCGGCCGCCGCCCACCCGGAGTACGAGTTCAGCATCGACACGACGACGGGCATGTCCCCGCCGCCGATCGACGCCACCAGGTGCCAGCCGACCAGCAGTGCGATGACGGTCATGGCCGCCAGCGGGATGACGGAGTTGGTCGCGAGGAACCATGCCATCAGCCCTGCGGACACGATGAGCGCGGCGAGGTTGAGCATGTTGCGACCCGGCAGCATGAGCGGCGCGCTCTTGATCTTCGCCGAGAGCTTGAGGTACGCCACGATCGAGCCGGTGAAGGTGACGGCACCGATGAGCACACCGAGGAAGACCTCGACCTGGTGCACCGACTCGGCGGGTTCGGTGATGAACGAGTTGTAGCCGACGAGCACGGCCGCAGCGCCGACGAAGCTGTGCAGCATCGCGATCAGCTCGGGCATCTGCGTCATCTCGACGGTCCGGGCCCGCCAGATGCCGATCGAGGCGCCGATCGCGAACACCAGCACGACGAGGATCAGGGTGACGATGATCGGCCGCTGGCTACGGTTCAGCGCCAACGCGACGGTCGCGACGAGGGCGAGGCCCATGCCGACCATGCCGATCATGTTTCCTTGCCGGGCGGAGCTCGGCTTGGACAGCCCCGCGAGGGACAGGATGAAGAGGACGGCGGCAATCAGGTAGACGCCTTGAACGAGCGACGTGAGCATCAGGCGTCCTTCCGGAACATGCCGAGCATCCGGTACGTGACCAGGAAGCCACCGAAGATGTTGATGCTGGCGACCGACGCGGCGACGAACGCGATCACGGTCGCCACCATGTTGTCGGACCCGAGCTGGAGGAGCGCGCCGACCAGGATGATCCCGGAGATCGCGTTGGTCTGCGCCATCAGCGGCGTGTGCAGCGAGTGCGACACGTTGGAGATCACGTAGTAGCCGATGAACACGGCGAGCGCGAAGACCGTGAAGCTCGTCTGGAACACGGTCGGCGAGTAGGTCATCGCCAGGGTCACCAGGACAACCCCCAACCCGGTCCACATCATGCGCCGCGTCGACTTGCGCTTGGCCTCCTCGGCGTCGAGGCGGGCCTTCTCCACGGGGTCGACCGCCGGCACCGGTGCCGCGGTGGCTGCGGGCGCTGTGGCCGACACCTGGATCGGGGGTGGTGGCCACAGGATCTCACCACCGCTCGTCACGGTCATGCCGCGCTGCACCTGGTCCTCCAGGTCCAGCACGAACACCCCGTCCTTGGCCGGGGTGAGCAGCGTCATGAGATTGACGATGTTGGTGCCGAACAGCTGCGACGTGTGCTGCGGCATCCGGCTGGTGAGGTCGGTGTAGCCGATGATCACCACGCCGTTCTCGGTGACGATCTTCTCGCCCGGGACGGTGAGCTCGCAGTTGCCTCCACCCGAGGCCGCCAGGTCGACGATCACCGAGCCTGGCTTCATCGCCGCCACCATCGCGGCTGTGATCGTCCGTGGGGCCGAGCCTCGCACCAGGGCGGTCGTGATGACGATGTCCGCCTTGGCAGACTCCTCGGCATACATGGCCTGCGTCAGAGTCTCCTGCTCGGCGGTGAGCTCGCGGGCGTAACCGTCGGCCGACACCTCCTGCTGCGCGGTGGCCGCCTGGACGAACGTCGCTCCCATCGACTCGATCTGCTCGCCGACCTCGGGACGCACGTCGAATGCGCGCACCTGCGCGCCGAGGCTCGCGGCGGCCCCGATCGACGAGAGGCCGGCGACCCCGGCCCCGATGACGAACACCGTCGCCGGGGTCGTCTTGCCGGCAGCCGTCACCTGGCCGGTGAACATCCCGCCGTACTCCTCGGCGGCCTCGATCACCGCGCGGTAGCCCGCGACGTTCGACATCGTGGACAGCACGTCGAGCGCCTGTGCGCGGGAGATGCGTGGCACGGCGTCGAGCGCCAGAGCCGTCACCTTCCGCGCCGAGAGCGCGGTGACCAGGTCTCCGCGGGCGTGCGGGCTGAGCATCGCCACCAGGGTGCCGCCCTCGTGCAGGGCGGCGACCTCCGCATCGGACGGCGGGTTGACCGCTGCGACGAGGTCCGCCCCCCAGACGGTCGGCGCGTCGCCGATCGTCGCGCCCGCCGCCTCGTACACCGCGTCGGTGAAGCTGGCACCGAGGCCGGCACCTGCCTGCAGGACGACGTCATGACCGAGCTTGCGGAGCTGCGTGACCGTCTTGGGGGTCGCGGCGACGAGCCGCTCGCCCTCGCGGGTCTCCTTGGGTATGCCGATGAGCATCAACTACTCCTCGTCCGGGTGCGCGCACAGTGCACCCCTGTGGGTGGGAACAGGACGGTACGAACCCGCGGGCAACGCTGCCCTCGACGGGACGATCACGTGTCCGCGTCGCCCTCGACGAGACCGCAACCACTTCGGCACCACAAGACCCCGTGTGACACGGACCGACGATAGTGGCGCCGTGACAAACATGACTGGGCCGTTGGTCCGACCGCACCGATGGTCGGGGGTGCTGTCGCGCCTGCGATCCGCGTGGGCGACGGGCCCGGTGATGACGGCTCCCGTCCGGACGACCTGAGTCCCGGGGGCCGAGAGGGAGGATCGGCACGCGATCACGTCCCCCTTCCCCGATCCCGACCCGGGCCCGCTCGACCATGGTGGCCGGCCCGTGCCCAATCTAGACCGCGCGACCGACGCCGCTGCGACGCCCCACGGCACCCGCCGCCCCGGACGCGCCCAGCGACCAGGGCCGGAAAGCCACAGCGTCTCCACAGGAGGAAGCGCTTCCCCCGGGCCCGGTGGCGCCGATGGGACGGGCGAGCGGGCGTCCGACGCCCGACGGTCTCATCACAGGAGAGTGTGTCCGATGTCCATCAGCCCGGTTGCGTCGTCTGCGTCTGCGTCTGCTTCTGCGTCCTCTTCTGTGTCTGCGTCCTCGTCGTCGATCGACGACACCACGGCGAAGGCGCAGCTGGTCCGCGACCAGAAGCAGCTCGCAGCCGACATCAAGGCGAGCGCGAGCCAGCAGCAGATCCAGGCCGACATGATGGCGGTCGCGAACGACGAGGTCACCATCGCTGAGGCGGCGACCTCGACCGTGGCGACGACCCTGTAGCCGTCGCCCGTTCGCCGAGCGTCGAGCAGTGCGGACGACGCGACGTGCGGCGCAGGCCACCGCACCGAAGCCGATCACGGCGAGGCGGAGAGCTCCGGCACCGGGCCGGCTCCTACGCTGGAACGGTGGCCGTCGACAGAAGTCGCAGGGCGCGTGCCGCGCGGAGGCGCAAGCGCCGGATGGTGCGCGTGGTCCACGACCTCACCGACGAGCAGTGGGCGGCGCTCCAGGAGGCCTGGGGTGGCTGCGCGTACTGCGGAGCGAGCGACCGGCCGCTGCAACGCGACTGCGTGCTGGCACTCTCCCGCGGTGGGCGCTACACGCTCGACAACATCGTGCCGGCCTGCGGGTCCTGCAACGCGAGCAAGTGCAACGACGAGGTCACGAGCTGGCTGCGCCGCAAGCACCTCGACGAGCGCGCGTTCCTGATCCGGCACCTCGAGGTCATGGCCGCGCTGGCGCGGAGGTTCCCGGTCGAGCGGGTCGCGGCGACCGGAGCGTCGGAGCCGGTGGCGGGTTGAGCGACCGGCTGTGGGCGCACCCGGAATGCCGGAGCCGCCGCTCCGGTTGGACCCGGCGTGGACATGACTGAGAGCAGCCCCGTCGAGGTGCACGTGTGGTCCGACGTCGCGTGCCCGTGGTGCTTCATCGGGAAGCGTCGGTTCGAGAGCGGGGTACGCCAGTTCGGCGGGAAGGTCGCACTCGAGTACCACTCCTACGAGCTCGCCCCCGACACGCCCGTGGACTTCGAGGGCAGCGAGGTCGAGTTCCTGGCGGCCCACAAAGGACTGCCGGAGTCGCAGGTCACGCCGGTGCTGGGGCACCTGACCGAGCTCGCGGCGGCCGAGGGCCTGAGCTACGACTTCTCGGCCGTGCGTCACACCAAGACCTTGCTGGCCCACCAGGCGATCCACCATGCCAAGGCCAAGGGCAAGCAGCTCGAGCTGGTCGAGCGGCTGTTCCACGCGTACTTCGAGGAGGGCCGTCACCTCGGGCACGCGGACGAGCTCGCGGTGCTGGCTGCCGAGGTCGGTCTCGACGCGGACGACGTGCGCCGGGTCCTCGCCGACGGCACGTACGCGCAGGCCGTCAAGGAGGACATCGACCTCGCGCGGGAGATCGGGATCGCCGGTGTCCCGTTCTACGTCATCGGCCGGTACGGGGTGTCCGGCGCGCAGAGCCCGGACGTCTTCGCCACGGCCCTCGCGCGTGCGGTCGAGGACGCCGCGAGCGGGGTGCCCGTCGTCGACGAGGCGACGGACGAGCCGGTTCGATGAGCGCGACCGCGACAGGGGGCGACGCGGCCGGGTGGACGAGACTGCCGCTGGCGCGCAGCCTCGAGGTGGTCGGTGACGAGGACGCAGGGCTCTGCGTGGACGGCGTCTGCGTCATCCCCCCGACGGTCGGGCGAGCAGCACGAGAGGCCGCGCCGAGGAGCCGGGCCGTGCCGGCGGTCGCGGGTGACGGTGCGGCCATCGAGACTCCCGGGGAAGACGGGTGACGGACGTCGGCGCCCCGGGCCGGCAGAGCGGGCAGGGCGGCGCTACCGGTGTCCTTCGGCGGCGCTGCGGGTGGTCCAGGCGGTCGCGGTCGGCGTGACGACGGCGCCGAGGGCGACCCCCGCGACCAGGGCGAGGGCGACGGCACCCGTGCGGACGCCACGACCGGGCACGGGGCGTGCAGGATCGGGACGGCGGACGTCCTTCGCCGCCAGGACCACCGTCTCGCGCACGTGTGCGAGGACGTGGATCGCCGTCAGTCCGAACCAGATCACGAAGCTCGCCTGGTGGGCCGTCAGGACCAGCCCGGCATGGTCCGGCCCGACGACGATCAGCCAGACCCCGGTCCCGAGCAGGACGACGGTCATCACGATCAGCAGCGGACCGATCAGGCGCAGCACCGGGTGGGGAGGACCGCGACGTACGTACGGCGCCGCACGGGTGTAGTACCGCGCGAACCGGTAGCCCGTGGCGACGATCTTCAGCACCACCGGGGGCACCAGCAGCAGACCGATGAACAGGTGGAGCGTGATCAACCCGCGGATGCTGAGGATGGTGAGCCCCTCGGCGAACAGCAGCACGACCAGCAGCACCCCGACCGTCCCGGTGAGTCGGCTGTTCCCCTCGACGCCCGCGTCGCCGGACCCTGCTTCGACGGCCTCAGCCCTGTGACTCATGCCGGGAACGGTAGGCAGGTCCGCTGGACGTTTGCTGGATGCGGGTGGGGACGCGCGGTGTCGGCTGCTCCGACCGGACGTGGTTCCCTGCGGTCACAGCCGCGGCACGTTCCGGAGGTTCGAGCGCGCCATCGCCATGACCTCGCCCATGCCGCCGCCGTGGATCTCCTTGCTCATCGCCGCGGTGAACCCGGCGACCTGCTTGCGGGTGATCTTGGGCGGCAGGGACAGTGCGCGCGGGTCGGTGACCAGGTCGACGAGCGCCGGCCCCGGGTGGGCGAGCGCCTCCTGGATCGCGCCGCGGATGTCGGTCGGCTGCTCGACGCGCACGGCGTGGATGCCGACGGCGCGTGCGACCGCGGCGTAGTCGATCGCGGGGGAGTCGGTCGCAAAGCTGGGGAGACCCTCGACCATCATCTCCAGGCGCACCATGCCGAGGGTCGCGTTGTCGAACAAGATGATCTTGACGGGCAGGTCGTAGTGCTGCAGGGTCACGAGCTCGCCCAGGAGCATCGAGAGCCCGCCGTCGCCGGCCATCGCGATGACCTGGCGGCCGGGGAAGGCCTTCGCCGCCCCGATCGCGTGCGGCAGCGCGTTCGCCATCGAGCCGTGCAGGAACGAGCCGATCACCCGGCGTTTGCCGTTCGGGGTGAGGTAGCGCGCGGCCCACACGTTGCACATGCCGGTGTCGACCGTGAACACGGCGTCGTCGGCGGCGACCTCGTCGAGCACCACGGCGGCGAACTCCGGATGGATCGGCAGGTGGTGCTCGACGTCTTTGGTGTAGGCGCCGACGACGGTGCCCATCGCCTTCGCGTGCTTGGACAGCATGGCCTCGAGGAACGCGCGGCTCGACGCCTGGTCGACCAGCGGCAGGAGCGCTCGAACCGTCTCGCCGACGTCGCCCAGCACCGCCAGGTCCATGCGGGTGCGTCGTCCGAGGCGGGTCGGTTCGATATCCACCTGCGCGGTGCGCACGCCCTCGGGGAGGAACTGGTCGTACGGGAAGTCGGTGCCGAGCATCAGGAGCAGGTCGGCGCCCTCGATGGCGGCCTGGCACGCGCCGTAGCCGAGGAGACCGCTCATGCCGACGTCGAAGGGGTTGTCGTACTGGATGTGCTCCTTGCCGCGCAGGCTGTGGCCGATCGGCGCGGCGAGCTTGTCGGCGAGGGCGATGACGTCGTCGTGCGCGCCGCGCGTCCCCGCCCCGGCGAAGATCGCGACCTTGCCCGCTGCGTTGATCGCGTCGGCGAGGGCCTGGACGTCCTCGGCCGCGGGGATCACGCGCGGCGCGTTCGGGCGGGTGAGGACGTCGGGCGCGGGGGCGGTCGTCTCGAGGTCGGCGACGTCTCCGGGCAGGGTCAGGACTGCGACGCCCGGAGCGCCGTAGGCGTGGTGGATCGCGCTGCGGATGACCCGCGGCGCCTGCTCGCCGTTGGAGATCATCTCGGAGTACACCGAGCACTCGGTGAAGAGCCGGTCGGGGTGGGTCTCCTGGAAGTACTGCGTGCCGATCTGCGTGCTCGGGATGTGCGAGGCGATCGCGAGCACCGGGACGCGGGAGCGGTTGGCGTCGTACAGCCCGTTGATGAGGTGCAGGTTGCCCGGTCCGCAGGACCCGGCGCAGACGGCCAGCCGCCCCGTGAGCTCAGCCTCGGCGGCGGCGGCGAAGGCCCCGGCCTCCTCGTGGCGGACCTGCACCCACTCGATGCCCTCGGTACGACGGACGGCATCGACCACGGGGTTCAGGCTGTCGCCGACGATGCCGTAGACGTGGCGCACGCCGGCGGCGACGAGCTGGTTGATGAGCTGATCAGCGACGGACTGCGCGCGGGCCACGGCGACTCCTCAGAACGAGACATGGGATGATTCAAGTGTGCGCCTGGGACCGAGGTCCTACGAGCCGAAACGGGTGTGACTCTGGCGACTCTTCGAGCAGCTCCGGTCCCAGATCGCCCGGCTGATCGCCTCCGGTCAGCTCGGCGCCGGCACGAGGCTCCCGCCGATCCGTCACCTCGCGACCGACCTCGGCCTCGCACGCGGAACGGTCAACAAGGTCTACGACGCGCTCGCGCGGGACGGGCTGGTCGCGTCCGCCGTGCGCCACGGCACCATCGTGCTGGACGGCGCGCACGCGACCGCCTCGGCGGACGGCCTCACCTCTGCCGCCGACCCCCTCGCGATGGTGGCGCGCCAGCTCGGTCTGGATCCTGCCAAGGCACACCACGCGCTCGACGAGGCCTTCAGGCGGATCTGACATGCTGACCCGCGCGGGGCCTCCGTGACTCACGGCCGGCGTCCGCACGGCGAACGCGGTCGCGAGTGAGAAGGAGTCGGCATGCCCGAGCTGTCCGGTCAGGCGTTCTGGGACGACCGCTACCGGTCGCGTCCCGCCATCTGGAGCGGTGAGCCCAACCGTCACCTGATCGACGAGGCGTCCGGCCTGCCTGTGGGTGCGGCGTTGGACGTCGGGTCGGGGGAGGGCGCCGACGCGATCTGGCTGGCCCGGCGGGGCTGGCAGGTCACCGCGGTCGATCTGTCCATGGTCGCGCTCGAGCGAGGTGCGGAGAGCGCGGCGCGAATCGGTATGGAGATCGCCGACAGGATCACCTGGACGCACGCCGATCTCACGACCTGGGAGCCGGGCCGCGAGGTGTACGACCTCGTCTCCGCCCAGTACATGCATCTTCCGCAAGAGCCCCGCGAGTCGCTGTTCCGGCGCCTGGGCGAGTCGGTGGCGCCTGGCGGGTCCCTGCTCGTGGTCGGGCACCACCCGTCGGACCTGCAGACCACGATCGGCCGTCCGCCGCGCCCGGGAGTTCTCTACACGGGAGACGAGGTCGCGGCCCTGCTGGATCCCGAGCGGTGGGAGATCGTCACCAACGCAGCGATCGGGCGGACCGCGACCGACCCCGAGGGGCGCGAGGTCACGATCCACGACTCGGTGCTCCGTGCGCGCCGTCGAGTCGAGCGGTGACCCGGGCAGGGTTCTCGACGAGGTACGTCGGGGATCTTCCGGGTCGTCTCGTAGCCCCATCCGTGAAGGCGGACGAACCGTGGCAAGTTCACCCAAACGGTCCAGCCTGGACGTTTGACCAACATGGGTCGAAGCAGTCACACTGATTTCTGACAGTGCGCATCGCCTGCCCCCTGCGCGGTGCGCACTGTCTCTACGTCCGGCCCGGCTGACCACTCGCCCCGGGGCCTGGAATCACCTGGCACACCCGGAGAAAACCCGGCGTGTCGGCGTGCCACCGCGAGCCCGAGGCCCGATCGCGACTAGCGTGCCAAGCGTGATCGTCCCCGCCCGCACCCCAGGTTCGGGAGCCGACGGGCGCCCGTCCGTGCCCTCGGACGGTGCTCCTGTCGCGCCTCCCGTGGTCGTCGGTCCCCCGTCGACGGTCGAGATCGTGGACGGCGCCGTCGCCAGCTGGCGCGCTGCCCTCGTCGAGGCTGCCGGCGGCTCGACCCTCAGCGATGTCGACCTCCTCGGCGAGGCGGCACTCGACCTGTCGGTGGCACACCCGTCGGGCATCGCCCAGCTGTTCGCGGGCCGAGAGACGCGACTGTCCAACCTGGTCCGCGAGGGCGCCGCCCTCGCGACCGCGAAGCGCAGGGCGCGTGCCGTCGGAGCGCGCGCCGAGCAGTACGCCCAGCGGTACGGGATCGCCCCCACCTACCTCGCGATCGGCGTCGCCACCTGGGTCGAGCGCAACGCCGGTGAGCACGGCGCCGATGACGTCGCCGCGCTGGCGTCGGTGACCCGGGAGGCACCGGCGCCGTCCACGCCGTCGGATCAGACGGTGCCGGGCCAGCGTGGCGCTCCCACGATCTCCACCCAGTTCCCCGCGATCACGTCGCAGCAGCAGGTTCCGGAGCACCCGGCGCCGCCTCTGGCGGTCCGGACGGTCCGCGCACCCGTCCTCCTGCGGCCCGTCGCGCTGCTCGCGCGTGGCAGCGGTGGAAGCGACTACGAGCTGAGCCTCGAGCCCTCGCTCGAGGTCAACCCCGTGCTGGCGCGCGCCCTGCGGAGTCGCGGCGCCCTGCTCGACCCGGCCGCACTCGCTCGCGGTGCGTTCGCAGGGTCGGGCTTCGATCCCCGGACCGCGCTCGATCGGCTCAACGCCCTGGGTGAGGCGATCCTCGAGGACTTCGAGCTCGTCGAACGGTTGGTCGTCGGGACCTTCGTGCACCCGGGGCAGGTGCTCGTGGACGATCTCGACCAGCTCGCCGGCACCCTCGACCGTCACGAGGTCGTCGCTGCTCTCGCCGGCGACCACGAGTGCCAGGTGGCGTTGCAGGCCCCGCTGCCCGAGCGAGTGCGCGGAGACCGCGATCCCGACGCCGAGCGTGGGGTCGGCGACCTCGACGCGGCGCAGCAGCACGTCCTCGATGTCCTGGCTACCGGCGCGCACCTGTTCATCGACGCCCCGGCCGGCTGCGACGTCCCGGGCACTGTCGCAGCCGTGGTGTCCGACGCGGCCGCGCACGGCCGGAGCGTGCTCTACGTCCCTGGTCATCGCCGTGCGGCGGCCGCCGTCGCGAGCCGCATGGAGGAGCTCGGCCTGGACGACCTCGTGCTCGACGTCGCTCCTGACGCCGGCTGGCGCACGGCTGCGTCGCGCCGGCTTCTCGGCGCGATGACGTTGGAGGCGACCGCTGTCGACGCCGGGTCCACCGCGGCCCTGCGGCGCGACCTCGTCGCACGCCGCGAGCAGCTCCGGGGCTATGTGACGGCGCTACACGTCCCCCGCTCCCCATGGAGCGCGTCCGCGTACGACGCGTTGCAGGCTCTCGCCCAGCTGTCGTCGACGCGCCCGGCCCCCAGCACCACCGTCCGGCTCGCACCCGACGTCGCACGGGTGATGGACCGCGAGCGCCGCGAGGCTCTCGCCGGCGACCTTGCCCGGGCTGCCGCTCTCGGTGCGTTCGCCGTCCGACCCGGGGACACCCCGTGGTACGGCGCGGACCTGCGCACGGATGCCGACGCCGAGAGAGCGCTGACGCAGATCGATGCACTCGTGACCGCCGGTCTGCCGACGCTGTCGGCCCGGATCGCGCACGTCGCCGAGGCCACCGGGTTGTCGGTCGCGACGACGGTGCACGCCTGGGCGGAGCAGCTGCGCATGCTCGCGGGCATCCGTGGTGCGCTCGACACGTTCCAGCCCATGATCTTCGAGCGGACGGCGTCCGACCTCGTCGCTGCGACCGCCACGAAGGCGTGGCGGCAGGCGCACGGCGTCGAGATGGGTCGGGTGGTGAGACGACGCCTGCGCCGTCAGGCGAAGGACATGGTGCGGCCCGGTCGTCCGGTCGCCGACCTGCACACGGCTCTTGTCGAGGTCCAGGCGCAACGCAGCGTGTGGCAGGCGCACTGCCCGGCAGGTGGGTGGCCCCGGCTGCCGGAGGGGCTCGCCGCGATCGAGGCGGAGTGCCGTGAGGTGGTCGCCACGCTCGACGCTCTCGAACCCGTGCTGGCTGCGACTCCCGCGGGGGCGAACCTCCAGGAGCTCCCTCTCGACGCGCTGCTCGACCGGCTGCGGCGGCTGCAGTCGGACCGCGTCGCTCTGACGACCCTGCCGCAACGCACCGCGCTGGTGCACTCGTTGCGGTCCGCCGGGCTCGGCGACCTGCTCGACGACCTCGGTCGGCGCCACGTCGAGGTGGCGATGGTCGGCGTCGAGCTCGAGCTCGCCTGGTGGAGCGGTGTCTTCGAGCAGATACTCTCGGCGGACCCTGCCCTTGCGGGGTACGACGGCAACGCCCTGGGCCTACTCGCGTCCGAGTACCAGGAGCTGGATCGCGCGCACGTCGCCGGTCTCGCGGCCCCCGTCCGGAACGCGGTCATCGCGCGGGTCGCGCTGGCTCTCCGGAACCATCGCGAGCAGGCGGAGGCACTGTTCGCCGAGCTCGTCGAGGAACGTCTGACCAGTCTGCGCGAGACCGTGACGCGCTACCCGGACCTGGTGCGGCACCTCCGCCCGGTGCTCATGGCGGCACCGATGCTCGTGCCGCAGGTCCTCCCCGCGAACCGCACGGTCGACGTCGTGGTGCTGGACGCGGTCCAGCACCTTCCGCTCGAGGTCGCGCTCGCGGCGATCGCCCGTGGCCGGCAGGTCGTCGTCGTCGGGGACGCACGCTGCGCGTCGGGTTCTGCCGTCCGCGAGCTCGCTGCCGTGCTGCCACGCGTCGCGCTGCGCGCCGACGCGACGCGCCGAGACCCGTACCTCACCGCGTTCCTCGCGGATCACGGCTACGACGGTGTCCTGTCGCCGACGCCGTTGCCGCGGTCCGAACCTCTGGTACGACTCGACGTGGTGCCCGGCACCGGGATGCCCGACGCCGTGTCGGGGTCGGTCGACAGCACGCGTGCCGAGGTCGACCACGTCGTCGACCTCGTGATCACGCATGCGCTGACCAACCCGGACGAGTCGCTCGCGGTCATCACCCCGTCGTCGGTGCACGCGGACCATGTCCGTGAGGCCGTTCTCGCGGAGGTCCGGAACAACCCGGCGCTTGCCGCGTTCTTCGACGCGGGCCGCTCGGAGCCCTTCGTGGTCGCGGACCTGGCCGGTGTCGCCGGTCTTCGACGCGACGCGATCGTGCTGTCGGTGGGCTTCGGTCGGACGCCGCACGGCCGGGTCCTTCACCGGTTCGGTCCGCTCAGCGGCCCCGGTGGCGAGGCCCTCCTCCTCGATGCCCTCGGTGCGACGCGGCACCGTCTCGGTGTCGTCTCCTGCTTCGGAGCGGACGACCTCGACCCCGAGCGCCTGCGCGGTCCCGGGTCGCGCCTGCTCGCGGACCTCCTCGTGTTCGCGGCGGCACGGGGGGCGACGGCGGACCTGCCCGACGTCCCGGTCACGCGGCGTGTGAGCCAGGACGTGGCAGGCACGATCTCTCCGGACGACGGGGTGGACCGCCTGGTCCTGGACCTCGCGGAGCGGCTGTGGCGGCACGGGTTGACGGTCGAGGTCGACTACGGGATCCCCGGAGGCACCCGCATCCCGCTCGCGGTCGGACACCCCGACCTGCCCGGTGAGCTGCTGGTCGCCGTGCTGACCGACGACTCGGCGTACGTCGCCGAGCCGAGCGTGCGGGTCCGGGACCGGAAGATCGCCGACCGCCTCACGGTGCTCGGCTGGTCCGTCGTGCAGGTCTGGTCGGCGGCCGCGTTCCTGGATCCGCAGGCCGAGGTCGACCGGATCCGTCGGGCGGTCCACGAGCAGGTCGACGCGCGGCCGCGACCCGAGCCGGTTCGTCTCGGTGAGGCGCAGGTGGAGGACGGCCCCGTCGAGCCGCGTGCCGGTGTCGATGCGCACGCGGGAGCTCCCGTCACCACGGCGAAGCCGCGTCCTCGTGCCGCCGGTCGGACCGCGGTCCCGACCGTCGTGGCGGCGATGACGGCCGAGCAGCCGGTGCTGCCGATCGTCACCGGCCCCCGGCCCCCGGTCGAGGCCGGTCTGCCGATCCGCTCGTACACCGACGACCAGCTCGACGACCTTGCGGCGTGGCTGCAGTCGGACGGCGTGGAGCGCGATCGGGAACAGCTCGCGCGCGCACTGCGCGCCGACCTCGGCGTCACCCGACGCAACGCCCACGTCGACGCGGTGATCGGTGCGGCCGTTCGCCGTGCCCTCGAATGAGCGACGAGGTCACCTCCGGCTCCGCGGCGGCAGAACCGGTCGCCCGTGCCGCTCGATCGGGCGACACGGACCTGCCCACCCTTCCTGACGGACGTGCGTCGACCGACGGCACGAGTGCCGTCGGGCCCGAGGGAGGTACCGCGGCGCCCCCGGCGGCGCGCCGTCCTCGGCACCGGGTGCCGGACGACGCCCCGGTGATCCCGGAGCGGAGCGCCGACGACTCCGACCTCGGCTGGGGCGACGGGCCGGACTCGAACGACGACCGACTCAGGCGCGACGTCCCCCCGCACTGGTGACGTCCGTCGACCCTCGGGCGGTGCGCTGAGTCGGCGCACCCGACGAGCCGCGTGGGACTGCCGCCGCGGCGACGCCCGGGCGTGACCGTTCCCGGTTCCTGACATGACAGGACCCGACCTCCAGCTGGAGACCGGGCCCTGCGCGCACGACGCTGTGCGCAGTTGCGGTGCACGTCGTCCGACGGTCCTCGCGGTGCCGCCGTCGAGACCTCGTCAGGGGATCGTCGGCCCTGCCGGGCCCGTCGGGCTGCCGGTGCCACCGGCGTTGCGCTGGGCCAGCAAATCACGGATCTCCGTCAGCAGCAGGATGTCCTCCGTGGGCGGTTCAGGCAAGGGGTCGACCGGCTCGATCCCCCTCGCGCGACGCTCGTTGATCGCCTTGACCGGCAGGACGATGAAGAAGTAGACGGCCGTCGCGACGAAGAGGAACTGGAGCACGGCGTCGAGGAACCCGCCGACGGAGATCGTGGCGTTGTTGAACGGCCCGATGTCCCAGACCTTCGCGAGGCTCGCCTTGCCGAAGATCATCCCGACGATCGGCGTGATGATGAAGGTCACGAGCGCCTTGACGACAGCCGTGAACGCGGTGCCGATCACGACCGCGACTGCCAGGTCGAGGACGTTGCCCCGCATGAGGAACGTCTTGAACCCGTTGAGAGCGTCGCGCATCCTGTGTCCTCCGGAGTCTTTCGGACCGGTCGGGGTGGCCGCGTCGGATCATTGCACAAAGACCGGGCTGAGGCTCGCCCAACCGACCGCGCCGGTCAGTCCGGTCGCTTCGTCGGGCGTGACCGCCAGCAGGACCACCGG
>MLJW01000352.1_pt1 | contig 24554 bp, 22 predicted proteins | sample 888231 | NCBI WGS metagenome assembly MLJW01 (sample SAMN05788063, study PRJNA343431) | mine drainage metagenome | isolation source: sample collected from the inflow into an acid mine drainage treatment plant... | place: Germany: Lusatia, lignite mining district
AGCTTGACGACGTGGAACGCGTCGAGCACGGGGACCGCCTCGGACAGCTCGTCGCGCAGCGCGTTGGCGTATCCGCGGAACGGGTCCAACGTGGCGACCTTGACCCCGGCACGGAACGACGGGGAGCGGTCGGTCAGCCAGGTCGCGTACGCCTTGCCGGTGCGCCCCGGGACGACGTCGAGGAGCCGGGCGTGGACGCGCCCGTGCTGGTCACGGGTCAGGTCGACCATCCCGGTGAACATCCCCGGGCCCTTCGTGGATGTCTTGTGCAGGGTGTGGTGCCACACGTGCTCATCGACTCCCAGAGTGCTCACGCGGTCGAACCGGGACTCGTCGGCGGCCAGGTCCTCAAGGTGCGGCTTCACCGCGCGCCACAGCGTCCACCACGCCACCGCGAGCCGGCGGGCCAGACCCAGGACGGTGGCATGCTCGGCACGCAACTGGCCGATCGACCAGTCGATCGCCCGCGTCGTGATCGACCCTCGGGGGGCGACCAGGGTGGGAACCTGCTCACTGAACGTGCCCCGCGAGCAGCTGGCGTCCGGGCACGCCCACCGGCGCTGACGCCACACGACCTCGACGGGGACCGCCCCGGGCACGTCATGCAGGACTCGGGTGCGTCGTCCTCGGCTCGAGGCCACGACCCCGCAGTCCGGGCAACCCATCAACGCCCACGGCGTCTGGACCGTGACCCTCAGTCGCCCGTCGTCACGCTCGACAGCCACCACCTCGACACCGTCCAGGCCGAGCAGCACATCGCATCGCGGGCACGGGTCAGTAGCGGGCGCGCCGACAGCGCACCCCGTAGCGTTGTACATCGTCGAGGTCCTCGTGGAACGGTTTGCTTGGTCGCTACCGATCCTGAGGACCTCGACCTACATCACCACGCAACCCGACTCACCGGCGCGTCGCAACACTCCCACCGGATCTGCGAAGAGCCCGTTGATCATCGGCGTCTTAATCGATCTCCTCGGCCGCCCGCAGTCGCTCGACTAGCGTCACGCCTGCGCTTGTCAGAGTCCAGCGAGCGGGTCCGAAATGGGCGTCAGGCGTCATGTTTGTATCGTCCGGGGGCGCGTGATCGACGCTCACGAAGAGGGCGCCGTCAGCCGCTCCACTGTAGGAGATTATTCCGTCCTCCAACAAGTACTCAAGAAGCAGTGCGTGGCTGGTGTCGATGACTACCTCGTCGAGAGTGGGGTTCTTCACGAACCTTGAGAGAATCCTCCGTTCGAGATCCCCGTACCGCAGGTTGAGGATGCTCAGATTGGCCTTATATGCCGCGATTGACTTTTTGTCGATTTCACCAGATGTGGCACGAGCGTGGCAAATTGCACAAAGCAGGATTAGATTCTCGAATTCGTGTTCACGCGCGGTAGCGTAGTCGACGATGTGATGTATTTCTAGACCAGAAGTAGCCCTGCACGTGGGGATAGCGCACCTGTGTCCAGCCTCCACTCGGACCTGACGGGCCAGAGCGCGCGGTATTGCGGGACGGGTGTTCGACATAACGCGGAGCGTACTCGGCTGTCGCCTGATGCGAGTGGGCGCATTGGCAACGTGTCGCCCTGTCGGGCCGCGTGGCACTGGCGACCAGGAAGTTCGTCTTGTGCCGATTTGGGCGGCGGCTCCACTCGAGGTGGGGACGTCGCGGTCCGCCCAAACGTGCGCGATCACGATCCACTTAATTGAGGCGGTGCTCGCCGGCTCGGCAGCCCGAACGCGCGACCGCTTCCGCGAGCCTGCCGCGCGCCAGGGCGAAGTGCTCGTGCCAAACCAGGGGCGCGTCGCCCTGCGCGAGGCGGGCATAGGCGGCTTGCCAGGCGAGGTGCAGGGCGGCGAGCTCTTCGATGAGTTCTCCGTGCTGGGGCCAACACGGTGGAATGGTTCGCTGGTCGAGGCGGTATCGGTCGATCAACCAGTCGGTCCAGCTCGCAAGGAGCTCAAGCTTGTGGGCGGCTTCGTCCGCAGGCTGGGCTGACCAGACGATCGGCGGGGGTGCGCCGACGGGCTGGGCCACAGGGGCGGGCAGGAAGCCGTCGTGGAGGTCACTGCCGGTCATGGTGGGCTCCTTCGGTCAACCCGTGATCGGGGTCATCGGCGGTGTCGTGGCGAGCGCCGGGCGAGATGCCGGGTCGGTAGCGTGGTCCAGTCGCGCCGCGGTCGCCGCGATGGCGTCGAGCCAGGCGCGCCGCCCGGCCGGTGTGGTGGGCTCGGGCCCCAGGGCTGAGAGCCAAGCGGGCTGGTCGGCCAGGATTTGCCCGGTCAGGGCCGCAACGCGGGCGCCGATGGCCCGGTCGACCTGGGCCAGCAGTGCGGTGCCGTCGGCATCGAGTCCGACGGCGGACGGTTGCGGGTACAGGTCGTAGGGGTCCAGGGCGTGCCTGTCGAGCCAACCGAGTGAAGCGGCACGCAGGCCGTCGGCGGCCTCTGCCGGGTTCGCCGCACCAGGACTGGTCAGGAGTTGGCGCAGGACCGGTCGCGGCTCGCCGGTCAGGGCCTCGATCCGTCCGAGGCCGAGCGGCAAGGCGCCGGAGGCCGGGGTCGTCAGAAGCGCCCACGCGTCCTCGGCCTCCATTCCCGCGTCGACCAAGGCCACGGCCCAACGGGCATGGGCGGCGTCGGCGAGCAGGGTGCGGCGTATCGGGTCGAGGTGGCGTAGCGACTCGGCCTCGTCCTGGCGGGCGGCGATGGTTGCGGTCGCGGAGGTCTGGGCGCCGGGCGTGGTCAGGATGCCGGTCAGGACCTGGTGGGCATCGACGGGTGCGTGGACGTCGGGCAGAGAGTCGCAGTCTGGGTCGATGGCGTCGACCGCGACGTAGACGTGGTTGGCTGCCCGCCCTCGGGTCATCGCGACGTAGAGGTTCTCCCGGGTCATACCCGCGTGGGCCAGGACGTGCGCGGTGGTGGTGGTGATGCCCTGCGCCCGGTGGGTCGTGGTCGCGTACCCGTGTTCGACGTGGTCGGCGACGTAGCTGCCCGGGACCCGCACGGTCTGCTGGGCGACGGTCCGCCGGCAGTCCGGCGAGTAGGTGGCGCGGGCGAGAGTTAGCGCTCCGTCATTGTGGACGGCGGCGACGTCCCACAGGTCGCCGTTGCGGACCCAGCCGCCACCGTCGACCCGCAGGCGGCGGTCGTTGGAGCGGGTGACCACCCGGTCGCCGACACCAATGGTCGCCCCGGCGTGCGTGGTGACGCCGCCCGGGGCGACGAGCCCGTCGGTGACACGGTCGACGTGCGCGCGGTGGTTGAGCGCCGTCACCGTGGCGCTGTCGGGGGCGATCAGGACCGACGTCAGGCCGTTCTCGGTGTCGGCCGACCATGCGGTGTAGGCGTCCTCGAGCATCGCTTCAGAGGGGCCATCGTGGATGCGACCGTGCTCGAGGTAGGTGTCCAGGACCCGCGGGTTGCCCTCGCGCAACGACAGAGTCGCGGCCGCCTCCCAGGGGTGGGTAAAGCGCCACAGCGACGTCAGGCGGGCCGGTCGGCCTCGGTCGGCAAGGAGTGCGAACGCGCCACCGGCGTCCACCGCGGACAGCTGTGCGTCGTCCCCGACCAGGAGCACCTTCGCCCCTGCCGCCTCAGCCTGCGCGACGACGGCGTCCAAGCTTGCGGTCGATGCAAGGGAGGCCTCGTCCACGATGACGAGCTGACCGGCCTGTAGCCGCCAGGTGGCCTGCTCGCGCATCAGACCTGCGATTGCGGTCTCGATGGTGCGGGCACGGACAGGGCCGGTGACTGCCGCTGTGCGAGCCTGACGCAGGCGCCCGAGCACGTCGGCGCGGGTCTTCGCGGCCGGACCGACTGACTCGTGCAGCCACTTCGCGGTGTTCTCGCACCCGATGCCCAAGGCCGCGGAGAGCTGGGCGGCGGCGGTTGAGGACGTGGCGAGTCCGATGACCGAACCGCGCCCGTGCGTGCGCTCCCAGGCCCGACGCAGGGCCAGCAGCGTCGTCGTCTTGCCCGAACCCGCCGGGCCGACCAGCACGTCCAGCCGCCGCCCAGAGGTCGCGACCGCGGCGACCGCGGCCGTCTGGTCGTCGGCGAGAGCCGGCCGAGGGTCGAGCATGCTCTGCTCCACCTCGGGTGCAGCTGCGGTCGGGGCACCTGTCTCAGCGCTGGCGGCGAGCAGGCGCGCCTCGGCGGCCAGGACCGCGGGATGAGTGTGGGCCTCCTCACCGACCCGGTCGAACACGCTCGACCCGTCGGCGCGCACGTAACGACCCGTCGCCGTCACAACGGCCGGCGCCTCGACCGACACGCAGCGGGCCAGGACCGCATCGGTCACCTTGTCCAGCAGGGCGAACCGATCCGGCGGGCCGACCATCGTCAGCGCCCGGGTGGTGCGAGCAGCCTCGGCAAGGACGTTCCACCGGGTCCACGTCGACCTGCGATTCATGACCTGCGCCAGGACAGGGCCCGCGAGGTGCTCGATGACTGCGTCAGGCACCTGCGCCGCGGTCAACGGCCTGACGTGAGCCTGACGCAGGACCCTCGCAGTGAACTGTGCCGGGTCCCCGCCGGTGCGCGCCGACGCCCGCTCCCGCCACGAGGCCATCAGCTCACTCAGGGCGCGCACACGCTTGCCCGGGCGGGTCGAACGGGTCACTTGGGCGCGTAGTCGCACGACCTCGACCCTGTTCGGGCCGCGCCCGAAGGTCGCGTAGAACTCGGCCAGGCGAGCGCTCATCGCCTCGTCGATGTGCGTAGTCCGCGAGGAGAACTCCCTGATCAGGTCGTCGTCGACCCCGTCGAGCTCCAACCCGATCGACCTGCGCGGGCCCCGCGAACGCCAACCCCAGCGCACCGGCAGCGCCCTCGATAGCGCGTCGGCCAGCAACGCGTCGTAGGTCTCCGACGCGGCCACGACCGCATGGTGCAGTGCCCGGGAGTCCACCGATCGCCACGCGCCGTCCTCGCCACGGACCTTGTTCGCAATCACGACATGGGTGTGCAGGTTCGGGTCCCCTGCGCGGGAGTCCCAGTGATCGAACGCCGCGGCGATCATCCCCGCGGTGCGCTCCTGACGGCAACCCGCATGACCGGTCCGCGTGAACAGGGCACGATCCTCGATGAAACTCAGTGCCTGGTCGACGGCCTGACGGTGCGCGTCGTGCACCAGAGCTTGCGTGCGACGGTCCGCCAACCCCCACAACGTCGAGACCGACTTCGCGGGCGTGAACGTCAGGTCGAACCCGGCGACGGCCCGCGGCGTCGGCCTGGCGAGCTCGACACGGTTGATCGTGTCGATGGCGGCCCGACGCGCCGGGCCCGTCAGGCTCGGCGGTAGCTGGGCCACCTGCGCCGCGATCCGCTCCGCCGCAGGTGTCACCTTCGAGTAGGGCCGGCCGAGTGGCGCCCCAGTCAGCGGGTGCCTGCCCTGGCCGAAGAGGTTCACCATGGCTTCTTCGGTCACTGCGACCCCGACCCGTGACGACGAGTCACCCGGGGCATCGGACAGGGCGGCGAGACCGGTACCCAGCCAACGGCCCGGCGGGTTCCCGGACTCGGTGTAGTACGCCACCAAAGGCTGCGACGCCGAACGGTCGCAGTCACCCGAGGCCGTGTGCTTGAGCAGGTAGGTGTATCCGGCGCCGGCCGTCAGCCGGTGCAGGCCCATCACCGGGCGCTCCAGGCAGTCGTTTGCGCGGTCCTCATGTATGTACGTGTGCGCGATCACGACCAACATGACGACGTGCGGTGAGGCCCCTCACCGCCCACGCATCCGATGCGATTCGTCACACTCCGGGCCGTGGTGCCAGAAGTGTCTCAGGAGCACACGCTCCCTACCTCCTCCACGTACTGGCTGACATGTCGCAATCCCTCCCAAGGATCAGAGTCTCCGGACACGCCGGGGCGGTTCATAGATACTGAAGCCGCCGCAGAAGAGGTACGGCGTGACGCACTGGTCCACGCGGCTGCTGGCCGACCACCTTAAGATCGGCGATGCCACGATCGCGCGAGTTCGGGGTGCAGTCGTGGCGTTCGGAGTCGTTTCGGTTCTCCACTGACCCGAGCTGGTCGCCACGGTCACCGATGTCGTCGGGCTCTGCCTCGCCCCACCCCAGGACGCGATCGTGCTGTGCGTGGACGAAGAGTCCCAGATCCAGGCCGCCGGCCGCACCGCCCCGGTGCTGCCGACCGAGCCGCACCTGATCGAGCGCCGCTCGGCCAACTACGTCCGCCACGGCACCACCACGCTGTTCGCCGCACTGGAGATCGCCACCGGCCATGTCACCGGCGCCCTGAAGCCCCGCCACCGCCGCCGAGAGTTCCCTGCGTTCCAGCGCCAGGTCGCCCGCGCCTGCCCCGACCGCGAACTGCACCTGGTCATGGACAACTACGCCGCCCACAAGACCCCCGAGATTAAGAGCTGGCTCGACGCGAACCCCCCGCGTGGTCGTGCACTTCACCCCGACCCACGCGTCGTGGATGAACCTGGTCGAGGTCTGGCTCCCAGCCATCGAACGCCAAGCCATCCACCGCGGCACATACATCTCGGTCAAAGACCCGGGCGCCAAGATCCGCACCTTCATCAACGGCTGGAGCGACCGCGCCCACCCCTTCATCTGGACCAAAGCCGCCGACGACATCCTCAAGAAGGCCAACCACAAGACGACTTCAGACACGCGGCACTTGAGGACCGCCAAGAGGCTACACCTGTTAGATTCGTCGGGCTGTGTCGAACGGACCGCTCCATCGCCCACGGGACCAGTCCACGTGCAGAACATCGCTTCCCCGAATACCCAGGCCAATAGGATCAACCGGTGTTGACGACGCTGGAGGGCGCATGTCCATCTCGATAGGTGGTGTCGTGGCGATGGCCGCCAACGACTTCCTCGCCTCATTGACCGCGAAGGTTGCAGCGAGCGCAAGTGAAAGGCTGGTCACGAGGGGGAATACCGTCACGATCCCAATCGCAGCGCTCCAAGAAATACTGAAAGCGCAAGCTCGCACCGTTGAGCAGAACCAGGAGCTTCAGGGCAAACTGCAACTGGCTCTAGAACAATTAAGACGCGAGCGGATCGTGTATATCGTCGAGGCGCCAATTCTCTCAATACGAATTCCAACTACTTTCGTCGAAGCAGCAACGGCGTCTTTCGCGCCAGAAAGTGCAGCGCTCCGTAGCGAGCCGACACGGAGCGGCCAAGATGAGGGACAAGATCGCCATTTGACAAGAAACGGACATGTCGATCGAGAAACCGCCGAGGCGTTGGAATCAACTCTCGAAGCGCATTTCCGATCACGCATGATTCGGGCGTATCCGGACCGAGAACTGGAGTTCGACTGATCTCATGGCAAGAGACCTAGATCTGACAGAAGAACTCACGACTCACATACTGCGAAATGCGTCAATCCAGAATTACGTTCCTACGGGTGGGAATTTAATCTTGGCGATCCAGAGCCCACCGGGCGAGGGCAAGACGTATCACTGCAAAGTGGTTCTCGGTGAACTTGGCGTTGCGTTGGTGCGGTTCCCGATTGCGGATCTTGAATCCCCCGGCGCAGGCCTTCCGGCGGTCCGCCTTATAGAGAAGTACATTCAGGCGAGCAGTCTGATAGAAAAGGGTATGCCCGCCGTGCTAATGATTGAAGACGCGGACCTGGGCATAGGAAACTCGAGCATCCAGGGCGAGATCACGCAGTTCACGATGAATCGCGGTCTAATTACGGGAACCCTGATGAGTCTCTGTGATTCGCCCACGCTCGTGGAAGTTCCCTCGGAGTCGGCGTTAACCGTAAGGGGAAGTGGGCGTCTCTGCAAGCGCGTTCCCATCATTATGACCGGAAACAACCTTCGGGGAATATATCCGGCACTCTTCCGTGACGGAAGGGCGCGCGTCATCGATTGGCGAGCCTCTGAGAACACCAAGGTTGAGTACCTTCAGGGCCGCATTCCCGGTGCGCGTTACGATTCCGTCGCTCTGCTCGTGAAGGAATTCTATGAGTTTCCCATCAGCAGTTGGGAGTCGATCCTGGAACTCGTCCAGAGCAGCGCGATTAGGGATGCGGTTCGCGCAATGGTTTCTCGCGATGATATTCCGACACTTGCTTCGATGGTGGAGCGTGCGAGCAACTTGTCGCCGCGTCAGCTTTCGCTTGAGGATGTGCGAGTAGAAGCTGGTAGGCACCGCGTATTGCGCAATGAATGGAGCGTTCGATGACGTCGGGAAGCGAATCCGGCTCTTGGAGCAGAGAGAACATCCTGTGGATTCAGGTGGCGGCATTTCTCCGTCATGCCACAGTGAGCGATGTGACGATCCACTCCATTAGAACGCAACTCTTCAATCCGCGCCTTCTTCAATCCGTCAATATTCATGCAACAGATCAGGGCGTGCGGGTGGCCGGCTGGTTATTGACCATCGACTGGGCGCGCCACGCCGTATTGCTCAGTGCGCACAGTACCGTGAACACGACGGATTTCTCTGGCAGTCAAGTGGCTTTCGGTGTCGCCGAGATCATCGAGATGATCGAGGAACATTTTACGCGAAACGGAGGGATCCGGGGATGGGGCTTTGTGAGCACCCTTGACTTCTCTAGGGCTTGCTCGCTCATAGGAGTAGCGCAGGGCGGAGCGGTCGCGGACCACCCGAGCCTCAGGCGAGTAGGCGGTCTGCGTTTGCCTGGTCTCGCAGAACTCAGTCTCGAGGTTTACGGCGTCGATTGAATCGGGCGGGCGGGCCGGTGACGGCGTGGTAATGAGCAAACTCCACACGCACCGGATTGCGCCTATTTCGGCGCGCAGATCTGCGAAGATTGCGATGCATTGTCTGGGACGGTAGACGGACCGCATCTCGTGAACAAGTCCCCGGACAAGCTCGCCTCACTGAAATCGCAGCGATGCGCGCGGCCATGCGATGCCCACCGCGATGGCGCCGGTCGTCCCGCCGAGGTTGACTGCGCAGGCAACTGCGGGCCCGGCGGACGAATGCGCTTCGGGTCGCGCGTGCGCAGCACCTCGGAAGGTTGCCCGGCCTCGGGCAGGAGGTTGCGCCCCGGCGCCGGAGTCGTGCGCTAGTCGAGCACCGGACCTCTCCGCCGTGAAATCGTGAGCTTCGGAAGGCGCGCAAGTCATCCCGGGCCCTCTCGAGTCGGTTGGGGAGGGCGCGAGTGGGCTTGTCGGTGCCGGAACCGGTGTCAGGACGCCAGCGGACGCGAGCGTGGTGGACGGGTCGGTCTGACCAGATGGCAGTAGTAGTCCCAGGCCCCTGCATGAGCCAGTTAGGCGCGCGGGGCACTTACAGGGCACGCCCCAGGTTTTGCGAGACCCACACGGCGCATGGCTGCCGACCAGCCTTCTCCCCGTGCCAGCACGAGCCTCGCCGATTGCTCGTCGTCCACGGCGGTGAATCTGAGCCCAGCGAAGTGATCAACAGGGACTTCCCACGGCACCTCGTCGGAGCGGGTCCTGGATCTCGCTCGCAATGCGTCTCTCCGCGAGTGCCGTTGAATTCCGATCGTAGTCCGCTTTGCCATGCCCAGCGTTCAACCGCTCCAAATCACGCGGCCTCGGCGCCGCGAACCCGACTCCATTGTGTCGCGCGTTGCGCGGAGTTGCTGCACTACCTGGCGCTCTCTGACGCGGTCTTCACCTTCTCCACGAGACGATCCTGCATCGCGAGCACCTTGAGCGCTCTGAGCGTCGAGAGCTGACTACCAGCACGCCTCTGAAAGGCACAAACGCCCTCATCTGAGCATTCCGGTGAAGTGTTGGTCGAGCAACCGTGCGGGCACTGTGCCAACGTGCGGGCACTTTTCTCCACTCGGGTCGTCCTCCGAGCTCATGTTGGTCGCCTTCTCGCACACGTACCAGACGAAGCTGCCGCGACCGCCCACCGATGGACCGTCCTGGCGGCACCCGAGAGAGGCGGATGCAGTGGTCTGGTCGAGCGCAGGCATGGTCAACGGAGCAGCGGGTGCGGGCTGGGCCGGGCTCTGGTCGGTGATGTTCACGACCGAGCGAGCAGTGGCCGGGTTGATCCTGGTGACGTCGTTCGCCGATGTCCTTGACCTGATCTGGCTCGGCGAGGAGCTCCGCGAAGCATGCGGGGACCTATCGGCCCGCCACGCGACCACGGTCCTCAGCGCGTCGGCGCTGGACCTCGGCCCGATCATCGCCCTGCAAGACGTCGCCGACGCCCGAGCGGTGGTCGCGGAGCTGCTTGCCTCGGTGATCCGCCGCGCGGATGAGCTGACCGTCGACGCCTCCGCTCAAGCGGATCGTCTGTGGCTGTCGGGGCTGACCGCCTCGCTGTTTGCCGCCCGCACCCATTTGACCGGGGCTGGTGCCCGGTGAGCGGGACCACCTACGGCGGCCTGCTCTACCGTGCATCGATCCGAATCGCTGCCGGCGCACGTGCGGTGAGGCTGCGCCCGTTCGACTTCCCGGACCAGGCACTGGCGGCCCTGCGCGACTTCCACGCAGTCCTCGACGCGATCGAGACCCATACCTGGACGCTGATCGGCCCCTCACGCCTGGCCGGGATCAGCGCCACAACCCGTGCGCAGCCTGTCGTCGCTGATGCGATCGCGATGGTGACCGGAATCCGGGAACTGGTCGGCGCGGACCGCCCCCATCCGTCCATGCTTGACCTGGCAGACAGGGACTGGGTCCAAGCCGCTCTGCACCTGCGTGGCGCTTCGGACCTGCTCACCGTGCACCTCGACCAGTGGGGTCACCTGCGTTCCCCCGACGCGATGGTCCTGGGTGATGGCGCTGCCCGGGATGCAGCCCTCGTGCGAGTCGCCGATCAGCTCGACACCATCCTGTCCGCCGAGACCATGCTGGGCCTTCGCTGCCTGCAGGCAGGCGTGTCGCGGACCGACGTGAACCGGTGGCTTCCCGAGCTCGGGCCGAACCAGGCTTTCGCCCGGCACCTGAGCACGACCGGCAGAGACACACCCGCCGGCGGGGGCCTCGATGCTCTCCGCCTGATCGGAGAGCTACCCCGCACCCACGACCCCGTCCTGCACTCCGAGGACCTGATGCACCGCCTACGGCAAGCGACGTGGTCCCTGACCGCCCACCCGGACTACTCCGTGGCCACGCTCAGTGACCTGGCCACCGCCGGTCTGATGATCAACGCGCACGCCGCCGCGGCAAACGGAACCGACCTCACGCCGGCCCAGCTCGCGCCCGGAACCCTCTCCTCACCCCTCGTCGCCGCCGCTACGACGTGGCGCGACCTGCGCAGCGATCTGACGATCTTTCGCGCCCCTGGGCCCGCCGACCCCACCATCCGCGCCGACGTGTTGACGCTGCGGAGCCTCCTGTCTCGCCTCGCGCCGCTGAACGCCACCGGGCCCACCGACCCACGGGTCACTGCACTCCTGCGCGCCGCCGTGCCAGCGGCCAGCCAGATCGCCGCCACCGGCAGTGGGGTCTTCGCCCGGCTCGCCGCGTCGGGACATGTCCACGTGCACGCCCGCGACCTCACCTCCGATCAGCTCGGCGAGGACCCCGAACTGATCACCGCCCGAATCTCAGGCAAGCAGGTCCCCGCCCCGGCCTCCCGCTGGCAGACGACAGTCGACCTGTGGGATCGCGCCGCCCAGCCCGCTACGCCGGAATCGCACCCGCCGTGCACGACCCCGACACGCGACCTGCAGGCCGCTCACGTCCTGACCCGCGCACCAGCCGGAGGCCTTCGATGACGACGCCCCGCACGTCCAGCACCCGCCAGGCGATCACCGACAGACTGCGCACCTGGGCCGCCGGTTCACATCCTCTGACCGCCGCCGTCGAGCTCCTCATCCGGGCGTTCGACGGCCGGTTCGCGGACGCCGGTCAGCCCTGGATCCGCATCGAAGACAACGGCTGGGTCTGGCTCGACGACAAGATCCTGCACGCGAACCTCGGCCGCCTCTCCGGGGGTGAGCGCCGAGTCCTCGACCTCGTGTGCGCACTGGTCGACCCCGACCGCGCGGTCCACCTTGCCGACGCCATCACCGGCATCGACCGCACCCACCTCGACCTCGTCCTGGCCGCCCTAGCCCACGCCGCCGGCTCCCACGAACACGCCGACGTCTTCGTCGACGCCCCCACCGGCGCCGCCCATCTCCGAGTCCTCGGATCGGCACATCCCTGGCCCGAGGTGGCCGGCGCGAGCTCGCACGGGGCACCCGCAGGCCCCAGCCAAACCGTCCGCCTCCGCGAGCTGTGAGGAGATCACCATGGCGATCGAAGCGATCGACGCGCTCGACACCCATGCGCAGGAACCGGCCCGAAGGTTCTACCGCGTCAAGGAGGCCTCGGCAGTCCTCGGCATCCCCATTCGCACCCTGTACCACCTGGCCGAGACCGAGCAGATCCCCTGCCGGCGCCTCGGCAACGTCATCCTGCTGCCCGTCGCATGGGTCGAGAGCGACGCGCAGGGTGTCCGGCGTCGCTGATGGCGGTCACTCGTCGCGTGACCGACGCCGGCAAGGTCGTGTGGCGCGCCAAGGTCTTCTTCCGTCAGCGCGTTGTCGCTGAGCGCACCTTCGACAAGAGGGCCGATGCCGCACGCTGGGAGGCGGACCAGCGTTCGAAGCTGCAGTCAGGCAGTTGGATCGACCCCGGCCGCGGTCGAGTGACGTTCGAGGATGTCGCGGAGGAGTGGCAGGACTCGCGCGAGCACCTCGCCGTACGCAGCCAGGAGACGACCCGCTTCTTGCTCGACTCGTACATCCTGCCGAACCTCGGGCGCGTGCCGATCGACTCGATCACCGCGACGGATGTCGAGCGCGTCCTGACGAAGATGACCAAGCGCAACCTGGCGACGGTCAGCCGACGGCGCACGCTCTCCGTCATCCGCCTGGTCCTCGACTTCGCCGAGCGGGATCGTCGGCTCGCCACCAACGTCGCACGGCTCGTCCAGCTGCCCAAGGGGCCCTCAAGACGCGAACCTCGGTGGCTGACGGCAGACCAGCTGCTTCTCCTGGCCGATACCGTTCCGGGCGGCTGCCGTCCGGTCGTGCTCTTCCTCGGTCTCGCGGGGTGCCGGTTCTCCGAGATGGCCGCCCTTCGCGTCGACGACGTCGTCACGACCCAGCACGGGCTGGCCCTCCGCGTGCACCGCGCCGCACCACAGTCGAAGCGAACCAGCGCAGCCATCATCGGTTCGACGAAGACGCACCAGACCCGCACGGTGCCGGTGCCGGCCGCCATCGATGCGTACGTGCGCGACCGGGTCGACTCAGCGTCGCGCGGTGACTATCTCTTCCCCAGCCCGCGGGGAACGATCTGGACGAACACCAACTTCCGACTCCGCGCACGATGGACAGCGACCACATCAGCTGTGGGGCTTGCGGGCACGAGAATTCACGACCTGCGCCACACCGCCGCCTCGCTCCTCATCGCTGCCGGCGCTGACGTCAAAGCGGTGCAAAGCATCCTCGGGCATGCCTCCGCGACGATGACCATGGACCTCTACGGCCACCTGTTCTCCGAGGCGCCCTACGTGGCCATCAGCCAGCTGCCCTCGTTCTCCGAGGCTCTTGAGGAGCCTGAGGACGGGCGCGAGGACGACCCCTCGTCGACGCGATCGACCGAGTCTCCGAGCGACGATCCAGACAGCGAGAACGAGCTGCACTGACCTGGCACTGACCTGGCGCAACCGCGCCCTCGCCCTGGGGCTTGCACTCATCGCACAAACACCCCGCCTGACCTGCACAAACACTCTGTGCGCCTGGGCAGATTCGAACTGCCGACACCCGCTTTAGGAGAGCGGTGCTCTATCCCCTGAGCTACAGGCGCGCGAGACCTGACAGAAGCCTGGCCAGAAGTGCCTGGGCGACCCTCCGGTCAGGCTCTGGCGGGTTGCTGAGGTCCCGTGTGTGCCGCGCGGTCCGTCTGCCGGGCTTCGCGAACGCTGGAATCGTACCGCGCGCGCTGTGCGGGACCGACGACGGCCCGCGCGAGCGCGATCGCCCGCGGCCGGCCCGCTGCTCACGCATCAGGGCGAGGTCCCGGACCGCGCAGCGAGGCGGCGAGCCGCGCGACTCGCCACGCGGCAGCACGATCGAAGGCGCCGTTCATCAGCGCGAGCACGGCACCACCATGCTGGAACTCGTGCGTCACGACGGTCCGGGCGGAGCCATCGCTGTCCAGGGACCAGGATCCGGTCTCCTCGAATCCCCGTCCGGCAAGGTGGTAGCGCACCCCCGCCGGGGTCGTCGAGATCACGGTCAGTCTCGCGCTGACGATTCTTCGGATGCGCACGTCGTACGGCGTGCGCACCTGCGCGACCCGGTCCGTGGTCGCGACGGAACTGATCGCAGGATTCCACGAGGGGAGCTCGCTGACCTGCAGGAGGAACGCGACGACGGCGGCGGCTGGGGCCCGGACCACCGCGGTCGCCGACCACGTCACGGCAGCGCCGGTCGTGACGCCGGGACGCGCGGCCAGAGGAGTCGCGGCGGTCGACCTCTGGGCGTCGGCGCGAAGAGGTGGTCGGCGAGCTCTTCGAAAGCCCGCGCGTTCCGAGGTCGTCGAGGAGGTCTTGACCGCGAAGCGCACGGCCGCACGTCCGGGGCTGACGACGACGGCCGGGCGCAGCAGTGTCGGCGTGCGGGACAGCTGCGCGGCGACGGACGCGCGGAAGCGGAGACCGCGTCGACGGGCGCCGGGCGGGAGCCAATCGAGCACGGGGACGTCGATCTCCTGCACGTCCTCGTCGGTGCCCAGCTCCGCGCCGAGGGCGACGACCGGGACGTCCCGCAGGGGCAGGACGACCAGCACCGACGAGCCATCCGCCATCATGCGCCGCAGCGCGCGACGCTCCTCGCTGCTGGGCCAGACCCGCTCGAACTGCCAGCCGCCGCACGGGCGCGCCCAGACGACCCGGGCCTCCCCTTCATGGACGACGACGTGACCCAGCTCAGTCGTGGCCTGCATCCGCATGGTCCACCTCCAGGCTGATCAGCTGGGCACGCAGCCGCGCGGTGCGCAGTGACGCACGCGGATCGTCCGCCGCCGTGGCCGTCGCCGCGATCGCGGCATCGATCGACCGTGCCGCCTCCACCGTGCGCCCCTGCGTCCGGAGCGCGTCGCCCAACCCGACGAGGGCACGCGAGTCGCCCGGCGGTGCGACCGCTCCGGCGGCCCGAAAGTGCGCTTCGGCCGTCGAGCTGCTACCGCCGAACAGCCGTGGCGCACGGAGGTACCAGCGTCCGAGCACGTAGTGCGCCGTGTACTCGTCCGGGTCGAGCAGCAGCACCCGCTCGGCTGCCCGACGGACACCGTGAGCCATCGCGAGTCTCGTCAAGACTCCGGCCGCCGCGGCGCGAAGCCCCCGTATCCGCGCGGCCTGCGCGAGCAGGTGCGGGTCGACCGGTGCCACACCCAGGTAGAACCGGGTCAGGGCGGCCGTGCGCGTGACCCTCTCGCGGGCGAGGACGGCGTCGTCGCTGAGGTTGTCGACGATGATCCGGTCGACGAGTTCGGCCCCGGCCAGGGCGAGGCGCGCATCGTCCGGGTCGCGGGCATTGCGTGCCGCCCGGACGAGCAGATCGTCGATCGCGGCACGGCACCGGCTCGCCAGGTCCTCTGCCTGGTCGGTCTTGGTCAGCCCGGGCTCTGGCCAGATCGGCTCGCCGATGGCGACGCTGACGCGCCCGCGACGGAAGCGCAGCGACCCCGGCGGCAGGACCGTGCTCGCGCCGACGATCGCCATCGGGATCACGGGCACCCCGCCCCTCATGGCGAAGCGGAAGGCGCCCGCCTTGAACGGCAGCAGCACGTCCTCGGACCCTCGGGTTCCTTCGGGGTAGACACCGAGCCCCTCGCCACCGGACAAGACTTTCTGCACCGCGCGCACGGTGCTCGGACCGGGACGATCCCGGTCCACCGGGATCCCGTACCAGGCCTTCGTCCACACCCGTCGGGGTGCGCGACGGAAGCTCTCCTGCTTGGTGAGGATCCACAGCGGGACGCCACGCACCAGCTCGACGAGCGTGATCGCGACGAAGTGGTCGAAGTAGCTCGTGTGGTTGGGGGCCAGGACGAACGCGCCTGAGCGTGGGACGTTCTCAAGACCGTCGATCGCGCCGACGTGACGCTCGACGATGCGCCGCGCAGCCGGGAACGTCGCGGCGCGGACCGCGCTGTGCACGGTCATCAGGCTGCCGCGCCCTCGCCGCGCAGGTACTCCTGCAGACGTTCGATGCTGCTGATCAGGAGCCCGTGACGCGCGGCGAAGGCGCGCAGCGCGGGCAGCCGGAGCATCTCGCCGTCCTCACCGATGATCTCCACGATCACCCCGGCCGGTGTCAGTCCCGCGAGCCGCGCCAGGTCGACGGACGCCTCGGTGTGCCCCGGTCGTTCGAGCACGCCGCCGCTTCGAGCGATCAGCGGGAAGACATGGCCCGGCCGTACGAGGTCGTGTGCGTCGCCGCACCGTGCGAGCTCGATGGTGCGCGCCCGTTCTCCCGCCGAGATGCCGGTGAGCACGCCGTTCTCGGGCGAGCCGTCGATCGACACCGTGAAGGCGGTGCCGCGGTAGTCCTGGTTGTGCTGAACCATGGGCGGAAGCTGCAGCTCAAGGGCTCTCTCGCCTGTCAGCGACAGGCAGACGAGCCCACGCCCGTGAGTGATCATGAAGTTGATGGCCCTCGCGTCGGCGAAGTCGGCTGCGACGATCAGGTCGCCCTCATTCTCGCGGTTCTCGTCATCGACCATGACGACGAGCTCGCCGCGGGCGACTGCCGCGATCACCTCCCTCGGGTCTGCGAGGCCAGAGGCCTGGTCGGATGCGGTGTCGCGCGGGTGCTGGACCTCGATCGTCATGTCGTTCTCCCCGATCGTGCGTCGGACGAGGGTCCAGGCGCAGCGGCGGGCCCGGAGAGTGGCGATGACAGACACTATTTGTTACGTCATCTACTGTGACAACACGCAGCATGGCATGGTGCCCGCCGGGGGTCAAGACCCCCGCAGCGCGTCGACGACGTCCGCACGTTCGTCGCGGATGGGGTATAACTATGGCTGTCGTGACAGTCATTGTCACAACATCTATGGAGGTCTCTGATGCTCCGACCCGCACGCCTCGTCACGTTGGCCCTGACCCGACCGAAGCCCGTCCTCGCCGTCTGGCTGGTGCTCGTCGCCGCTGCGGCCCTCGTCGCGATCAGGCTCGACCCGGCACTCACGGCGGGCGGGTTCTCCGACCCTCGCTCACCGTCGGCTCAGGCCGAGACCCTGATCGAGCACGCGTTCGGAGACGAGCCGAACCAGTCGCTCGTGGTCCTGACCGGGACGCACACCGTCAGCCCGGCCGACGTCGCGACGGCGACCCGCATCCTGCGCGAGAACGGAGCGGTGACGGTCACCGGACCGTCGACGACCCCGAGCCTCGCCTCCTCTGACGGCAGCACCGTCGTGCTCGCGGCAGGATTCCCCGGATCGAACGCGGACGTGCAGAGCAAGACCCCGGAGATCCAGTCCGCCCTGCACGACATCTCCGGCGTCGACGCGTACCTCACGGGGCAGCCAGCGCTCGACTACGCCCTCAACGCCCACTCGAAGGAGGACGCGACGCGGGCCGAGCTGATCGCCTTCCCGGTGCTCGTCATCACGTTGCTCGTCGTCTTCGGCAGCCTTGCCGCCGCTCTTCTCCCGCTCGCGCTCGCCGGGTCGGCACTGGCCGTCTCGTACGCCCTCGGCTACCTCGCCACGCGGTTCACCGACATCTCGATCCTGTACACGAACATCGTGTCGATGGTCGGCCTCGCCGTCGCCATCGACTATTCGCTGTTCATCGTCAAGCGGTACCGCGAGGAGCTCGCCCGAGGCGCGGACAGCGACACGGCGCTCCGGACGGCGTTCTCCACCGCCGGGAGATCGGTGCTGTTCAGCGGCATCGCTGTCGCCGTGGCACTCGTGTCGCTCTTCATCCCGCGCCTGATGGCCTTCACCTCGATCGCGCTAGGCGGGATCGTCGTCACGGTGGTGGCTCTGCTCCTGAGTCTCTCCGCACTCCCCGCCGCCCTCGTGCTGCTCGGACCCCGGATCAACTGGGGCACCCTCCCGCTCCGCGCGCGTGCCGGTCACCCTGCGGGCGCGCACGCCCCTCGCGCCGCAGCCCGCACGCGGTCGATGGTGACGGGGCTCATCGCTGCGGCCATGCTCGTCGTCGTCGCCGGGCCCACCCTGGGCCTCTCCCTGCAGTCGCCCGTCGCCTCAGCCACCATCCTGCCGCCGCAGGACCCCGCTCGGGTGGGGCTCGAGACTGCGCAAGCGCGGATCGGCGACCACGATCTGTTCCCGATCCAGGTGATCGTCTCAGCTCCGGCGTCCACCGCACCCGCCGCGTTCCTTCGGGAGGTCTCCCGCATCACCAGCCTCGCTGCGGCACGGAGCGACGTGTCCGCGGCCGGCTCGGTGACGAGTGCGGGGGTGCCGATGGCGCAGCTCGAACGTTCCCTCGCCACCCCGGGCGCGATCCCCCCGAGCCTTCGCACGATGCTGACCAGGGACAACGGCAACTTTGTCGCCCGCGTCGTGGTCACCGCCGCGGACGGCCCCGACTCGGTCGCCGCCCACCGCCTCGTGGCGGCCCTCCGCGACGAGCCTCGCCCGGCCACGTACTCGATCGCCGTGACGGGCGCGACAGCACAGGGGTTGGACTTCGACACGGCGCTGGAGGGTTCGCTCCCCTGGATCGTGGGGTTCGTCTTTCTCCTGACGTTCGCCATGCTGCTCGTCGCGTTCCGATCCCCGTTGCTCCCCCTGCTCGCACTGGCGTTCAACACGCTCGTCGTCGGCGCAAGCCTCGGGATCCTTGCGCTGCTCACCGACCTCGTCACGCGTACGCCGGTCAACTCGGTGACGCCTGTGCTGCTGTTCGCGGTGATGTTCGGCCTCAGCATGGACTACATGGTGATCATCATCTCCCGCATGATCGAGGAGCACCGGGCCGGCCGCACCTTCGATGAGGCCGTCACGATCGGAGCAACCAGCACCCGCGGGATGATCAACAGCGCCGCCGTCATCATGGTCGCCGTCTTTGCCTCGTTCACCTCGGCGCAGATCAGCATCGTGCGCGAGATCGGGATCGGTCTCGGTGTCGCCGTGACGCTCGACGCTCTCGTCATCCGCATGCTCGTCATGCCGGCCGTCCTTCGGCTGATCGGTCCCCGAGCCCTGCCAGGCCACCCGCAGGTCACAGCGGTGGAGGGCGACCGACACAGCGACGCGCTGGCACCGCGCCGGCAGCCGGTCATGTCACCTGACGCGTAAGATGCTGTTGTGACGCGCATTGTGTGCGCCGCACGTGACGAACCGAAGCTGGCAGGTTGTGACCCCGAATACTGTGGCCCGCGGCGGCACCGCGCCGGAAGTCGCTCCCGGCGAGCCGCGCGCACTCGTCCCGTCCGAGCTGCGCTACCTCGTCGTCGCGACGCAACGCGAAGGGAACCGGGTCTTCGCTCGTGCCGTCGGCGACCTGGGGCTCACCCCCTCCCATGCGGAGATCCTCGCCGTCCTCGACGAGTTCGGGCCGATGAGCCTCCGCGACCTCGGCGAGATGATCGTCTGCGAGGCATCCGCCCCGAGTCGCATCGTCGACACGCTGGTGCGACGGGGACTCGTCGAACGCACCAGCGACCCGGCCGACCGACGGGCGATCATCATCTCGCTCACCGACGCAGCCCGCGCCAAGCTGCCCGCGCTGCGAGAGATCGAGCGGCAGGTGGACCACGCCACCGCCGATCAGCTGACCCCGGACCAGCAGGCGATGGTGGCGGCGGTCCTTCGCGGCTTCCTCACCGGTACCGAGGCCGGCGACGCCCTCGAGCGTCGGTTCGCACGGAAGGCACGCTCCGCCCGACATCCGTTGCCGGCGGAACCAGCCGTGAGGTAGGACTGACGTCGGGGGGTGGTCGACGTGCGCGGTGATCGGTGGTGGGTCCCGCTCGCCTTCATTCTTCCGGGCGTCGGCCTGGCGTGGTCCGAGCTCGCCGGCACCAGCATCATCACCTGGGCCTACTGGGGTGGGTACGGGGTCATCGCCCTCGGGATGATCGTCCGCGCGGTCCGGCCGTCCGCGGCCGGTCGACGGACGCGGTCGGCGGCCTCTCCGGCGATCAACGGGTTCGACGTGGCCCAGAGCATCTACCTCGCACGGCCCGACGTCGGCCCGGTGCACTACGGGTGGGACGGGCCGACCGGGACGACGGAGGTCGTCGACCGCCCGGAACGCGACCCCGGGGACCTTCGCTCGACCGCTCCCCCGCCTCACCACGACGGACCCGACTCCTCAGCCCGGTAGCACCACCCGGTCGCCCGCGACGAGCCCGCCGGACACCTCGACCCACCCGTCGACCACGACGCCCACGGAGACCCGTACCTGCCGACTCGCCGCACCGTCCACGACGACGACGCTCGGGTGACCGACCGCATCGGCCACGATCGCGGCGACCGGCACCGTGAGGACGCTGCCCCGCTGGTCCGCGGTACGGACCACGGTCACCGGGGTTCCCGTCGCACGTCCGGGCACCTCGACGTCGAACCCGACGGTGAGAGTGACCCTGCCGTCGACGACGTCCCGGCCAGTGGCCACGACGCGCGCCACGGTCGTCCCGCCGTCGGACCACGCGACCGTCACGGCTGCTCCCGCCGGCCAGTCGGCGACGGCCTCGGCGTCGACCTCGGCGCCGACGACCTGCGCGGAGCTCGCGATGGTGAGCACCGCAGTGCCGCTCCGCACCACGTCCCCGGGCTGCAGCAGCCGGGCGGTGACCTCGCACGCGTCCGGCACCGCGACCAGGTCACCGAGCGTGACGACACCGTCCGGCTCCAGCCGCCCGAGGTCCGCCTCCCACCGTTCGACCGCAGCGGCGGTGACCGACGTGAACGCGTCGTCGACCGTCAGGCCGTCGCCGTAGCCGAGGGCGGTCAGCAGCACCTCAAGAGCGCGGACGTCCGCGCCGTCGTCGACGCCGATCTCCAGGTCCCGCCAGAGCACGACGTCCGTCTGGATCGCGACGACGGGTTCACCCTCCGCGGCGTACAGGACCGTCCCGGTCGAGACCGCGGTGCCGAGGGCCGCGAGCGCCGTGAGCGTCGCCGTCGGAGTGCTCGACGTCGCCCCGGCCGACTGACCCGTGCTCTGCGGCAGCGGGATGGTCGTCGGGACGCTCCCGGCCGACGCCCCGCTCGTCGGCACGCTGCCGGTACGCGAGGACGCGCTGGAGTCGGAGGGGACGGACGAGGCCGGCGGGGTTCCCGTCGTCGGCGTGGTGCCGGGCTTGGACTGGGGGAGAGGTGTCGGCGAGACCGTCGGGGCCGGCGTCGGGCCTGCCGTGGGGTCAGTCGTCGGTGCGTCCGTCGGGACGTCGGTCGGCGCCGTCGTCGGTGCGTCCGTCGGATCCGCCGTCGGCGTCACGGTCGACTCCACCGTCGGCACAACCGTCACGTCGGCCGGGAGTGCGGTCACGTACGACACGAGCGCCACCGAGCTGAGTTCCACCGACCTGAGCTCCACCGACCCGCGCGCCTGAGCCGTCGCCGAGGTCACCGCAGCAGCACCGACGACAGCAGCCGTCGAGGCGCCCGTCGACCCGCCGCCCGCACCACCCGTCGACGCGTCGGACACCGCCGCCAACGCCACCACACCCGTGTCCCCGACCGTGACCGCGTACCGCGCGGCGCGCTGCACCGTGCCGTCGACGGTGCTCGTCACGGCCATGGTGCGGGTCGTGACGGTCGCGGTCGGAACCGCGGCTCCGGGGTCGGCCGCGTCGGCCCGGCCCCCCAGGACCCCGATGAACCCGAGGGCGACCACGACGACGACCGCGGCGGAGGTCAGCGCGACGACGCGACGACGGGGGTCCTGGACGAGTGCGATGCGTGCCATGTCAGACGGTCCTCAGGGCTTCGGTGGGAGGGAGACGGGCGGCGCGCATCGCCGGGTAGAGCCCGGCCACGGCTCCGATGGCGAGGGCGGCGACGAACCCACCGGCCACGCCGATCAGCGGCACCACGACCTGCCAGCCACGCAGGACGTCGTACCCGGCCGTGACGGCGGCCCCGAGCAGGACGCCGACGAGGCCGCCGATCGCCGACAGCAGCAACGACTCCATGAGGAACTGCAGGCTCACGTGCCGACGGGTGGCGCCCAGGGCCCGGCGCAGACCGATCTCGGACCGACGCTCGAGCACCGAGATGACCATGACGTTCGCGATGCCGACGCCACCGACGAGCAGCGCCACAGCGCCGAGCCCGAGGAACAGCCCGGTGAAGGCGCTGCTCGCGGCGGCCTTGGCGGCGATCGCGTCGGAGGGGCGCGAGACCTCGACCTGGTCCGGGTTCTCCAGGTTCGCGGTCGCGGGGACGACGGCCCGCACGGTGTCGAGGGCTCCTGGGTCGGTGCGCAGGTAGATGGTCTCCGGCGCCTCTGCCGCAGCCATCGAGCCGGTGGCGTACGGGCGTCCGATCAGGGCCGAGCGGTCGATGTCCTGCGCGAGCTCGAACGGGTTGAGGATCCCGATCACCGCGAACCACCGGTCGCCGATCCACACCATCGGGGCGATCGCAACATCGTCGATGCCGAGACGCTCGGCCGCGACCGAGCCCAGGACGACCGTCGGGAGCTGCGCGCTGGCGGCGTCGAGCCACCGGCCGTTCGCGACGGAACCCGCGAGGGACTCGACGAGGTCGAGGTCGGCCGCCTTGACGGTGAGACCCTGCGTCCGGGTCTCCGGGACCAGGTCGGTCCGGCGCACGGTGGCGGCGACGGACGTCACCGGGCTGACCGTCTGCACCGGGCCGATCCTCCGGAGCATGAGCTCGCTCGTCGTCGGGAGGGTCGCGTCGCCCGCCCCGATGCCGGTGCCCGCCTGGACCGTGAGGAGATTGGTTCCGAGCCGGTCCAGCGAGGACAGCAGGGCGGCGCTCGACGACTGCGAGATCCCGAGGACCCCGACCATCGCGGCGATGCCGATCGCGATCCCGAGAGCCGAGAGCGCCGCGCGGAGCCGTCGGCTCAGGAGGCCGACGGAACCGACGCGAAGCACGTCCGCGGCGTGCAGCCTGCTCCGTCGCAACGTGGTGGGCGGCGGTGTCGCCGATGGCAGCCCGCCCGGCGACGTGGCCGACGACAGCTCGCGCGACTGCACCGCGGTCGGAGTCACGTGCCTGGTCCCGCTCATCGGACAGCATCCAGCGCGCGGGCCGAGTCGTGCTCGATCCGGCCGTCGCGCACCGCGACCTGTCGCGGCAGGCTCGCCGCGATCTCGTGGTCGTGCGTGATGACGAGGATCGTCGACCCACCGGTGTGCAGCTCGTGGAGCAGCGCCATGATCGACGCGCTCGACGCCGAGTCGAGGTTGCCCGTGGGCTCGTCGGCCAGCACCAGGGCCGGCTCCCCGACGAGAGCCCGGGCGATCGCGACCCGCTGGCGCTCACCACCGGACAGCTTCTCGGGGTTGTGGTGCATGCGGTGCGTCAGCCCGACACGCTCGAGGGCCTCCGCTGCGCGTGCACGTCGCAGGCGTCGCGGCACGCCGCGGTACAGCAGCCCGTCGGCGACGTTGTCGACCGAGGTCATCCCCGACAGCAGGAAGAACTGCTGGAACACGAACCCGATCTGGGTCGACCGCAGAGCCGAGAGGTCCTCGTCGGAGAGGGTCGCCACGTCGTGGCCCGCGACGCGCACCGTGCCGCTGGTCGGGAGGTCCAGCGTGCCGATGATGTTGAGCAACGTGGACTTCCCCGAGCCGGACGGCCCGACGATCGCGACGAGCTCACCACGCTCGACGACCAGGTCGATCCCGTGCAGCACGCGCGTGGGCGGGTCCGTCAGGTACTCCTTGACGACGTCGCGCAGCTCGAGGACGACGTCCGGCGCCGCGTTCATGCCGGCACCACGACGGACACGCCTGCCGCGACCCCGTCGCCCGTGACGGCCACGTAGCCGTCGGCGATGGTCCCGATCGTCACGCCGACCAAGCGGGACGCGCCTGTGCCGTCCACGACCTCGAGGGCGTAGCCACCTTCGGCGAGAGCGAGCAACGCCGTGACGGGAGCCGCGAGCACGCGGTTCTCCCGTGAGCGTTCGAGCGCGACGTCCACCGACCCGCTGTCGAACGTGCCGGCCGCGGCCCGGTCGTCGAGTGTGATCTCGACCGGGACCGTGGCCGTCGCGGTCGGGTCGTTCGGCGCGACCTCCGGCTGCGTGCCGATGCTCGTGATCGTGCCGGTGCTCGCGACGCCACCGGGCAGGGTCAGGGCGACCACCGTCCCGGTCTCGACGGCGTCGGCGCGGTTCACGTCGAGGTCCACCGTGACGAGAGTGTCGGTCGACGTCGCGGCGAGCACACCGCCACCGGCCGGCAACCGGGCGCCGACGGCAGCGAGAATCTCGGAGACGCGGACGTCGCCGGCGGCGAAGACCACGTCACCCGGTTCGACGACGCCGTCCGGCGCGGCGCGACCGAGGTCCGTCTCCCAGCGCGTCACCGCTGCCGCGGTCACGGACGTGAAGTGGTCGTCGACCGTCAGGTCGGTCCCGTAGCCGAGGTCCGCGAGCGCCCGCTCGAGCTGGCGGACGTCCGGCCCGTCGCTCACGTCGACGTCG
>MLJW01000353.1_pt1 | contig 24438 bp, 22 predicted proteins | sample 888231 | NCBI WGS metagenome assembly MLJW01 (sample SAMN05788063, study PRJNA343431) | mine drainage metagenome | isolation source: sample collected from the inflow into an acid mine drainage treatment plant... | place: Germany: Lusatia, lignite mining district
GAATGGAGCCATGGGCATTTCGATCCGCGCATTTTCCAGGCGTTCGTCAAAAGCGTCGGCATCTATCCGATCGGCTCCCTGGTTCGGCTGGAATCCGGGCGCATCGGTGTGGTGGTCGATCAGAGCGAAAAGTCGCTGCTGACACCCAAGGTCAAGGTGTTTTACTCCACCAAGTCCAATCAGCGCATCGCTCCGGAAACATTGGATCTGTCCTCGAGCATCGTGCGCGACAAGATCGTCGCCCGTGAAGAGCCGGAAAAATGGAATTTCCCAGATCTCTACGAGCTTTGGGGTGGGACGACTTTCTGGTGATGTGAATTCCGTGATGACAGGCAGCTGAAAATCACTTTATAATTGCGGCCTTACCGAGGAGCGCTGCGAGGTCGTCGTTCAGATGCCCCAGGCTCGGTACCCGGAAATCCGGTTCAAACGGCGTTCACCTGACCAACCTGCGCCGGGCGCGGGATAAAGGGTGAGCGCCGTGCGACTGCCTTATAAATCCCCCCGGCCACACATCCAGGAGATGAATATAGTGGCCCAATTCAAAGATTACGTCATTGCCGATATCAACCTTGCCGCCTGGGGGCGCAAGGAAATCGCCATTGCCGAAACCGAAATGCCTGGCCTGATGGCGATTCGTGAAGAATATGCCGCGACCAAGCCGCTCAAGGACGCGCGCATTACCGGGTCCCTGCACATGACCATCCAGACTGCCGTTCTGATCGAGACGCTGAAGGATCTGGGGGCTGACGTGCGCTGGGCTTCCTGCAACATCTATTCCACGCAGGATCACGCGGCGGCTGCCATCGCGGCCGGTGGTACCCCGGTGTTCGCCGTCAAGGGCGAGACGCTGGAACAGTACTGGGATTATACCCACCGTATTTTCGAGTGGGCCGACGGCGGCTACACCAACATGATCCTGGATGACGGCGGTGATGCGACTCTGCTGCTGCATCTGGGCGCGCGCGCGGAAAAGGACCCCAGCCTGCTGAACAATCCGGGCAGCGAAGAGGAAGTCTGCCTGTTCAACGCCATCCGTGCCAAGCTCAAGCTTGACCCGACCTGGTATTCGACCCGCCTGCCCAGGATTCTGGGCGTGACTGAAGAAACCACCACCGGCGTGCACCGCCTGTACCAGATGCACAAGGAGGGCAAGCTGGCTTTCCCTGCCATCAATGTCAACGATTCCGTGACCAAGTCCAAGTTCGACAACCTGTATGGCTGCCGCGAGTCGCTGGTGGATGGCATCAAGCGGGCAACCGATGTGATGATCGCCGGCAAGGTTGCCGTCGTGGCCGGTTATGGCGACGTCGGCAAGGGCTCGGCCCAGGCGCTGCGTGCCCTGTCGGCACAGGTGTGGGTGACCGAAGTGGACCCGATCTGCGCGCTGCAGGCCGCGATGGAAGGTTATCGCGTGGTCACCATGGATTACGCCGCCGAGCATGCCGACATTTTCGTCACTGCCACCGGCAACTATCACGTGATCACGCATGCGCACATGAAGCAGATGAAGGACCAGGCCATTGTCTGCAACATCGGTCATTTCGACAACGAAATCGACGTTGCCAGCCTGGAAAAATACCAGTGGGATGAAATCAAGCCGCAGGTCGACCATGTGATTTTCCCTGACGGCAAGCGCATCATTCTGCTGGCCAAGGGCCGTCTGGTGAACCTGGGTTGCGGCACCGGCCACCCCAGCTACGTGATGAGTTCCTCTTTTGCCAACCAGACGATTGCCCAGATCGAACTGTTCGTGAATACGGCCAATTATCCGATTGGCGTTTATACGCTGGCCAAACACCTGGATGAGAAGGTGGCGCGTCTGCAGCTGAAGAAGCTGAACGCCAAGCTCACGGAGCTTACCGAAGAGCAGGCTGCCTACATTGGCGTTTCCAGGTCGGGTCCCTACAAGTCCGAGCATTACCGGTACTAAGATTGGTGGCGGGCGCGTGCATTGGTGCGCGCCTGCGCCGGGAGCTCTTATGATGCGTACTTACAGTTTCGAGTTTTTTCCGCCCAAGACTGCGGAGGGCGTTGTTCGCCTGCGTGAAACGCGCAAGCAGTTGGCGCAGCTCGACCCCAAGTTTTTCTCCGTGACTTTTGGCGCTGGCGGCTCCACGCGTGACCGTACGCTGGAAACCGTGCTGGAAATCCAGCGTGAGGGTTTCGATGCTGCGCCGCATCTGTCCTGTGTGTCTTCCAGTCGCGAGGAAATACGCGCCATTCTGGCCCAATATCGTGGGCATGGCATCCGGCACCTGGTGGCGCTGCGCGGCGACCTGCCTTCAGGCGAAATGACGGCAGGCGATTTCCGTCATGCCAATGAACTGGTGGCGTTCATACGGCAGGAAACGGGCGACTGGTTCAACATCGAAGTGGCGGCCTATCCGGAATGCCATCCCGAGGCGCCCTCGGCGCGCGCCGATCTGGCAGCTTTCAAGCGCAAGGTGGATGCCGGTGCGAATGCCGCCATCACGCAGTATTTCTACAACACCGATGCCTACTTCAGTTTCAGGGATGAGTGCGATGCGTTGGGCATTGCCATTCCGCTGGTGCCGGGCATCATGCCGATATACAACTACGCCCAGTTGTCGCGTTTTTCCGCCGTCTGCGGCGCAGAGATACCGCGCTGGCTGCGATTCAGGCTGCTGGATTATGGCGATGACCTGGCTTCGTTGCGGGCGTTCGGGCTGGATGTGGTGAGCGACCTGTGCGATCGCCTGCTGACGGGTGGCGCCCCTGGCCTGCATTTCTATACCATGAACCAGGCCGGCACGATTTCAACCATCTGGCAGCGGTTGGGGCTCTAGCGCCTGGCGCGCCGCCTGCCGAGCATCGCAGGCGGCGCGGGGTGTCAATGCAGGGTCGGTTGTTCCGCGCCAAAAATGGCATCCGCAATGAACAGGTAATCGTTGGCCTTGTTCTGGTTCCACAACGACATCAGCACAATCCATTTGATCTTTTCCAGGGTGACCGGATAGTCCGGCAGCGCCACGGCGCGGTCGATCACCAGTTCGCGCAGGCTGGGCTTCATCACCCCGGCCTGTTCCAGAAACATCAGAAAACTGCGGCCATCGGCGCTGATCTTGTTGTTTTCCTCGTCTGCGTAAATGCGAAACCCGTCGGGCTCATGGGCGGGGTGGATTTCGGTTTCGCGCGACATGTTCTCCATGGCGCCGAACCAGTCGAAAGCGCGTTCGATATCATCCTGATCGAAACCGGCGGCTGACAGTTCGCGCGCCAGCGTGCTTTGGTCGGGGCGGATATTGGCTTCGAAATAGTTTTCGAACAGATAGACGAGAACTTCGAACATGTTGATGAGGCTCCCTTCCGGTTTATGATTGTCAGCTGATGCGCTGGTAACGCCCACCGGGCAGACAGGCAACCTGCCCATCCAGCTCCAGCATGGTCAGCATGGCCGAAACGGTTTCGCCCGTCAAGCCGCAGCGTTCGGCCAGGACGTCGATGCCGACGGGATCAAAGCCCATTTGCAGCAGCAGGGGGTCTGGCGAATCTGACTGGGTGGCGGACGCCTCGGCGGGGGGCGGCAACCCTTCCAATTCCTCGAGGATGTCGTGAATGCTGTCGACCAGTTTGGCCCCCTGCCGGATGAGCTGGTGACAGCCTTTGGCAACCGGCGAATGGATGGAGCCGGGGATGGCGAAGACTTCGCGCCCCTGTTCCGCCGCCAGGCGCGCCGTGATGAGTGAGCCGCTTTGCAGGTTGGCCTCCACCACCAGGCAGCCACGGCTGAGGCCGCTGATGATGCGGTTGCGGCGCGGGAAGTTCTGCGCCTTGGAAGGCGTGCCGATGGGGAACTCCGAAATCAGCAGGCCGAGCTCTGCGATGCGATGTGCCAACTCGCGGTGGCGTGCGGGGTAGACCATGTCGAGGCCGGTGCCGACCACCGCGATGGTGCTGGCACGTCCCTGCAGCCCGCCCCGATGTGCGGCACCGTCGATGCCGAGCGCCAGGCCGCTGACGATGCAGTAGCCGGCGTCACTCAAGGCGCGCGCAAAATCCTCGGCTGTCTTTTCGCCTTGCGGCGTGGCGTTGCGGCTGCCGATCACGGCGAATGCGGGGGCGTTCATCAGCGCAAGCCGGCCCTTGGCATAGAGCAGCGGGGGAGGATCCGGGATTTCCAGCAGGGGCCTGGGGTAATCCGGGTCGGCCAGCGTGACCAGTGCGTTGCCCGGGCCCTGCAGCCAATCCAGGGTGGCGGCAAGTACGGCCGGATCAGCACCCTGCTTGATGCGGAGGGCGATTTTTTCCGGCACCACGCGGCAGAGATCGGTCAGCGAGGTGGCATCGATTTCTGCCGGCGTGCCGAATTGGGTCAGCAGCTGACGAAACCCCTGTCCGCCCAGCCCGGGGATCAGGCTGAGACCAACCCACAGCGATGCTTCCTGGGGCGTGGTGCGAGCGGATGTTTCCGCCATCAGGGCGTCGTGACCACATCCAGTACGTGCGCCGGCCGCTCGACTTGCATCACCAGTGCGTAGGAAACGCGTTCGAAGGTGCGGAATATCATCAGCAGGCCGATGCGTTCGTCTGGCAGCTTCAGTCCCTGGGGTTTTTTCCCTGGCTCTTGCGGCGCATCCTGGGGCGGCAGCAAAGTGACGCCGAACTCGTGGATGGCCAGCACCAGGCCCTCTTCCATGCCATCCCTGCTGCCGCGGTTGATGGTGACAATGCTGTTGGGGCCCAGCTCTGAAATGGCGTCGTAGGCCGAGATGATGCGCCCCCTGATTGCGCCCTCCGGCGCGTGCGGCAGGAATCCGTTGGAGAGGATCTCTGCCGATTTCACCAGCCTGTCACCGGCGTAGATGTCCTTGACGGAACTCCTGATCTCGATGGTTGCTGGCTCGCCGTAATGGGTGACGCGAGCCTCTCCCAGATATTCGGCTTCGATTCCCAGCTGTTCCCTGGTTTTAGGGTCGATCAGTGGCCTGCCGGGACGATACAGCTGCCAGTTCAGGCCGTCGCCTTCCGTGATCTTGTCGACGTAGACCTTGATGCCGGGTCCCAGAACCACGTGGCCTTCCTGAGCGCCTACGATTTTCGGCGCGCCGGCCAGGCCGTGCTCATCGACGACCAGGGGCTGGCTCAGAAAGGGGTCGATCGCACTGGGTGGAATGGTCGGGATGGCCTGCTTTTCCAGGGGTTCCGCAATGATGCCGGGCTCCAGGACAACGGTTTCCCGGAGCAGGCGCAGTTCGGGTTTGCCAGTGCCAAGATCCAGCACGATCATGTCGCCCGGATAAATGCGGTCGGGGTTCTTGATCTGTTGGCGGTTCATGTTCCATACTTGCGGCCAGCGCCATGGGTCTTTCAGGAATTTGCCGGAAATGCCCCACAGGGTATCCCCCTTGACCACGGTGTAGCGTTCAGGGGGGTGGTCTTGCAACTGGATATCCTCTGCCCAGGTAAAGGATGCCGGGCAGCAAAGCAGCAGCAGCGCTATAATGTGACGATTCATGTGAGCCTCAAGCAGTCTTTGAAAAGTGCAGCGCATGTCGCGAAGTTAGTTTAAATTCTGCATGTAATTCATTAAACAATCAAGCTTTTATGGCCATTTTAAGCATCCTTCATTATCCTGACCCGCGCCTGCACAAGATCGCACAACCGGTGGTCGAAGTTGACGCGAAGGTTCGTCGTCTGGTCGATGACATGGCCGAAACCATGTACGCCGCCCCGGGGATCGGCCTTGCCGCCACACAGGTCAATGTCCTCCAGCAGGTGGTGGTGATCGACACTTCCGAACTCAGGGATTCTCTGATGACCTTCATCAACCCGCGTATCGTCGAACGCGACGGCATTCAGGATTATGAAGAGGGCTGTTTGTCGGTGCCCGGAATCTATGAGACTGTCAGGCGCGCTGCGCATGTCAAGGTCGAGGCGCTGGATCGAAACGGCGAGTCGTTTGCGCTGGAGGCGGAGGGTCTGCTGGCGGTGTGCATCCAGCATGAGATAGATCATCTGCTGGGGCGGGTATTCGTCGAACATCTCTCCCAGCTCAAGCAGGCGCGGATCAGGAACAAACTGAAGAAACGCCTGCGGGAAACCATGTGATGGGTTGAACGCCCACAGCGTTGTACAAGGATAGAAATGAAACTGATTTTCGCCGGTACACCGGAATTTGCCGTGCCGGCATTGGCCGCGCTGATCGCGGCGGGTCACGATATCGCATTGGTGCTGACCCAGCCGGATCGCCCGGCCGGCCGGGGCATGAAGCTCAAGGCCAGTCCGGTCAAGCAGCTGGCCCTGCAGCACGGCATTCCCGTCTATCAGCCGGAGACGCTGAAAACTCCCGAAAGCCAGACGCCTGTCGCAGCTGTGGGTGCGGATGCCATGATCGTCGCGGCCTATGGCCTGATTCTGCCGCAGGCGGTACTGGACATGCCGCGCCGGGGCTGCTTCAACGTCCATGCCTCGCTGCTGCCGCGCTGGCGCGGGGCGGCGCCCATTCCTCGTGTCATCCAGACCGGGGATGCCCAGACCGGGATCACCATCATGAAAGTGGTGCTGGCGCTGGATGCCGGGGCGATGCTGAAGAAGGGCGTGATCCCCATCAGCGAAATCGATACCGCGCAGACCCTGCACGATGCGCTTGCAACTCTGGGCGGTGCGCTGATGGTGCAGACCCTGGCCGAACTGGATCAGATCGTGCCGCAGCCGCAAGATGAAGCGCTGGTGACCTATGCCGAAAAACTGCGTAAGGATGAGGCCGCCCTGGACTGGATGCGGCCGGCCGAGGAGCTGTCGCGCCAGGTGCGTGCCTTCAACCCTTTCCCGGTGGCTCAGGCATCGATGGGCGTCGATACCTGGAAAGTCTGGTTCGCGCGCGCACTGCCAGGCAGCGGCATGGCGGGTGAAATCGTCGCTCTTCAGGGCGGCATCGACGTGGCCTGCGGTCGGGGCGTGCTGCGCATCGAAGAGCTGCAGAAGCCGGGCGGTCGGCGGCTGGCCTGGAAGGAATTTCTCGCCGGCACGCCGCTCAGGGTGGGCGAGCGTTTCAAAACTTGACGTCTTCCATGGGCGTCTCCACCTTTCGATGAGGAAATCACGACATGCAGGGCAACTGGTTGAATCAGGTTTTCGGCTTTGGATAAAAGCCAGCAGCTAGCCGCCCTTGCCGTAGGCCAGGTCATGGCTGGCCGCAACCTCACGCAAACGCTCGATGGCGTGTGGCGGGACCACCCGCGCCTGACTCCACAACAGCGCGGCATGACGCAGGACCTCAGCTACGGCGCACTGCGCCATCTGGGACGGCTGCAGGCGTATCTGTCGCAACTCTTGAGCCGCAGGCTGGATGACGCGCGGGTGCAGCACCTGTTGCTGGTCGCGCTGTACCAGCTCGAATTCAGCACGAATTCGCCCCATGCGGTGGTGGATCACGCGGTCAAGGCTGCAGGCCAGATGGATCGGCCGTGGGCAAAAGGACTGGTCAACGCCGTGCTGCGCAATTTCCTGCGTCGGCGTACGGCGTTGCAGGCGTCGCTGGACGGCGACGAGGTCGCGCTTTACTCCTACCCGGAATGGTGGATCGTCAAGCTCAGGAAGCAGTATCCGGAATGCTGGCAGGCCATGCTGGAGGCTGGCAATCAGCGTCCGCCGATGACTCTGCGAGTCAATCGGCGGCAGATGACGGCGGCTGCCTACCAGGCAGAACTGGCCGCTGCCGGCGTCAATGGCCATCTGCTGGGCGATTGCGCACTGGTGCTGGAGCAGGCGGTGCCGGTGGAAAAACTGCCCGGTTTCTCTGACGGCGTGGTGTCGGTGCAGGATTACGGCGCGCAGTTTGCGGCACGGTTGCTGGATGTGCAGGATGGCATGCGTGTGCTCGATGCCTGCTGTGCCCCGGGAGGGAAAACCGGCCATATTCTCGAGCTGGCCGATGTCGCGATGACCGCAGTGGACAGCGATGCCGATCGTATTGCCCGTACCCGCAGCAATCTGGCGCGACTCGGTTTGGACGCCGAACTCGTCATCGGCGATGCGTCGAATCCGTCCGGATGGGGGGGCGAGACGCTGAAGTATGACCGCATCCTGGCCGATGTGCCGTGCAGCGCTTCCGGGATCGTCCGGCGTCATGTCGACATCAAATGGCTGCGTCGAGAGCAGGATCTGCGTCTGTTCGCGAGCCAGCAGACGGCTATTTTGCACGGCTTGTGGCCGCTGCTCGCAATCGGTGGTAAATTGCTGTACGCGACCTGTTCCGTGTTTGTTGAAGAAAATCAATGTCAAATTGATAGTTTTCTGCAGCGGCAGGCGGATGCGCGGCAGTTGCCATTGACCGGGATGGAAAATGGGCAACTGCTCCCCAGCAGCGAACATGACGGGTTCTTCTATGCTTTATTGGAAAAGGTGTAACTGGGTTGCGCAATGCTTGTTGTACCTGTGTCTGTGCTGCATGGGCAGCGCACTGGCCGATGGCATTGAGGTCAAGAATGCGGAACTGATCGCGACGGGCGACGCTTACCAGCTGAACGCTGATTTCAATATCGAGGTCAGCGCTGAAGTCGAGGAAGCCCTCAGCCGCGGGATTCCGCTCAGTTTCCTGATCGAATTTCAGCTGGTGGCGCCCCGTCGCTACTGGTTCGACGACGAAATCACCTCGGCCTCCCAGCGCATTCGCTTGTCCTACCATGCGCTTTCGCGCCAGTACCTGATCAACCTGCCAAATCATCAGAAATCGTTCGCGACCCTGCCGGAGGCGCTGGAAGAACTTTCTCATGTGCGGGACTGGATTGTGCTGGAGAAATCGCAACTTGCCAAGGGCGAGAATTATCAGGCGCTACTGCGCCTGCGGCTGGATCATACGCGCTTGCCCAAGGCCTTGCAGGTGGAAGCATTGAGTTCGGAAAAATGGAATCTGGTGTCGGAACGCTATCGCTGGACGCCCGTTTTCTAGGGCATAAGCTAAAATGAAATACATCGTTTTCATTTCCGCCGCACTGGGTGCGGTGCTGCTGTACCTGCTCTCGCACGCCAGCGCCAACACGGCCATCTCTGGCCAGAACTACACGGTTCTGATCGGTCTCAACATCGCGCTCGCAGTTTTTCTCAGCATCCTGGTCGGGGTGCAGTTGTGGAAGCTGTACCGCCAGATGCGGGCAAAGGTGATCGGCAGCCGCCTCACGCTACGATTGCTCGGTGCATTTGCCCTGATGGCGCTGATTCCGGGAGTGATCGTGTATGCCGTTTCGGTCAATTTCCTCACCCGTGCAATCGAATCCTGGTTCAACGTCAAGGTCGAAGCTGCGCTCGATGGCGGCCTGCGCCTGGGCCAGAGCACGCTCGACATCATGCTGGCGGACCTGAAGGAAAAAGGGGAGAACATGGCGTTGACGCTGGCGTTCCAGACCGTCGGAACGAACCAGGCACTGCTCAATGATCTGCGCGAGAAAAGCGGCGTCCAGGACGCCGTGCTGCTGAATCAGCAGGGCCGGATTCTGGCCGTTTCCAGCCGCGATGCCGCAAGTTTCCTGCCGGAGCTGCCCAGCCTGCCGCAACTGCGCCAGGCCCGTCAGCGCATCTATGGCAAGATCGAGCCGATTCCCGGCAAAGGCCTGTATCTGAGGGTGCTGACGCCGGTCAACAGTACCGACCTGCGCGATGAAACGCGCATCCTGCAGTTATTGCAACCGGTTCCCAAGGCGCTGTCGGAAACGGCGGAAGCGGTACAGGACGTGTATCAGGACTATCAGGAACTTTCCTACAGCCGTGGCGCGCTCAAGGATGTGTTCGCGCTGACGCTGACCCTGGTGCTGATGCTGGCCATGCTTTCCGCGGTGGCGTTCGCGTTCGTGCTGAGCCGGCGCCTTTCCGCGCCTATCGGCCTGCTGGCCGAGGGCACGCGGGCCATTGCCAGCGGCGATTATGGCAAATTGCTGCCCGCGCACGACAAGGATGAACTGGGCGTTCTGATGCAGTCCTTCAACATCATGAGCACCCGGCTGGGCGAGGCCACCCAGGCCGCTGAGCGCAACCGGGCCCGGGTCGAGGCGGCGCGTGGGCGGCTGGAAACCATTCTGTCGCACCTGTCTTCCGGAGTGATCGCCCTGGATGAACAGTTCTGTCTGCGCACCTTTAACCCGACCGCAGGACAGATTCTGCAAATCGCGCTCGAACCTCTGCTGGGGCAGGCGCTGCATGACCTGGAGACGACGGCACCGGCACTGGTCGCTCTGGCTCAGGCGGTACAGAAGCAGTTTGGCGCGGAAGAGGCAAGCGAGTGGCAGCAGCAGCTGGAAATCGGCGGCGTGCAGGTGCTGCTGGTGCGCGGCACCCGGTTGCCCAAGGGCGCCGACAGCGGTTACGTGGTGGTGTTCGACGACATTACCGCCCTGCTGCAGGCACAGCGCGACGCCGCCTGGGGTGAGGTGGCGCGGCGCCTGGCGCATGAGATCAAGAATCCGCTGACGCCTATCATGCTGTCGGCAGAACGATTGGAGCACAAGCTGGCCGCCAGGCTGGACGAAAAGGATGCCGAGATGCTGCGGCGCGCCACCCATACCATCGTCAGCCAGGTGGTATCGATGAAAAACATGGTGGACGAATTCAGCGAGTATGCCCGTGCACCTTCGCTCAATCTGTCGTCGGTCAACCTGCCCGGACTGGTGCATGACGTTCTCGCCCTGTACGAGCCGCATGGCGTTCAGATCGAGGCGGAGTTCGGGGAGGAAATCCCGCCGGTACTGGGCGATGCCACCATGCTGCGTCAGGTATTGCACAACCTGCTGAAAAATGCGCAGGATGCGCTGGACGGCCATTTGAATCCGTTGATCCGGGTGAAAATTGTGCCCGAACATGGTATGGTGAAACTCGAGATCAGCGACAACGGCGCGGGGTTCCCACCCGATTTGCTGGCGCGCGTTTTTGAACCTTATGTTACAACCAAACGGCACGGAACCGGTCTCGGCCTTGCCATCGTGAAGAAAATCGTGGAAGAACACAAAGGCAGCATCAGAATCGACAACCAGCGGCAGGGCGGTGCATGCGTGGCATTGCTGTTGCCGGCCGCGACGGGGGGCAAGGCATGACGGCGCGGCATGTGCTGGTGGTGGACGACGAAGTCGGCATTCGCGAACTGCTGTATGACATCCTGCAGGATGAAGGTTATCACGTGAAGTTGGCCGAAAATGCCGCCCAGGCGCGCGAATTCCGCCAGCAGAGCCGCCCCGACCTGGTGCTGCTGGATATCTGGATGCCGGATTGCGATGGCATCAGCCTGCTCAAGGAATGGGGAAGCGTGGGGCTGCTCACCATGCCGGTCGTCATGATGTCCGGCCACGGTACCATCGATACCGCCGTGGAGGCCACCCGCATTGGCGCATTCGATTTCCTGGAAAAGCCCATCGCGCTGCAAAAGCTGCTGAAGACCGTCGAAGCAGCGCTCAAGCATGCAGAACAGGCGCCGCGCGCCGACATGAATCTGTTGAGCCTGGGCAAGAGTGCCGCCATCAATGCCTTGAGAGAACGGCTGGAGCAGCTCGACAGTCTCGATACCTCCCTGCTGCTGATCGGCGCCAAGGGCAGCGGCGCCGAGCTGTGCGCCCGTTTCCTGCATCGCCCCGATACGCCGTGGCTGACGCTGGAGCCGTCCGAAAAACTGGCTAGCGCACCGCTGGATTTCCTGGAGCAGGCACGCGACGGGCTGATTTTCGTGCCCGAAGTGGCCGATATCGGCAAGAGCGGGCAAAAAGGCTTGCAGCTGCTGCTGGCCAGGGCGCAGAAATATGGTACGCGCGTGATCTGCGCTACCACTTGCAGCCTGCCGCAACTGGTACAGCAGGGCCAGTTCGAGGAATCGCTGCTGCATGTGCTGTCGGCGGTGAGCCTGACCATTCCTGCGCTGGCCGAGCATCGGGAGGATATTCCCGACCTGGCCAAGGCCATGGCGACGTTGCTCGCCGAAAGCGGCGAGGCGCAATTTCGAGAATTCGACGTTGCCGCACTCAATGCGCTACGCAATGCCGAATGGCCGGGCAACCTGGCGCAGCTCAACGGCGCGGTGAAAAACCTGATGCTGACCAGCCTGGGCGACAAGATCAGCCTGGCCGAAGTGCAGCGTGTGCTGGCGCAGTTTGAGGTGCTGGAGCCGGCGGCCTCCGCCTCCCTTCCCTCGGCCCTTGATCTGGATCAGCCGTTGCGCGAGGCGCGCGATGCCTTCGAGCGCCTGTATTTCGAGCATCACATCAACAAGGCCGGCGGCAATATGAGCCGTGTGGCGGAGGCAGTGGAACTGGAGCGCACGCATCTGTACCGCAAACTGAAACAGCTGAACGTGCGGACAAAACAATGAACACGCCTAAAGAATCCGCTGCGTTCCCAGTTCGATGACGCGGTTGGGCGGTATCTTGAAATACGCCGTTGCATCCCCCGCATTCTTGAACATCCAGATGTAGAGCAGTTCGCGCCAGTACGGCAATTCCGAATGGGTTTTCGGAATCAGCGTGTCGCGTCCGAGGAAGAACGAGGCCCGCATCGGTTCGTAGTCTATTCCCTGTTCCCGGCTGAGCTCCAGGGCATGGGGAATGTCGATTTCATCCTTGAAGCCGTAGCTGACGCTGATGCGGTGGAAGCCGCTGTGCAAGTGTTCGACCTTGACCTGTTCGTCTGTCTTGACATGAGGGATATCCGCAGTCCTGGTCGTTACCAGCAGTATGTTCTGGTGCAGCACTTGGTTATGGTACAGGTTATGCAGCAATGCATGCGGGACCCCTGAGGTATGGGTCGTCATGTAGACCGCAGTGCCCTCCGGGCGAAATGGCGGATGATCCTTCATCATGTTCATGAAGGCTTCCAGTTCGTCCCCTTCCTCCCTGATCCGCTTCAGGTGCAGGGCGCGCCCCTTGTGCCAGGTCATCATCAGCGTATAGGCCAGCAGCCCCATGGCCAGAGGCACCCAGCCGCCTTCCTCGATCTTGATGGCATTGGCGCTGAAGTAGGCGAAGTCGATCACCATCAGGAAGCCGATCACCAGCGCTCCGGTAAACAGACTCCATCCCCACAGCTTTCTGACCACCACGAACGCAAGAATGGTGGTGATGACCATCGTGCCGGTCACGGCGATACCGTAAGCGGCTCCGAGACTGGTGGAGGACTTGAAGTTGAGGACCAGAATGAAAATGGCAACCAGCAGCGACCAGTTGATGAACGGCAGATAGATTTGCCCGGACGTTTCCTCCGAGGTGTGCATTACGTTCATGCGCGGCGCATATCCCAGCTGCATCGCCTGTTTGGTAATGGAATAGGCGCCTGAAATCACCGCCTGGGAGGCAATGATTGTCGCAGTGGTGGCGAGGACAATCATCGGATACAGGGCCCATGCCGGGGCCAGCAGATAAAAGGGGTTTGCGACAGTCCTGGCATCATGCAGCAGCAGGGCGCCCTGTCCGAAATAGTTCAGCGTCAGTGCCGGCAGAACGAACCAGAACCAGGCCACCTGAATCGGCTGGCGGCCGAAATGCCCCATGTCCGCATAAAGCGCTTCCGCCCCGGTGAGCGCCAGCACCACGCCACCCAGTGACAGGAAAGCGGCTGTTTTATGTGCGGAAATGAAATGCAACGCGTGCATCGGATTGATGGCCTGCATGACCGATGGCTCATGCAGGATGTTCAATATCCCCAGCACTGCGAGGGTGGTGAACCAGACGCACATGATGGGCCCGAACAGTGCGCCTATGCTTGCCGTCCCCCTCTTCTGGAGCCAGAACAGGGCAAACAGGACGCCCAGCGTGATGGGAATGACGTACGGCTTGAAAGCCGGGGTGGCGATTTCGATGCCCTCGACCGCGCTCAGTACGGAAATGGCCGGGGTGATCACTCCGTCGCCGTAGAACAGAGCCGCGCCGAATATCCCCAGAATGACAATCCAGCGTTCGTTTTTGGGATGCCCTTCGCTGGTCCTGAGCGCCAGGGCCATCAAAGCCATGATGCCGCCCTCCCCGTGGTTTTCGGCACGCATGATGAAGGCGACATACTTGACTGAAACGACGAATATCAGCGACCAGAAAATGAGCGAGAGAATGGCCAGCACGTTCTCGGGCGATATGGCGATCGGATGGGAGCCTGCAAAAACTTCATGCAGCGTGTAAAGCGGGCTGGTGCCTATGTCGCCATAAACCACTCCGATGGCTCCCATGGCCAGGGCGCGCAAGTTCGATTTTTTTTCCATCGGGCCGACGTTACCAGCAAGTAATGCCAATTGCAAATTGTGGTTTTTCCAAACAGCTGCCGGATCTGTTCATCCTGATAGTGCCCGGTCAGGCCGGGAAGGCGTAGGGCGCCGGATCCAGGATGGGTGTTTCGCCGCACATCAGGCCGGCCAGGATTTCAGCGCTGGCCGGCGCCATGGTGACGCCGTAGCGGAAGTGTCCGGTATTGAGGAAAAGGTTGTCGAACCGTGGGTGGCGTGCGATGACCGGTACATTGTCGGGGGAACCCGGACGCAGCCCGCTCCAGTGCCTGATAATGGCGGTGCCGGCCAGTTGGGGCAACAGCGCGGCAGCCTTGGCCGCAAGTTCGGCGGCAATGGCGGGCGTGGTCGATTTGTCGAAGCCGACATCTTCCACCGTGCTGCCGGCAAGAATGCGTCCGTCCTGTCGCGGAATCAGGTAGAAATCTTCGCGATAGAGCATGTGCGTCAGGGTTCCCGGTGCCAGCTGATACAGCAGCATCTGGCCGCGCATCGGTTTCATCTGCAGCGACGGCGCGTGGCAACCCAGCAGGGTTTGGCTCCAGGCGCCGGCGGCGAGCACGAAGGCATCGGCGGCGAACACCCGGCCTTGTGCATCCCGCCATTCGACCAGTCGCTCGGTGTTGTCCGGCAAGGGGATCAGTTGCGCATGTTCAACCAGGCTGACGCCGCGCCTTGTCAGCAGGGTGCCGAGCGCCCGCATCAGGCGCGGGTTGCGGAGTTGCGAAACTGACGGCAGCCACAGGGTGTCGGCCTGCGGTTCGGCCGAGATGCCGTACGCGCGGCACCATCGCTGCGCCCGATCAAGGTCGAAGGGCGGCAGGATGCGCATGCCGCAGGCCTGGTATTGGGGATCGATGCCGGTGTCGGCACGCAGTTGTTCACAAAGCTCCGGATGGCGGGCAGCGCCCGCCAGAGCGAGGCGGTTCACGGGGTCGGAGTAATTCCAGGGCAGCAGCGGGAAGAGGATGCCACCGCCCGCCCAGGAGGCTTCGCCGCCCAGCGTGCCCCGATCGATCAGGGTGACGCGCCAGCCGCGTTCGACCAGCGCGAGGGCGCTCAGGCAGCCTACGACGCCTGCGCCGATGATGACAGCGTGCCGGCGCATTATTTCCCGCTCAGCAGGATGTTTTCTGCCAGCGCCAGATTGTCCGGGGTGCCTTGCAGCACCAGGACGTCTCCTTCGGCCAGCACCGTGTCGGGTGCCGGCTCCTGGGGTTTCAGGTTGCGCCGGCGCAGGGACATGATCTGCACGGCATGCCCTTCCAGCCAGAGATCGATCAGGCGTTTGCCACAGCCGTAGGCGCCCGCGGACAGGACGACCGAATGCAGGCGCAGCTGATCCTCGTCGCGTGCGTCCAGGTTGTAATCGGACAGGCCGTGGAAGAAGCCGCGGAACAGCTGGTAGCGCTCTTCGCGGAACAGGCGGATGCGCTTGATCACGCGGCTGAGCGGCACGCCCAGCAGGACCAGTGCATGCGAGGCCAGCATCAGGCTGCCTTCCAGCACTTCAGGCACCACTTCGGCGGCCCCGGCTTCGACGAACTTGTCCATGTTGCTGTCATCCCAGGTGCGCACGATGACGGGCAGCTGCGGGTAGTGTTCCTGCACCACATGCAGCACCTTCATGGCGGAATGATCGTCTGCATAGGAGATCACCAGCGCCTTGGCGCGTTCGGCGCCGGCGGCCTGCAACACCACGCGCCGACCGGCATCGCCGTACACCACGTTTTCGCCGGCGACGGCGGCTTCGCGTACCCGGGCGGGATCGATGTCGAGCGCGATGAAGGGGATGTTTTCCTGGGTCAGAAAGCGTGACAGGTACTGCCCGCTGCGACCGTAGCCGCAGATGATGACGTGGTCGGTCAGTTTCTGGCCGAGATGCTCGATACCCTTTACCCAGCGTTGACGGTTGCGATCATAGCTGCGCGACAGCCTGGAAGCGAGCCGTCCGTTGTGTTCGATGATGAAGGGGGCGAGCACCATGGACAGCAGGGATGCCGCCAGCACAATCTGCAGGACTCCTCCGCCCAGAAGGCCCTGTTCCGCACCCTGCGCCAGAATCACGAAGCTGAACTCGCCGGCTTGCGCCAGCATGAACCCGGTGCGTATCGCCACTCCGGTCTCATGCTGGAAACGGCGGGTAATCTGCGTGATGATGAAGGCTTTCAGCAGGATCAGGGCGGTCAGCAGCAGCAGCACCCAGACGATGTTCGACACCAGCGCATGCAGGTCCAGCAGCATGCCGACGGTGACGAAAAACAGACCCAGCAGGATGTCGCGAAACGGTGCGATGTCGGACTCCACCTGGTAACGGTAGCGGGTTTCCGAAATCAGCATGCCGGCGATGAAGGCGCCGAGGGCGTAGGAAAGTCCGGCCATTTTGGTGAAGACGGACAGCAGTAGGGTCACCATCAGCACATTCATGACGAATAGTTCGCGCGAACGCTGGCGAGCCACCAGTTCGAACCAGGGGCTGATGATTTTTTTGCCGAACACCAGCAGTATCCACAAGGTGACGGCGGCTTTGAACAGGGACAGGCCGAGCCTGCCGGCAAGATTGCCGTCCGCCGCCGCGATGGCGGGAATCAGGATCAGCAGCGGCACCACCGCGAGATCCTGGAACAGCAGCACACCGACGGTCAGCTTGCCATGGCGGGAGTTGAGTTCCACTTTTTCGACCAGCATTTTTGATACGATTGCGGTCGAGGACATGGCCAGCGCACCGGCAACAACCAATGCCGCGCGCCAGTCGGCGCCGAGGGCGATCGCCGCGCCCATTGCCAGCAGCATGGTGATGCCGACCTGCAGGCCTCCCAGGCCGAATACCGTGCGGCGCATGGCGTACAACTGCGGCAGGCTGAATTCGAGGCCGATGCTGAACATCAGAAACACAATGCCGAACTCGGCCAGTTCACGGTTGGCCTCGGTGTCGGGCAGCAGCCCCGAGGTGTGTGGTCCCAGCAGCAGCCCGATTACGAAATAAGCCAGCATGGTCGGCAGGCGCAGCGCGCGGAACAAAGCCACGGCAAGCACCGCACAGGTCAGCAGGGTCAGGATGGTTTGCAGGGTGCCGGGCATGAGCTGGGGTCAAGCATTCATAGGGTTCAAGAAGGTATTTTAGCCGCTAACTCTGTCGCATATGTAAATGTTGCACGCAATTTTTATGCCGATTTGTAGCCGGTGTCCTTTATTCATGCCGCGTTCCCTTTTATACTGGACGCGTATGGCGACAAGAAAATTACAAGTGGCGACGATTCCCTCCACCCGCGTGCTCGATCTGGCGCGCGAGGTATTGCGGATCGAGGCGCGTGAAGTGGAAGCGCTGGCCGCGCGGCTCGATGATCGTTTCACTCGCGCCGTGGCGCTCATGCTGCATTGCCAGGGTCGGGTGGTGGTCAGCGGCATAGGCAAGTCCGGTCACGTGGGCAGGAAGATTGCTTCCACCCTGGCCAGCACCGGAACGCCGTCCTTTTTCATGCATCCGGCCGAAGCCAGCCATGGTGATCTGGGCATGATCACCGGGCAGGATGTGGTGCTTGCATTGTCCAATTCGGGCGAGAGTGACGAATTGCTGTCCATCGTGCCGCAGATCAAGCGTACCGGTGCCAGCTTGATCAGCATCACCGGCAATGCCGATTCGGAACTGGCAAAAGAGTCCGATGTGCATCTGGACGCGTCGGTGTCGCAGGAAGCGTGTCCTCTGGGGCTGGCGCCGACGGCCAGCACCACGGCGGCATTGGCGCTCGGGGATGCGCTGGCGGTAGCGCTGCTGGATGCGCGCGGTTTTTCCGCCGAGGATTTTGCCCGCGCCCATCCCGGCGGGGCGCTTGGTCGCCGACTGCTGGTGCATGTCTGTGATGTCATGCGCCAGGGCGCAGAGATTCCTCGTGTGGTGCAGGGGGCGGCACTGTCTGGCGCGCTGCTGGAAATGTCGCGCAAGGGCTTGGGCATGACCGCCGTGGTGGATGCCGCAGGCAGGCCGAGCGGAATTTTTACCGATGGCGATTTGCGCCGGGCGTTCGAAAACGGGGTCGATGTCGCGACCACCGAGGTCGATGCCGTGATGCATGGACGGCCCTATACCATCCTGCCGCACAAGCTTGCGGTCGAGGCCGTGGAGCTGATGGAGCATCACAAAATAAACGGCTTGCTGGTGGTGGACGAGCAGGGCGTGCTGGTCGGCGCCCTCAACATGCATGATTTGCTGAGGGCCAAGGTGGTATGAGTCAGGATGCATTGGAGCGCGCCAGAGACATCAAGCTGGTCGTGTTCGACGTGGATGGCGTCATGACCGACGGCAGTTTGTATCTGTGCGACGACGGACAGGAATTCAAGGCCTTCAATACGCAGGATGGCCTGGGCATGAAGCTGCTCAAGGCCAGCGGGGTAGGTACCGCCATCATTACCGGCCGCACGTCCAACGTGGTGATCAGGCGCGCCGAAAGCACCGGCGTCGAGCATTATTTTCAGGGGGTCGAGGACAAGCTGGAAGCATTCGAGCGCCTGGCGCAGGAGCTTGGGCTGGAGCACGCGCAGTGTGCGTTCATGGGAGACGATGTGGTGGATTTGCCGCCGATGCGGCGCTGCGGCCTGGCGGTAACGGTGCCTGCCGCGCCGCCGCTGGTGAAGGCGCATGCGCATTACGTCACGGCACGCGAAGGCGGGCGGGGTGCGGTACGCGAACTGGTGGAACTGATCATGCAGGCTCAGGGCACGTTTGATGCCCAAATGGCGCAGTTTCTGAAATAGGCGTCGAGGATGCATGGACGCTCCACGATCTGGTTTCCCCTGGCGCTGCTCGCGCTACTTGCTGCGCTTACGCTGTGGATCGATCGCACCGTCCAGCCTCCCCAGCCCAAGCCGGATGGCAGCAGCCGGCACGACCCGGATTACAAAGTGAGCAATTTCACTACCACGAAAAGCGACCTCAACGGCAATCCGCGCTTTGTGCTGTCGGCGACGGAGCTGACCCATTATCCTGACGACGACAGCGCGCAGATGACGCGGCCGCGCTTTACCCAGTATTCCTACAACAAGCCCTACACCCAGATCCAGGGGCAGCGCGGACAGGTGTCGAGCAATGGGGAGGATGTCTATTTCATGGATCATGTGAAAGTTGTGCGTGCGCCAACGCCTACGCGCGGCGAATTGACCGTGCTGACAGAGTACCTGCACCTGATCCCGGATCAGGATATTGCGGTTACTGACCGGCCGGTCTCCATTCTGCAGGCCCCGGCCACGGTGATCCGCGGTTCGGGCATGGAATACAACAAGAGCGCGCGCACGCTGGAAGTTTATGGCCGCGTTCATGTGCATTATGTAAAACCGGGCGCAACGCCGCCGAATTCGGTGCCGCCCGAGTTCATGACGCCCGCCCAAGCAGGCGAGCCGCAAGCCGTTCCGCAGCCCGGTACCTCCACCAGCAAAGTCCCGGCCGGGTCATCGAAATCGACCGGGAAGAAATCCGCCCCTGTTAGCCAACACCAACCCAAGACCGGAAAATCCACCACCCGGATTCGGAGACAATATGATAAACCCGCGCACTAAGCTTCTCATGCTTGCTTTGTTGATGCTGACTTCGGCCGGCGCTTATGCGGAAAAGGCGGATCGCGACCAGCCGATCGACGTGGAGGCAGATAACCTCACTTCGAACGATGCCAAGAAGATCAGCATCTACACCGGAAACGTGATCCTGACCCAGGGCACAATGGTGATTCATGCCGACAAGCTGGTGGTTCATGAGGATACGGAAGGCTTCCAGCACAGCACTTCGACCGGCAATCCCACCACCTTCCGGCAAAAAGAGGAGGGCAAGGACGAATATATCCAGGGCAGCGCCCAGCGCATCGAGTATGACGGCCGCATGGACAAGGTACGGTTGTATACCGGAGCATGGGTGAAGCGCGGCGAGGATATCGTGCGCGGCGACTACATCATGTATGACGCCAATGCCGAGTATGCCGAAGTCATTGGCGGCGGTGATTCAGTCACGTCCGCCGCGCCCCACGGCCGGGTGCGTGCAGTGATCCAGCCCAAGAATAAAGCGGTCGCGCCGGCTGCAGCCGGTCCGGCGCCCAAGGCACAATAGGCGTCCGACGTGAGCGAACTCAAGGTAGAGAATCTGCGCAAGCGTTACAAGGCCCGCACGGTGGTGCAGGATATTTCGCTGCATGTCCGCAGCGGCGAGGTGGTCGGCTTGCTTGGTCCCAACGGCGCCGGCAAGACCACCAGTTTCTACATGATGGTCGGGCTGGTTCCGCTCGACGGCGGCCAGATCCTGCTCGATGGCAAGGAGCTGGGCAAGTTGCCCATTCATCAGCGCTCCAAGCTCGGGCTTTCCTACCTGCCGCAGGAACCTTCCATCTTTCGCAAGCTCAATGTTGCCGAGAACATTCTCGCCATCCTGGAGTTGCAGCAACTGACCACGGACGAGCGTCAGGAGCGGCTGGAGGAATTGCTGCAGGAACTGCACATCACGCATCTGCGCTACAACCCGGCAGTGAGCCTGTCCGGGGGCGAGCGCCGGCGCGTGGAGATCGCCCGTTGCCTTGCTTCCAGTCCGCGCTTCATTTTGCTCGACGAGCCTTTTGCCGGCATCGATCCGATTGCGGTGATCGACATTCAGAAGATCATCCGATTTCTCAGCGAACGCGACATCGGCGTGCTGATCACCGATCACAACGTGCGCGAGACGCTGGGCATCTGCGACCGTGCCTATATCGTCAACGAAGGCAAGGTGTTCGCTTCCGGCAGTCCGCAGGAAATCATACACAACGACAGCGTGCGCGAAGTGTATCTGGGCAAGGAATTCAGGCTGTAGCATGAAGCAAAGCCTGCAACTCCGGATGTCCCAGCATCTTGCGCTCACCCCGCAGCTGCAGCAGTCCATTCGTTTGCTGCAGCTGTCAACGGTGGAGCTTAACCAGGAGCTGGAGGTGATCCTGCAGGCCAACCCGTTGCTGGAGCGCGTGGAGGCCGGGGCCGAAGTCTATGTTCCGGAGGCGCGCGGCGAGGTGGCGGCGGCGCCTGAAGCTTCTGCCCAGCCTGAAGGGCAGGATCAGCCGGATTTTCCTGTCGATGAAATGGATTTTGCCAATGGCACGCGCTGGGAGAAGACCGCTTCCGGCAGTGATGACGATGACAACGATTATGTGTTCCAGGAGTCGGAGGCGCCCACGTTGCGCGAGCATCTGATCAGCCAGCTCTCCCTCATGCCGCTCTCGGAACGGGATCAGATGCTGGCGGGCCTATTGGTGGATGCCATCAGCGAAGATGGCTATCTGGAGCAGCCGCTGGAGGTGCTGGCCGAGATATTCCCGGAGGAATACGAGGTCGATCCGATGGAGCTGAGCACGGCGCTCAAGCTGATCCAGCATCTCGATCCGCCCGGTGTCGGTGCGCGCGATCTGGCGGAGTGCTTGACGCTGCAATTGCAGGCCTTGCCTGCGGACACCCCCTATCGCGATCTGGCGCTGGTTCTGACCCAGCATCTGCCCGTGATGGCGACGCGCGATTTCGCCCGGCTGCGCAAACTCCTGCACTGCGACGACGACGCGTTGCGTGCCGCACAATATCTGGTCACGCATCTCAATCCCCGTCCCGGATCGGATTTCAGCCGCCTGGGTTCGGACCACTATATCCAGCACGAGGTCGTGGTCAGGAAATTCAAGGGCCTGTGGCTGGCCAGCCTGAATCAGGAAGTGATGCCCAAGCTGCGCATCAACCGGATGTATGCCGATATCCTCAAGCGCAACCGCGAAAGTGCCGGCCAGTATCTGGTGAGCCAGATGCAGGAGGCGAAGTGGATGATCAAGAACATCGAGCAGCGCTTTTCCACCATCCTGCGGGTGTCGCAGGCGATTGTCGACCGCCAGCGCAATTTCCTGGAACACGGTGAAATTGCCATGCGCCCGCTGGTGCTGCGCGAGATCGCCGATGAACTGGGACTGCACGAATCGACGATTTCCCGCGTCACCACCAGAAAATACATGCTGACGCCGCGAGGCGTGTACGAGCTCAAGTATTTTTTCGGCAGCCACGTCTCTACCGACACCGGAGGTGCCTGCTCGGCGACCGCCATTCGTGCGCTGATCCGGCAGCTGGTGAGCGAGGAAAATGCAAAAAAACCGCTCTCCGACAGCCAAATCACTGATATTCTCGGCAAACAGGGTATCGTTGTCGCGAGACGCACGATTGCAAAATACCGCGAGTCCTTGCAAATACCCGCGGCCACTCAACGCAAGTCACTATAAATCACCATGAAGGAGAAAATCATGAACCTGAACCTCACCGGTCATCACCTGGAAATAACCCCTGCCCTGCGTGACTACCTTGCATCCAAGCTGGAGCGCGTGACTAACCACTTTGACCAGGTGATCGATGTGAAAGTCACGCTTTCAGTGGAGAAGCTGAAGCAGAAAGTGGAAGCAACCTTGCATGTGCCCGGCAACGACCTGCATGCCGAATGCTCGGATGACAACATGTACAGTGCTATCGACCTGCTGGCCGACAAGCTTGATCGCCAGGTGCTCAAGCACAAGGAAAAGCAGGGTGACCATCATCGCGCCAACGGCGCATTGAAGCATCAGGCCGCCGAGTAATTGCGCAACGGTCGTACCTTGGAACCACGGATTCTCCGTGGTTCCGGACTCCTGGCGTACCTGGATCATGGCTAAAATCAGCGTAGCGAAACTCTACCGCGACACCTATCGCAAGCTGCGGCTGAAGTGGGTGGCGGGGCAGGATGGCGGGGACAACCCGCTGACCAGCGATACCGTGACCAAGCCTTCCCTGGCGCTGATCGGTCATCTCAATTTCGTTCATCCCAACCGGGTGCAGGTGCTCGGTTGTGCCGAAATGGATTACCTGCGCAGTCTCGGTCGCGCAGACATGAAGCAGGCGATCGCCAACCTGTTTTCAACCGATCTGGCGGCCGTCGTGGTCGCCAATGCGGAAACGCCACCGGTCGAACTGCTGCAGGCGGCGGATCACCACCACACCCCGTTGTTTACCTCTCCGCAGAAAAGTCCGCGCCTGATGGATGTGCTGAGTCACTATCTGGCACAGGCCGTGGCGGAGTCGGCCAGCTGCCATGGCGTGTTCATGGAGGTGCAGGGTTTTGGCGTGATGATCAAGGGTGATGCGGCCATCGGCAAAAGCGAACTGGCCCTGGAGCTGATCACGCGCGGCCATCGTCTGGTGGCCGATGATATCGTGGATTTTTACCGCGTGGCTCCCGACCGGCTGGAAGGCCGCTGCCCGCCATTGCTGCAGGATTTTCTCGAGGTCCGGGGGCTGGGCATCCTCAACATCCACGAGCTGTTTGGCGACAATGCCATCAAGCCGACCAAGCCGCTGGACCTGATCGTGCAGCTCGAACTGGCGGAAACCCTGGCACCAAAATCGATCGACCGGCTCAAGATCAAGTCGCAATCCGAGAAGATCCTGGAAGTCAAGATTCCCAAGGTCTTCATTCCTGTCGCCGCCGGGCGCAACCTTGCCGTGCTGGTGGAAGTGGCGGTGCGCAACCACATCCTGCTGTTGCGCGGCGTGAATAGTACGCGACAGCTGATGCAGCGCCAGATGCGGGAGATGCGCCGCAACTCCGTGGAAGCCGGACGCGAGTCCTGATGATGCAGTTTGTCATCGTTACCGGATTGTCCGGCTCTGGCAAAAGTGTCGTGCTCCGCGCGCTGGAGGACTGCGGCTACTATTGCGTGGACAACCTTCCGCCGTCCCTGTTGCCCGATACCGCCCTGCATCTCGCCGAGGCCGGTCGCGAACGGGTTGCGGTCAGCATCGATACGCGCAGTACCGCGCTGGAATCGTTGCCGCAGTACATTGAACAATTGCAGGCGCTCCACATCGACGTCCAGGTGCTGTTTCTGGATTCCAGCCCGGAAACGCTGGTCAAGCGCTTCAGCGAAACGCGGCGGCGGCATCCTCTCAGCAATGACGCGACCACGCTGGCGGAGAGTATCCGCATGGAACGTGTGCTGCTGGATCAGCTGGCCGACCTTGGTCACCGCATCGACACCAGCGACCTCAGTCCCAACACCTTGCGGGCCTGGGTCAAGGATTTTGTCGATCTCGAGCAGGGCGGCCTGACCTTGCTGTTTGCTTCGTTCGGTTTCAAGCACGGCATTCCGCTGGATGCGGATTACGTGTTCGACGTGCGCTGCCTGCCCAACCCGCATTACGATCCAGTGCTCAAGCCCCTGACCGGGCAGGAC
>MLJW01000354.1_pt1 | contig 24419 bp, 24 predicted proteins | sample 888231 | NCBI WGS metagenome assembly MLJW01 (sample SAMN05788063, study PRJNA343431) | mine drainage metagenome | isolation source: sample collected from the inflow into an acid mine drainage treatment plant... | place: Germany: Lusatia, lignite mining district
ATGGATGGCCGGGTCAAGCCCGGCCAAGACGGCTTAAGGGAGGGGCTGTGGCACAGAGGCCTCTTTGTCGTCGTCTGTCGTCATGCGCGGGCTTGACCCGCGCATCATAAGACGGCGTCTCCCCCCCACATGGATGGCCGGGTCAAGCCCGGCCAAGACGGCTTAAGGGAGGGGCTGTGGCACAGAGGCCTCTTTGTCGTCGTCTGTCGTCATGCGCGGGCTTGACCCGCGCATCATAAGACGGCGTCTCCCCCCCCCACATGGATGGCCGGGTCAAGCCCGGCCAAGACGGCTTAAGGGTCCCGTCCCAAGCGGCCCAGAAGGCCGTTCAAAGCTCCCTCGCGTTCGCCCGTCTCGCCCGCGCAAATCTAACGATCCGCCGCCACGGACCGACCCCAATCAGATGGTGCTGCAATGGGCCTGAATTTAAACCGGACAGCCGTGGCCCTACCCCCGCGACAGCCACAGCAGGGTCAGATCGTCGGTGGGCTGGCGGCGGTTCTGGCGGAAAAGATCCAGCAGCGAGGTGAGCGGCCGGTCGGCGAACTGATCGGCATGCGCCGCCGCCGCCATGGCCAGAAGCTGTTCGTCGTTCAGCATCATGCCGCGTTCGTCGGGGGTTTCGGTCAGGGCGTCGCTGTAGAGCAGCAGGAAGGCTCCCTTGGGAAAGGGCACCTGCTGATCGCGGTACTGGCCCTTGCGGGAAATGCCCATGGGCAGGCCGTCGGCCTCCAGATAGACCATCTGCTCGCCCACGCCGTAGATGGGCATGGGCGCCCCCGCCCCCGACCATGTCAGGGTTTCGCGCACCGTGTCCACCACCCCCAGAAACAGGGTGGCGAACTGGTTGGAGGGCAGCAGATCCACCAGCAGATCGTTCAGCTGATACAGATATTCCGAAGGTTTATCCAGATTGCGCAGGGTTTGCTGGTGGGTCAGGGTATGCAGCCGGAAGGTGTTGAGGGCCGCCGTGATGCCGTGCCCGGCGAAATCCACCAGAATGATGGCGTAGCGCCCCTGCCCCAGATCACGCAGGTGCCACATATCGCCGCCCAGCTCGGCCGAGGGCTGGAAATGCGCCGCGATCGACAGGCCGGTTTCGGCGTGGATGGCCTCCAAAACCTTGGGGCTGGGCAGCAGATCCTCTTGCATCTTGCGGGCCAGCTCCAGATCGGTCTGGATATGGCGGCGGTAATTTTCCAGATCGCGGATCAGCAGGCGGTTTTCCAGCTGCACCCGCACGCGGGCCACCAGTTCCGGGCCGTGAATCGGCTTGGTGATCAGATCGTTGGCCCCGGCGCGGAACACCTCGGTGCGTTCGGCGGGCGATTCCAGGGCCGTCTGCACCAGGATGGGCAGATGGCGGTGCCGCGGATCGGCCCGCAAGGAGCGCGCCACCTCGAACCCGTCCATCTCGGGCATCATGATGTCGAGGATCACCAGATCGGGATCGAAGCTTTCCACCTTGGTCAGCCCCTCGACGCCGTCGCAGGCAAAATCCACATGCAGGATCCCCGCCGCCTGCAGATAGGCGCCGATGATCTTGCGGATGGCCGGCGCATCCTCCACCACCAGCACCCGGCATGCCGACAGATCGGTGCGCGGACCTTGGGATAAGGCGGTGATCATCGTGAGAACCTCATGGTCAGGGTGCGGCCATGCCCGGAAACCGTCATGCCGCGCGTCAGGGCGGCGATCAGGGTAAGCCCCTGCCCCAAGGTCCGGCTATCATCCATATGGATAGGGCGCCGATCCGGCTCGTAGCCGGCGCCCTGGTCGCGGACCGCCACCTCCAGCGCCTCGGCATCCCAGCGGGCCGCCACCGCGATGCGGCGCCGTCCGCCCTCGCCGTCCGCCGACAGGGCCCGCTCCACACGGCGGCAATAGGCTGAAAACTGTTCCGGCGAGCGGGGGCTGGGGGCGGAAATGCCCAGATTGCCGTGCACCAGGCCGTTGATCAGGCCCTCATGCACCGCCAGTTCGATATCCGCAACCCGCTCCTCGGGCAGCGCCAGCCGGTGCCCCAGTTCCGCCGCCAGCAGCCGGGCCAGCTCCAGACCGTAGGCGGTGCGGGTGCTCAACTCAAGGTAAAGGCCGTCGCCATCTTCGGCGGCGGCGCGGCGGCCGTCATACGGCGTCTCCACGCAGCCGCCATGTTCGCGCAGGCAGCCGGCCAGACGCCGCGCCGTTTCCAGGGGATCGGCCGCGGCGCGCAGCCGGGGCATGGCGCCGCCGCCGCTCAGGGCTCCACCCCGATCAGATCGTCGAAACGGGTCAGCCGCAAGGCCTTGGCCACCTGCCCGGCCGCCCCCGACAGGGTCAGGCGGCCGTTCATCTGCATCACCACGTCGCGCATCATCAGCAGGGTCCACATGCCGGCGGAATCGATGAAATCAACGCCGGACAGATCCACGATCCAGGTCCGGCAGCCCGTGGCTTTCATCTGGTCGCTCACCGTGGCGAAGCCGCCCGATGCCGGCAGGGTCAGGCGGCCCTGGCAGCGCAGGGTGCCGACACTGTCCTGATCCACAATGATTTCATAGTCCAAAGCGGTCTCCCGTTGGCATGAAACGACGTCCGGAACCGTTCTTAAGACTCGGTGGGGATCAACTCATCGAAGCGGGCCAGGCTCAGCGCCTTTTCCACTTGCCCCGCCGCCCCCCGCAGCGCCATGCGGCCATTCTGCTGCCCCGCCATGTCGCGGGCCATCAGCAGCATGCCCAGCCCGGCGGAATCAATGAATTCCAGACCGGACAGATCGAAAACCCAGTCATCGCCGCCGGTGGCCTTCAGCTCCTCGGCAACGCGCATGAAGGTGGTCGAATTGCTGAAGGTCAGACGGCCGGAACATTCGACAACGGTCCGCCCTCCCTCCGCCGACACGATACGATACTCCAATCCACCCTCCTTAAGACCGTTTGAGGATCAGGGAAGACGCCCCCAAAAGCTCATCCCTTGCGAATATGCGCGATGAAACGATCGGCATTCTCGTGCAGAACCTGCGCCTGCTTGGCCAGTTCGTCGGCCGAACAGTAGACCTCGACGGCGGCGCGGCCGGTATCGGCGGCGGTGCGCGCCATTTCGGTCACGCTGGTCACCACATGCAGCGACGTCTGGCTGACATTCCGCACGCTTGAGCTGATCACCGTGGTGGCCTCCGTCTGCTTGCGCACGGCATCGTTCACCTCGACCGCAATTCCATCCACTTCTTCAATGGTTTCGCGGATGGTGTCAATAGCCTCGGCGGCGGTACGGGTCGAGTCCTGGATGGTCACCACCTGCTGGGTGATCTCCTCGGTGGCCTTGGCGGTCTGGCTGGCCAGGGATTTAACCTCGCCGGCCACCACCGCGAAGCCCTTGCCGGCCTCGCCGGCCCGCGCCGCCTCGATGGTGGCGTTCAAGGCCAGCAGATTGGTCTGACTGGCGATATCGTTGATCAGCTGCACCACATCGCCGATCTTCTGCGCGCCTTCGTTCAGGCCGCGCACCAGGGTATCGGTGCGGCGCGCCTCGGCCACCGCCCGGCGCACGATTTCCGATGACCGGAACACCTTGCCGCCGATCTCGCCGATGGAGGCCGACAGGGATTGGGCCACCTCGGCCATGGCGTTGATGGTGCCGGAGCTGGCATTCGAGCTGTCGGCGGTGGATTCCGCCTGGGCGCGGGTGCTTTCCGCCGTGCTGCGCAGCACTTCCGACATGGCCCGCATCTTGCCCACCGCCGCTTCCACCGTGGTGAGCACGCTGGAGAAATTGCTCTCGAAATCATCGGCCAGGGCGAAGATGGCGGCCCGGCGCTCCTCCTCGGCCTGACGGCGGATCTCTTCCTGCTGGCGGCGCAGGCCTTCCATATGCAGAGCGTTTTCGCGGAACACTTCCAGAGCCGCGGCCATTTCGCCAATCTCGTCGCCGCGCTCGCGGCAGGGCACGCTGACCGCCAGATTGCCGTCGGCCACCAGGTGCATGGTGTGGGCCATGGCCTCCACCGGCCGGGCGATGGCCCGCCCGATCAGAAGCCCCAAGGCCACGGTAATCAGACCGGCGGCGCCCAGGGTCATGAGGATGGCCATGTTAAGACGGTGCTGGCTCTGCTCGGTGGCGGCGGTCTGGCGGGCGCTGTCGGCCATGACATCGGCCGAAACCTTGGAAATAAACGGCATCAGCCGGGTTTCGGCGATACTGTCCAAGGTGGCGCGGTTCTGATCCACCTTGCGGATCTGATCGGCGGTATTGTCGAACTGGGTTTTATAGGCGGCCAGCCCGGCCGACAGGCTTTTCTCCAGGCCGGGCTGACCCAGGGCGGCAATGTCCTGCTTCAGGCGCTCGGCGTGATGGCGCACCTCATCCAGCGAACCGGCATCGCGCTCCGCCACGAAATCCTTTTCGCCCTGGCGCATGCGCAGAAAATCCTCGCACAGGCGGGCGCCGGCCTCGCCCGGCACCCGCGACAGGGCCTGATCCAGGGCATCGGCCGCCTTGGCCAGACTGGCGCGCAGCCCGCTGCTGGGATCGTTCCCCAGGGTTTGCCGCGCCTCGATAATGGCGGCGAAGGCTTCCAGATAGTCGCCGATGGCGGCCTCAGCGGCCTCCATGTCGTTTTCCTCGCTCTGTTCCAGAACCTTGGCCTGCAGGGTTTGCATGGCGTCGGCGGCGCGGTTCACGGCGTCGGAATGCTTGTCCACCAGCGACTGGTCATGGGTGAAGAGAAACTGCGCCTCCAGAAGGCGGGCATCGGCCACCGCGTGGTAAAGAGCATGCGCCGCCTCTTCGCGCTGGCTGATGGCCTGCATGGCCACCCGTTCCTGCGCCTGGCGATGGCTGATGAAACTGTCGATACTGCCAATAACGAAGAAGCCGAGAAGAGCGATCAGGCTGACCAGCCCGATCTGCCAACCGACTCCGACCTTGGATAACAGGCGGGTCATGTTTTTTGCTCTCATATCCTGAAAACCGGCAAACGGCGGCGGCCCCTTGCTGAAGGTCATAGAAAACCGAAGGGCAAGGGATCGGCAACAGAAATGTTAAGGTTTTTGAAAAAACCACCCCGCCTTTCCAAACGGTTGACCGAGGTGATTTTCGCGGCAAAAAGATCCAAACCGGCGCTTTTCCGCTTGACGCGCATCGACGTGAAGCATATCTGGGGCCTGCGATATTGGCGGATACGTCCGCAGCGCATCGCACAATAACAGATGAGAAATAAAGATGAACCCGCGACCTAGCACAGCGTCCGCGGAGCCTTCCAGTTGTCGCGCCGCGACGATTGAAAGGACCACGGACGGCCCTGCCCAGGATGCACGGGGAACCGTCTTGGCCAGCCCAGCCTTCTAAGGCGCTCCGCGATCCGATCGCCGGCGCCCTCAAGGCCGGCGCCCGCCCGGATCGGCCCTCGCCGCCTCCTGGGAGACTCTCACGTCACCCCAGATCAAGAGGAGGCGCCCATGGCTGCCATCCAGGCCTTTGCCCGTATCGCCCGGCTTCGTGCCGATCATTCCGACATGCTCCCGCCGCCCCCGCCCCGGGGCGACGCCCCTCCTGCCGTCGGCGCCTTCCGCTGGGCCGTCGATCCCGATAGCGGACGGCTTGTCTGCCGTTTCCTCGGCCAGACCGCCGATCCCGATCCCCTGTCGCGCATGCCGAGAGCGGCCTGAGGGCGGATTGCGCCCGGGGCTTCCTCCACTGACGAGACATCCGGCGCCGGCGGCGGCCATGACCGCCGCCGGTCCTGGGGACACAGCGCTTTCGAGTTCCGACCATGACCGAACAAAACGCCTTTCAGGCTTTCGATCTCAGCCTTCAGTCCATGCTGGAGGCCCATCGCCAGCACATCGCCATCCTGACCGACGACATCCGCAAAGCCGAGGCGCCGCGCAGCCGCCGTGCCCTTTACAACGCCATCAAGGCCTACCGTAAAGCGGAAACGGCCCTTTATCACGCCGCCACCGGAGAGCCGCCGGATACGCCCCTCAGCCCCCCGGACGCCGATGCCATACCGGCATGACGAGACTAGTGGGCCAACTTATTGAATTGTAGTGGAAATCTGACGAATGGCCCGGGTGCCATCCGTCAGATTTCCACCACTAGCGCCTTCTTTGCCGCGAAACACCCTGCCGTTGGGGATCCGATCATGACCCATCTGAACAAACTGGAAACCAGCCCGTCCACCGCCGTTCTGGATGATGCCCATCTCGGCCATATCCGGGGCGCGTTCGGAACCATCCGCCACGGCGACATCGCGCCGCGCACAACCCTGACGGCGCGCCTCAAGACCCTGCTGGCCGTTCTCGGCCCCGGTCTGATCGTCATGGTCGGCGACAACGACGCCGGCGCCTTCGGCACCTATACCCAGGCCGGCCAGAACTACGGAACCGCCCTGATGTGGACCCTGCTGCTGCTGGTTCCCGTCCTCTACGTCAACCAGGAGATGGTTCTGCGCCTGGGCGCCGTTGCCCGGGTCGGCCATGCCCGGCTGATCCTGGAACGTTTCGGCCGGTTCTGGGGCGCCTTCTCGGTGATCGATCTGTTTTTGCTGAACGCCCTGACCATCGTCACCGAGTTCATCGGCATCAGCCTGGCGCTGGATTATCTCGGCATTTCCAGGGAATGGGGGGTGATCGCCGCCGCGGCGCTGGTGATGCTGGCCGCCGGCACCGGCGATTTCCGCCGTTTCGAGCGCTTTTCCCTGTTTCTCTGCTTCGGCAGCCTGCTGCTGGTGCCGATCCTCGTCATCGCCCATCCGCCGCTGCCCATCATCGTCCACGATCTGGTCACGCCACAGCTGCCGCCGGGAAAACTGTCGGATATCATGCTGCTGATCATCGGCATCGTCGGCACCACCATCGCGCCCTGGCAGCTGTTCTTCCAGCAGAGCTACGTGATCGATAAACGCATCACCCCGCGTTTCATCCCCTATGAGCGGGCCGATCTGTGGCTGGGCATCGTGCTGGTGATCGTGGGCGCGGTGGCGATGATGGCCTTCACCTCGGCCATTTTCTCCGGCCGGCCGGAGTTCGGCGCCTTCACCGACGCCGGCGCCATCGCCGCCGGATTGGAGAAATACGCCGGCAAGAGCGCCGGCGTGCTGTTCGCCATCGCCCTGATCGATGCCAGCATCATCGGCGCCTCCGCCGTCTCGCTGTCCACCGCCTATGCCGTTGGCGACGTGCTGTCGCTGAAGCATTCCCTGCACCGCAAGGCCGGGGATGCCAAGGCCTTCTACGCGGTTTACGCCGGCCTGATCGCCCTGGCGGCCGTTCTGGTGCTCACCCCCGGCACGCCGCTGGGGCTTTTGACCAACGCCGTGCAAACCCTGGCCGGGGTTCTGCTGCCCAGCGCCACCGTCTTTCTGCTGCTGCTGTGCAACGACAAGGCGGTCCTGGGCCCCTGGGCCAATGGGCGCCGGCTCAACCTGTTCACCGGCGCGGTGATCGCCGTGCTGGTGGTGCTGTCGGTGATCCTCACCGCCTCGGTGCTGTGGCCCGGCATGGGAGAGACGGCCATCCTCGAAATTCTTCTGGGCGGCCCCCTTCTGGCCGCCGTCGCGGCCGGCGGCGTGCGGCTGATCGAACGGCGCTCGCCGGCGACCGGCGAAGCGGAACCGGCGCCCTCTTGCCGAAACACCTGGGTCATGCCGCCGCTGGAGACACTGCCTCCGGCCCGGCTCTCGCTGCAAAGCCGGGTCTGGATGGTGGTGCTGCGCGGCTATCTGCTGATCGCCGCCGGCCTGGTGCTGGTGAAAATCGTGCAGATGGCTCTAGTGCACTGACTCGTTCAAAAGGTTCAGTGCACTAGAGTCTGCACGAGCGAAAAAGCTCCGCTTTTTCAACGCTCAGATGCCGCGCAGGCTGGAGTGCATTGGCAACTTTTGCGACTCTATTTGTCTGCGCCAATGCCCTAAGCCGCTGATCCCCGGCCCCGCCGAAGGCGGCGCCACAAAACCGTCACCCCGCCTCGCACCCCCCCACCTTATACTGCCACCCCTTTCCCGAGCGGTTTTTCCATGCCCCCTCTTCCCGCCTTCGATCCGCACTCTTTCCAGAACACCGCCCTTGCCCTGACGGTGTCCTTCATCCTGGGGACATTGATCGGGTTCGAGCGGCAATACCGGCAGCGCACGGCGGGGCTGCGCACCAATGTCCTGGTGGCGGTGGGGGCCGCCGCGTTCACCACCACCGGCATGCATGTGCTGGGAGGCGAAGGCGCCATCCGGATCATGTCCTACATCGTGTCCGGCATCGGGTTTCTGGGCGCCGGGGTGATCATGAAGGACGGCACCCATGTGCGCGGCCTGAACACCGCCGCCACGCTGTGGTGCTCCGCCGCCGTCGGCGCCTGCGCCGGCGCCGGTTTCGAGGCCGAGGCGGGCCTGCTCACCCTCTTCGTCCTGGCGGGAAACACCCTGCTGCGGCCGCTGGTCAATTACATCAACCGCAAGCCGATAGACGAACGGGTGACCGAAGCCTGCTACCGTGTCCATGTGGTCTGCGATCCGGCGGTCGCCGCCGATGTCCGCGAGCGGCTCTACGCGGAACTGGAAAAGGCCAACTACCCGCTCCGCGAAATCGAGATTTTGTCGGAAGGGGACGACGAAATGGAGCTGGCCGCGGTTCTGGTGCCCACCACGGCCGCCCCGAATGAACTGGACGCCGTGGTGCAGGCCCTGGAACGCTGGGATGAAGTGGCGAGCTGCGCCTGGACGGTCAGCACGACCACCTGACCGTTGCCTTGGCGCAGGGGTGCCGCCGCTTACGCCAGCGCCTCCTCCGCCGGCAGCAGCGACAGGCCGCGGGCCTGGGCCACGGCGGCATGGGTGATGCGGCCGCGGTGCAGGTTGAGGCCGGCGCGCAGGTGCGGATCGTCCAGGCAGGCCTGGCGCCAGCCCTTGTCGGCCAGCGCCAGCACGAAGGGCAGCGTGGCGTTGTTCAGGGCCAGGGTGGAGGTGCGGGCCACGGCGCCCGGCATGTTGGCCACGCAGTAATGCACCACCCCTTCCTCGACGAAGGTGGGATGGGCATGGGTGGTGGGACGGCTGGTTTCGATGCAGCCGCCCTGATCGATGGCGATATCCACCAGCACCGAGCCGGTCTTCATCTTGCGCACCAGATCGCGGCTGACCAGGCGGGGGGTGGAGGCGCCCGGCACCAGCACGGCGCCGATCAGAAGATCGGCCTCGCGCACCGCCAGTTCCACCGCTTCCGAGGTGGAGAACTGGGTTTTGGCCCGGCCCGAGAAATGCAGGTCCAGCTCGCGCAGGCGCGGCACCGAACGATCCATGATGGTCACATCGGCGCCCAGGCCGATGGCCATCTGCGCGGCGTTGGTGCCGGCCACGCCGCCGCCCAGAATCACCACCTTGGCGGCGGCCACGCCGGGCACGCCGCCCAGCAGAATGCCGGCGCCGCCGCATTCCTTTTCCAGGCAGCGGGCCCCGGCCTGAATGGCCATGCGTCCGGCCACCTCGCTCATGGGGGCCAGCAGCGGCAGGCCGCCCAGGCGGTCGGTCACGGTTTCATAGGCGATGGCGGTGCAGCCCGAGTCCAGAAGCCCCTTGGTCTGGGCGGCATCGGGGGCCAGATGCAGATAGGTGAACAGCAGCTGGCCCTCGCGCAGCAGGGCGATCTCCTCGGGCTGCGGCTCCTTAACCTTCACCACCATGTCGGAGGCGGAATAGACCCCGTTGCCGTGCGAGGCGATCTGCGCCCCGGCGGCGCGGTAATCGTCGTCGCTGATGCCGATGCCGAGGCCCGCCCCGGTTTCCACCACCACATGGTGGCCGTGGGCCATCACCTCGCGCACCGAGGCCGGGGTCAGTCCCACCCGGTATTCGTGCGTCTTGATCTCCTTGGGCACGCCAATCAGCATCATCGTCCTCCTGATCGTTTGTTTTTTCTTAAGCCGTTAGCACATCACCACGCGGCCCAAAGGTCAACGACGCAACCGGATAAATGCCCGGCCCCGGCCCGTTTTCAGCGGAAATCATCCGGCACCACGCCGTGGCGGCGCAATTTATCGTAGAAGGTTTTGCGCGGCACGCCCAAGGCCTCCACCGTCTGCTTGACGTTGCCGTCATGCAGCGACAACTCGTTCTCGATCACGCTTTTCTCGAAAAGATCCACCTGCTCGGCCAGGGTCAGGCGCTGGCCGCGCCGCGGCTCGCCGCTCAAGGGATCGGCGCTGTCGCCCAGCCCCAGCACGAAGCGGTCGGCGGCGTTCTTCAGTTCGCGCACATTGCCGGGCCAGGAATAGCTGTTCAGCTGATGCAGCACCTCGGGCGTCAGGCGCGGCGGCTCGCAGTCGTAGCGGGCGGCGGCCTTGTGCACGAAATGCTGGAACAGCAGCGGAATATCCTCGCGCCGTTCCCGAAGCGGCGGAATATGGATCATCACCACGTTCAGGCGGTAGTAAAGATCCTCGCGGAAGCGCTGCTCCTGGCTGGCCACCTTCAGGCTGACCTTGGTGGCCGCCACCACGCGGATATCCACCGGCACGATCTCGTTGGAGCCCAAAGGCTCCACCGCCCGCTCCTGCAGCACCCTCAAGATCTTCACCTGCAGGCCCAGCGGCATGCTTTCGATCTCGTCCAGGAACAAGGTGCCCTTGTCGGCGAACTGGATGCGCCCCACCCGGCGCTTGGCGGCGCCGGTAAAGCTGCCGGCCTCGTGGCCGAACAGCTCGGATTCGAACAGATGCTCCGGCATGGCGCCGCAGTTCAGGGCCACGAATTTATGATCGCGGCGGCTGCTTTGATGATGCAGGGCGCGGGCCACCAGTTCCTTGCCGGTGCCGGTTTCCCCCATCACCAGCACGTCGGCATCGGTTTTGGCCACGGCGGCGATAATGGTGCGCATGCGCTCGATGGCCGGCGTGCGGCCGATGATGGCGGTTTCGCCGCCCTCGGCCAGTTCCTGGCGCAAACGGCGGTTTTCCATCACCAGATGCCGCCGCTCCAGGGCGCGGCGCACGCAATCGGCCAGAATTTCGGCGGGATAGGGTTTTTCGATGAAATCGTAGGCCCCGGCGCGGATGGCCCGCACCGCCATCGAGATATCGCCGTGCCCGGTCAGCATGATCACCGGCAGATCGGCATCCACGGCCAGGGCCCGCTCCATCAGGGCGAACCCATCCATGCCCGGCATGCGCACATCGGTGATCAGGGCGCCGCAGTGGCGCGACAAAAGCTTCAGCGCCGCCTCGGCCGAATCGCAGCACTGCACGGAAAAACCGGCCAGTTCCAGGGTTTGCCTGCCGGCGGCGCGCACCTGGCGGTCGTCGTCCACCAGCACAATGGACAGAGACTGGGACTGGGTCATGCTCATTCCTCCACCCGGCGCAGGGTCAGCGTGAAAACGGCGCCGCCGCCCGGTGCCGCCGCCGCCGTCAGGCCGCCGCCGAACGCCCGCACGATACCCTCCGAAATCGACAGACCCAAGCCCAGACCTTCACCGGCGGGCTTGGTGGTGAAAAACGGCTCGAACAGGTGCGGCAGCAGCGCCGCATCGATGCCCGGCCCGTTATCCTCCACCGCCAGCACGGCATGGGCCCGATCCCCCGCGAGGCGCAGCGCCAGGCGCGGCGGAACCGCGCCGCCGTCCATGGCATCGAGGGCGTTGCGCAGCAGATTGACCAGCACCTGCTGCAGCCGCACATCCTCGGCCCACACCGGCAGCGGCCGGGGCGGCGGCGCCCACTCCACCGCCACCCCGGCGGCGCCCAGCCGCCCGGACAGCATGGAGAGCGCCCCCTCCACGGCCATGATCAGATCGACCGCCGCCACCTTGTCCGAGGATTTGCGGGCGAACTGTTTCAGCTGGCCGGTAATGCGGGCCATGCGCTCGGTCAGGGCCACGATCTCGCCCAGATTGTCTTCGGCGCCCCGGGGGCGGTTCTGGGCCAGGAAGGTGCGGGCGTTCTCGGCAAAGCCGCGCAGCGCCGCCAGCGGCTGGTTCAGCTCGTGCACCATGCCCGCCGACATCTGCCCCAGCGCCGCCAGCTTGGCCGCCTGCACCAGTTCCTGCTGCTTGGCCCGCAGTTCGGTTTCGGCCCGCACCCGTTCGGCGATCTCGGCCTCCAGGCGCTGGTTGGTGCGGGTCAGGGCATGGGTGCGCTCGGCGACGCGGCGCTCCAGCTCGCGGGTCTGGCGGCGGCGGCGCAGGCTGCGCTGCGACAGGTAATAGGCCGCCACCCCGGCCAGGGCCATGGACAGCAGCGCCAGCAGTCCGGCCTGCCGCCCGGCCGCTTCGGCGGCGGCGGCATCCTGCAGCACCGAAAGCCGCCAGCCGTCGCCATCGGCCAGCGGCGCGCTCACCGCCACATAGCCCACCCCGTCCACCGTTTGCAGGCGGCTGCCCGCCACCACCGGCAGCGGATGCAAGGGGGCATCGCCGTACTGGCGGCTGGCGCGGATGGCCGCCAGGGTGGCGGCCGGCAGCGGCGCCCGGGTCAGATAGCGCCAGGACGGCGTGTTGGTGATGAAGATGACGCCGTGGCCGTCGCTGACGAACACCCGCTCACCCCGGCTGGACCAGCCGCGCTCCAGGGCGTCCATGGCGGTTTTCACCACCACCGCCCCCACCACGGCGCCGCCCTGGCGCACCGGCACGGCGATATAATCGCCGGGGCGGTTGGAGGTGCTGCCCAGGGCGAAATACTGCCCCACCCGCCCGGCCATGGCGGCGGTGAAATAGGGGCGGAAATCGAAGCGCCGCCCCACGAAGCCGCCGCCGGGATCGCGCCAGTTGCTGGCGGCCAGGGTCAGGCCCTGGCGGTCCAGCACATAAAGGGCCGAGGCGCCCAGGATACGGTTCAGCGCCTCCAGCCGCGAAGACAGCGCCGCCGCATCGCCGCCCGTGGTCAGCAGCGCCCGCACCCCGGCATCCGAGGCCAGCACCAGCGGCACGTTGCGGAAGGTGGTGATTTCCGAATGCAGGGCCTGGGCGTAAAGGGCCAGATGCTCGCGCCCCTGCTGCTCCAGGCGGCTGTAGGCCTGCTCCTGGCTCCAGTCCATCACCCGCCAGGCCACCCACGGCGCCGCCAGCACCAGCAGATAGATCAGCCCGCTCATGAACGGGCGCGCCCCCCGCCACCTGACCGCCAGACGCCGCCAAACCACCGCCACCCTCTCACTCCCTGTTTCCGGCCCGCTTTTCATTAAATGCGGGGAAATCCCGCCACGAGGCAAGGAACTTTCCCGCCACCCCCTCTTTACACATGGTTTCGTTCCCGTGCGCGGTCCACCACACAGGTGGCGGCGGCGAAATGTGCGGCTTTCCACACACACCAAACCCCTATCCGCCCTCAAACCCGCCCGCCGCCATCCTGGCACGTTCCTTGCTGACGGATACGGCGACAACAGCGGGTCCGCACCGCCGCCGGCGCGGACCACGCCCAGACCATAAGCATAACCTCACGAGGAAACGCACATGCATATTTCGCCCGCCACCGCCACGGCCCCCAAGAAGAAGAAGGCGCTTTACAAGGATCTGACCTTCCAGGTTCTGGTGGCCATCGTCATCGGCATCGTTGTGGGCGATCTGGCGCCCGATACCGGCGCCCATCTGAAGTGGCTGGGCGACATCTTCATCCGCATGATCAAGATGGTGGTGGGCCCGGTGATCTTCCTGACCGTGGTCACCGGCATTTCCAGCGTCGGCGACATGCGCAAGGTGGGCAAGGTGGGCGTCAAGGCCCTGATCTATTTCGAGGTGGTCACCACCTTCGCCCTGGCCATCGGCCTGGTGGTGGTGAACGTGATCGATCCCGGCCGCAACATCAACGCCACCCTGGGCGCCCCCAGCCAGCACGCCGCCGAGATCAGCAAATACGCCACCGCCGCCCAGCATCATTCGGTGGTGGATTTTCTGATCAACCTGATCCCCGACAACGCGGTGGGCGCCTTCGCCAAGGGTGATCTGCTGCAGATCCTGCTGTTCTCGGTGCTGTTCGGCGCCGCCCTGTCGCTGATGGGGGAAAAGGGCAAGCCGGTGGAGGATTTCCTGGAGCGCCTGTCGCACACCTTCTTCCGCATCATCAACATCATCATGTATTACGCCCCCATCGGCGCCTTCGGAGCCATGGCCTACACCATCGGCAAGTTCGGCCTGTCGTCGCTGGCCTCGCTGGGCGAGCTGCTGGCCGCCGTGCTGCTGACCATGGTGCTGTTCATCACCGTGGTGCTGGGCATGATCGCCCGCCTGTACGGCTTTTCCATCTTCCGCTTCCTGCGCTACCTGAAGGACGAGATCATGATCGTTCTCGGCACCTCGTCGTCGGAGACGGTGCTGCCGCGCATGATGGAAAAGCTGCAGCGCCTGGGCTGCTCCAAGCCGGTGGTGGGCCTGGTGATTCCCACCGGCTATTCCTTCAACCTGGACGGCACCACCATCTATCTGTCCATGGCCGCCCTGTTCATCGCCCAGGCCTACCACATCGATCTGTCGCTGTGGCAGCAGCTCTCCATCATGGCGCTGCTGATGGTCACCTCGAAGGGCGCCGCCGCCGTGACCGGCGGCGGCTTCATCACCCTGGCCGCCACCCTGCAGGGCAACGGCCAGCTGCCCATCGAAGGGCTGGCCCTGCTGTTCGGCGTCGACCGCTTCATGTCCACCGCCCGCGCCCTGACCAACATGATCGGCAACGGCGTGGCCACCATGATCATCGCCAAAACGGAAAAGGAATTCGACGAAGGCAAGGGCCTGGCCGAATACCGCAGCCACTTCGGCAACGACAGCCTGGACAAGATGTAAGACCGGCCAACCCTTGAAGTGACGGGTTGGCCGGTCTCCAGCGAGCCTTGAGCGAGCGGCCAAGGCGGCGGATGCCGCCGCCCGGCGAGGGACGATACAACCGGTCAATTCATTGGCCGGTTGGTATAATCGGACCGGGAAGACGGCGTGGGGCATTCCCCGCTGTCTTCCCGCCGCAAGTCTGTATAGAGTGCGCGCCGAAGGTTCCCATCCGCCACGAGGCTCCCGTTGACCCCGGACGCTCCCGTCCCCCGTCTGGCCCTTTCGGGCATCAGCAAACAGTTTCCCGGCTGCCGCGCCAACGACGGCGTCGGCCTGACCCTGATGCCGGGGGAAATCCACGCCCTGCTGGGCGAGAACGGCGCCGGAAAAAGCACCCTGGTGAAGATCATCTACGGCGTGCTGCAGGCCGATTCCGGCCGCATGGAGTGGGATGGCCGCCCCGTGCGGATCGCCAGCCCCGCCGCCGCGCGGCGTTTGGGCATCGGCATGGTGTTCCAGCATTTCTCCTTGTTCGAATCCCTGAGCGTGGCCGAAAACATCGCCCTGGGCCTGGACCGGCCCGGCCCCATGAAGGCCCTGGTGCGCCGCATCACCGACCTCTCGGCCCGCTACGGCCTGGCGCTGGACCCGGCCCGGCCGGTGCACAGCCTGTCGGTGGGGGAGCGACAGCGGGTGGAGATCGTGCGCTGCCTGCTGGGCGAACCCCGCCTGCTGATCATGGACGAACCCACCTCGGTGCTGACGCCGCAGGAGGTGGAGGGGCTGTTCGCCGTGCTGCGCCAGCTGGCGGCGGAAGGGCGGACCATCCTTTACATCAGCCACAAGCTGGACGAGATCCGCGCCCTGTGCGGCCGCGCCACGGTGATGCGGGCCGGGCGCGTGGTGGGGGCCTGCGATCCCGCCACCACGGAAAGCCGGGCCATGGCCGAAATGATGATCGGCAGCGGCCTGGCCGTGCCCAGCCGCCGCCGCCGCGCGGACGCGCCGCAAGATGCCGTGCTGGAGCTTTGCCACCTGTTCACCACCTCCGACGACCCCTTCGCCGTCAACCTGGGCGATGTGAGCCTTGACGTGCGGGCCGGCGAGATCGTCGGCATCGCCGGGGTGGCGGGCAACGGCCAGGCCGAGCTGCTGTCGGCCCTGTCGGGCGAGGCGCGCTCGCCCGATCCCGGCATGATCGTTATCGGCGGCGTGGCCGCCGGCCACCTGGGGGCGCGGGCGCGGCGCAGCCTGGGCCTGGCCTTCGTGCCCGAGGAGCGGCTGGGCCGCGGCGCCGTGCCCGAGATGAGCCTGGCCGACAACGCCCTGCTGTCGGGCTACGGCAGCGGCGGCATGGTGCGGCGCGGCCTGGTGCGCTTCGGCCGGGCCCGGCGCTATGCCGAGCGGGTGATCCAGCAGTTCGGCGTGGCCACGCGCGGCCATGCCACCGCCGCCCGCGCCCTGTCGGGCGGCAATCTGCAGAAATTCATCATCGGCCGCGAAATCTTGCAAAATCCCCGCCTGCTGATCGCCGCCCAGCCCACCTGGGGCGTGGATGCCGGCGCCGCCGCCCAGATCCATCAGGCGCTGCTGGATCTGGCCCAGGGCGGCACGGCGCTGCTCATCGTTTCGCAGGATCTGGACGAGCTTTTCACCTTGAGCGACCGTATCGCCGTGATGCATGGCGGGCGTCTGTCGGCCACCACCCCGGTGGATCAGACCTCGGTGGAACAGATCGGCCTTTGCATGGGCGGCATTTTTGAAGACTCTCCGGAGAGCGACCATGCTTCGGCTTGAAGCCCGCCCCCACCCGTCCCGCGCGGCCTTGCTGCTGGCGCCGCTGTTGGCGGTGCTGCTGACCCTGCTGGCCGGGGCCCTGCTGTTCGCCCTGCTGGGCTTTGCGCCGCTCAGCGCCCTGAACGCCTTTTTCATCAAGCCGGTCAACAGCCTTTACGGCCTGGGCGAACTGGCCATGAAGGCCACGCCGCTGCTGCTGTGCGCCATCGGCCTGGCCGTGGGCTTCCGCGCCAATATCTGGAATATCGGCGCCGAGGGCCAGCTCCTGATGGGGGCCATCGCCGGATCGGGGGTGGCGCTGTTCCTGCGCCCGGCCGACGGCGCCCCCTGGGTGCTGCCCGCCATGTTCCTGGCCGGCGCCCTGGGCGGCATGGCCTGGGCCGCCGTGCCGGCCTTTCTCAAGCTGCGCTTCAACGCCAGCGAGATTCTGACCAGCCTGATGCTGACCTATGTGGCCCGCCTGTTCCTGCGCTGGCTGGTGGGCGGCCCCTGGCGCGACCCCGACGGCTACAATTTTCCGCAATCGCCCCTGTTCGCCCCCGATGCGGTGATCCCGCCGCTGCTGCACGGCACCCGGCTGGGCTTCGGCGCCCTGCTGGCCCTGGCCGTGGCCCTGGGCGGCTGGTTCCTGCTGTCGCGCACCTTCCTCGGCTTCCAGATCCGCGTGATCGGCCTGACCAGCGCCGCCGCCGGCTATGCCGGTTTCGACCGCGGCCGCGTGACCTGGCTGTCGCTGCTGCTGTCGGGGGGGCTGGCCGGCATCGCCGGGCTGAACGAGGTGGCCGGCCCCATCGGCCAGCTGACGCCCTTCGTGTCGCCCGGCTACGGCTTCACCGCCATCATCGTGGCCTTTCTGGGCCGCCTGCACCCCATCGGCATCCTGTTCGCCTCGCTTCTGGTGGCCCTGAGCTATCTGGGCGGCGAATCGGCGCAGATCTCCCTGGGCCTGCCCCTGGCCGCCACCGACGTGTTCCAGGGCATGCTGCTGTTTTTCCTGCTGGCCTCCGAGGTGCTGGTGCGCTACCGCCCGCGCCTGGCCCGCGCGCGAGGCTGAGCCATGGATCATCTCACCGCCATTCTGATTTCGGTGCTGCTGGCCGCGGCGCCGCTGCTGTTCGCCGCCTTAGGGGAACTGGTGGCGGAAAAATCCGGCGTGCTCAACCTGGGGGTGGAGGGCATGATGCTGGTGGGCGCCGTCTGCGGCTTCGCCGTGACCGCGCAAAGCGGCCATGCCGCTCTCGGCATCCTGGCCGCCGCCCTGGCCGGCATGGCCTTGAGCACGCTTTTCGCCCTGCTCACCCTGGTGCTGCTGGCCAATCAGGTGGCCACCGGCCTGGCCCTGACCCTGTTCGGCGTCGGGCTGTCGGCGCTGGTGGGCAAGCCCTATGTCGGCACGCCGCTGCAGAAACTGCCCGATCTGCCGCTGCCGCTGCTGTCGCATCTGCCGCTGCTGGGGCCGCTGCTGTTCGACCGCGATCCGCTGATCTATCTGGCCGCCCTGCTCACCCTGGCGGTGGGCTGGCTGCTGGCCCGCACCCGCGCCGGGCTGGTGGTGCGGGCGGTGGGGGAAAATCCCGAGGCCGCCCATGCCCTGGGCTATCCGGTGCGGCTGATCCGCCTGGCCTGCATCCTGTTCGGCGGCGCCATGGCCGGGCTGGGCGGAGCCTACCTTTCACTGGCCTACACCCCGATGTGGGCCGAGGACATGACCGCCGGACGCGGCTGGATCGCCCTGGCCCTGGTGGTGTTCTCCACCTGGCGTCCGGGGCGGCTGCTGCTGGGCGCCCTGCTGTTCGGCGCCTTCACCATCGCCCAGTTGCACGCCCAGGCCTTAGGCCTGGCGGTGCCGCCGGAATTTCTGGCCATGCTGCCCTATCTGGCCACCATTCTGGTGCTGGTGCTGATCTCGCGCGATGCCGCCCGCATCCGCCTGAACGCCCCCGCCGCCATCGGCAGAACCTTTCACCCCGATCATTAGCGCCTGTCCCGATAGGCCGGAATGGCTTCATATTTCATGACAACACGGTGAATTTTTCACGACAGACGTCCCGCCCCCCGGATATAATACCAACCGGCCAATGAATTGACCGGTTGTACTGTCCCTCGCCGGGCGGCGGCATCCGCCGCCTTGGCCGCTCGCTCAATGCTCGCTGGAAACCGGCCAACGAGTCACTTCAATGGTTGGCCGGTATAATTCCGCGTTTTCCGACCCTTGGGGGATCTGTCATGAAGTTTGTCAAATGGGCTCTGGCCGCCGCCATGACCATGGGCCTGGGGCTGCCGGCCCAGGCCGAGGCGCCGTTCAAGGCCGCCTGGATCTATGTCGGCCCGGTCAGCGACCACGGCTACAGTTTCCAGCACGATCAGGGCCGCAAGGCGGTGGAAGCCGCTTTGGGCGCCAAGGTGAAAACCACCTTCGTGGAAAGCGTGCCGGAAGGCGCCGACGCCGAGCGGGTGCTGACCCAACTGGCCCGCGACGGCAACAAGGTGATCTTCTCCACCTCGTTCGGCTTCATGAACGCCACCTTGAAGGTGGCCCGCGCCTTCCCCGACGTGAAGTTCGAGCATGCCACCGGCTACAAGCGCGCCGCCAACGTGTCCACCTTCTCGGCCCGCTTCTATGAGGGCCGCGCCGTGCTGGGCACCATCGCCGGCAAGATGACCAAGAGCGGCGTGGTCGGCTATATCGCCTCCATCCCCATTCCCGAGGTGGTGCGCGGCATCGATGCCTTCACCCTGGCCCTGCGCAAGGTGCGCCCCGATGCCAAGGTCAAGGTGATCTACGTCAATTCCTGGTACGACCCCGGCAAGGAGGCCGCCGCCGCCAAGGCCCTGATCGACCAGGGCGCCGACGTGCTGGCCCAGCATACCGACAGCGCCGCCCCGGTGCAGACCGCCGAGGAACGCGGCGTGTGGTGCTTCGGCCAAAGCTCCGACATGACCCGCTTCGCCCCGCACCGCCTGCTGACCGGCATCATCGAGAACTGGGACCAGTACGATGTGGCGGAAGTGAAGGCGGCCATGAACGGCACCTGGAAAAGCCACGACACCTGGGGCGGCCTGGCCAGCGGCATGGTCAAACTTTCGCCCTACAATCCGGCCATGCCCAAGGATGTGGTGGCGGCGGCCGAGAAAACCCGCCAGGACATCATCGCCGGCAAGCTTAATCCCTTCGCCGGCCCCATCTACGACCAGAGCGGCAAACTGGTGGTGCCGGCCGGCAAAAGCCTGACCGATGCCCAGCTTCTGGGCCTGCGCTTCTATGTGCAGGGCGTGGAAGGCAACCTGCCGAAATAACCCCGCCTGAAACCGAAACGAAAAGCCGCCGGAGCCCTGCCCCGGCGGCTTTTTTTTCAAGAGGTCAGCCCCGCAGCCAGCCCTCGACGGCGGCGGGGGCCGGCACGCCGCCCGCATGCACCACCACGCCGTCGATGACCACGCCGGGGGTGGACATCACGCCATAGCTCATGATGGCGGCCATATCGGTGACCTTTTCAATCTCCACCGCCACGCCCAGGGCTTCGGCCTTATCGGTGATCAGCTTGGCGGTATTGACGCAGTTGCGGCAGCCCGAGCCCAGAACCTTGATCTGTTTCATGCAAACCTCCTATCCGAGGATGAAATTGAAGAGATAGCCGACCACCATGAAGGCGATGGCCAGATAAGCGGCGAAGAACGCCAGCATCGGCAGCTTCAGAACCTTGCGCAGGATCATCATTTCGGGCAGAGACAGGGCCGTCACGCTCATCATCAGGGCCAGCACGGTGCCCACCGGCAGCCCCTTGCCCAGCAGCGCCTCGACGATGGGGATCATCCCGGCGGCATTGGAATAAAGCGGCACGCCCGCCAGCACCGCCAGCGGCACGGCGAAGGGATTGTCCGGCCCGGCATGGCGCAAGAAGAAATCGGCGGGCACATAGCCGTGCAGACCGGCGCCGACGCCGATGCCGATCAGCACATAAAGCCAGACCCGTCCCAGGATCTCGCGCACCTGCAACCAGCCATAGGCCATCCGCCCCTTCAGGCTAAGGTCGGCGGCAAGCTCGGCCACCTGCCCCATGCGAATTTTCCAGACATAGTCCTCCACATAGCGCTCCAACCCCAGGGCGTCGATCAGCAGCCCGCCGACGATGCCCACCACCATCCCGGTGCCGAAATAAAGCGCCGTCAGTTTCCAGCCCAGCAGGGCCAGCAGCATCACCACCGCCACCTCGTTGACCATGGGCGAGGTGATGAGGAAAGTCATGGTCACGCCCATGGGAACCCCGGCCTCGAGAAGACCGATGAACAGCGGCACCGCCGAACAGGAACAGAACGGCGTCACCGCCCCCAGCAGCCCGGCCAGACCATACGCCGGGCCGCGCCTGCGACCGGCCAGGGCGTGGCGCAGGCGTTCGGGCGTCATCAGCGTGCGCAGCATGCCCACCACGAAGATGATCACCGTCAGCAGCACGAAGATCTTGCTGACATCCTCAACGAAGAAATGCAGGGCGTCGCTGAATTTGGTGCCATGCGCCAGTCCCAACTGGGTAAAGACCAGCCAATCGGCCAAATGGGTGAAGATCACGAACATCCTTGCCTCCTCAGGCCGCCGTTCCGGTTCTTGCCGGCACCGTGCGCAGCCGCAGCAGATCGCTCCGGTAAGGGGGCAGATCGGGCAGATCCGCCGCCAGGGCCGCCAGGGTTTGCGCCGCCCAGGCCGGCAGATCCTCGGCCACGCGGTAATGCACCCACTGCCCCTGCCGGCGGTCCCGCAGCAGGCCGGCCTCGCGCAGGGTGGCCAGATGCCGCGACATCTTGGGCTGGGAAACCTCCAGCGCGCCCACCAGACGGCAGACGCACAGTTCCCCCTCCCTCAGCAGCAGCACCAGGGCGCGCAGACGGGTGGGATCGGACAGAGCCGAGAAAAAGGCGGGCGGGTCATATGTCATGCCCTTAATATACGCTTATCCGAATATACGGTCAAGCGTATATGAGCTTGCGAAAGCAGCGCCGCCTCAGGGCTGCCCGCCAGATCCTGACGGGCGGTTACGACACCATGACCGTCATGTTGGACAGGGTTTTATCCATATGCTCCTCGATCAGGCGGCAGGCCAGATCGCCATCGCGGGCCAGGGTGGCATCCATGATGGCCTTGTGTTCGGCATGCACATCGCGCTCGCCGCGCTGCGACACCAGCGAAAAGCGGCGGTAGCGTTCCGACTGATGATAGAGGATTTCGCGGAAATGCAGGATCCAGCGCGAGGAACAGGCGGAAATCAGCGCCTTGTGGAAGTCGCTGTTGCGGTCCTCCCAGCTTTCGGCCACCTGCTCGGCCTCGGCCTCCAGCCGTTCCTCCACCCGGCTCAGGCGGTGAAAGGCCGCCACGATACCGGCCTCCCACTGATCGTCGCCGCGCTCGATGGATTCCCGCAGGGCCAGGGTTTCCATCATTTTGCGCATGCGGGTGACGTCTTTCAGGTCTTCCAGCGAGATGGGGGCCACGCGGAAGCCGCGCTGGCCTTCCGACACCACCAGGGCATCGGCCACCAGCAGGGTCAGCGCCTCGCGCAGGGTACTGGAACCGATCTCGTACTGGGCGCGCAGATGCTCGATGCGGAGCTTGCTGTCGGGGGCCAGGGCGCCGCTGATGATGTCCTTGCGCAGGCGCTGATAGGCGTACTCGATCAGGGTTTTGGCCCCGCGCCCACCACGCTCCGGCTTCGATGCGGCCACGGCCGCGACACTGTCGCTCATGCTGGTCAACCCTTCGCATCCCCTTCGTTTTGCAGGATTTTACCGGATTACGCGCCAGTTTCCACCACATTCGCTATCGCGGTGCAATATCTGATGTTTTAAAAAATATCGATATTTTTTCCTTGACCCGAAACCTCATTCATCGTCACATATGCATGCCAGCCATGCAGCGGAAACCCGACGTGAAAATGCGCGGAAATCAAAGGCTAAAGCCATAACGCTGGCAGGGAGAACGCCTATGGAGATCACCGAAAGCGGCGGTCCGTCCGCCCGCAAGCCCGCCCCGCCCCCGTCCGCCCTCCCGTCCTTGGAGGACGCGGCCGAGGCCAATCCCCGTCAGATCACCGTGGACGGCACCATTCGCACCGTGACCTGCCGCGATGGCCTCAGCATCCTCGACGCCTTCGAACGGGCCCGCAATCCCCTGGCCGCCAACGGCGAAGTGGTGGTGCGGGTGGGCTGCCGCCGGGGCGGCTGCGGCATCTGCAAAGTGAAAATCACCGAAGGATCGGTGCGCACCGGCCCCATGAGCCGCGCCCATGTTTCGGAACAGGAAGAGGCCGAAGGCTACGTCCTGGCCTGCTGCGCCTACCCCGAAAGCGACCTTGCGGTGGCTTCGGTGCCGGTGGCGCCGCGCACGTTCAAATAATCGATATAAATTAAAAGAGCTGGGAGGTTTTCAATGGCACTCAATGGTGTTCTCCGGCCCGGATTGATCCAGATCCGCGTCCTGGATATGGCCGCCGCCATCACCCATTACGTCGATCGCATCGGCTTTTACAAAGTGGCCACCGGCGCCGACGGCCGGGTTTATCTGAAGGGCCGCGACGAGTTCGATCACCACTCGGTGATCCTGAACCCCTCCGACCGCGCCGGCCTCGATTACGTCGCCTTCAAGGTCGACAGCGACGCGGCGCTGGCCTCGTTCGAAAAGCGCATCGCCGCCTGGGGTCTGGCCGTGGATCACGTGCCCGCCGGCGAGCAGCCCGGCATCGGCCGCCGCATCGGCTGCACCATTCCCTCGGGCCACCGCATCGAGCTTTACGCCCACGCCGATCTGGCCGAGATGCGTCCCGGCACCCTGAACCCCGATGTGTGGGATGCCGAGCCGCATGGCATGGAGGCGCGGCGCTTCGATCACTGCCTGCTCTATGGTCCCAATATCGATCAGGTGGAAAAGTTCTTCCTGGAGGTGCTGGATTTCAGCATGGCCGAACGGGTGGATCTGCCGGAAACCGGCGCCCTGGCCATCTGGATGAGCTGCGGCATGAAGGCCCACGATATCGCCTTCGTGCGCCATGAGGAGCCGGGCAAGTTCCACCACATGGCCTTCGAGCTGGAGAACTGGAACGATGTCGGCCGCGCCGCCGACATCATCACCCGCTACAACATCTCCATCGATATCGGCCCCACCCGCCACGGCATCACCCGCGGCCAGACCATCTATTTCTTCGATCCCTCCGGCAACCGCTGCGAAACCTTCTGCGGCGGCTACAGCTTCTACCCCGACCATCCGGTGCGGGTGTGGAACGACAAGGAGCTGGGCAAGGGTATTTTCTACTACGAGCGTGTTCTGAACGACCGCTTCCTGACGGTACTGACCTGAATGATGAGCGACAGCATCCGCCAGGACTGCATTTCCACCGAGGCCGCCCAGGCCGCCGTTCTGGCGGCGGTCAGGGCCGGTGCCGGGCTGGGCTGCAAGGTCAACGCCGCCGTGGTCGATCCCGGCGGCACCCTGATGGCCTTCCTGCGCGGCAACGGCGCCTTTCTGCACTCCATCGGCATCGCCCAGGACAAGGCCTATACCGCCGCCGGCTTCGGCATGCCCACCGCCGCCTTCTACGACCTGATCAAGGACAATCCGGCCCTGCGCGACGGCATGGCCCAGCGCGAGCGCCTGGTGGCCTTCGCCGGCGGCTTCCCCATCCTCAAGGATGGCGCGGTGATCGGCGCCATCGGTGTTTCCGGCGCCTCGGAAGAACAGGACTGCCTCTGCGCCCAGGCCGGGCTGGCGGCAATCCAGGCATTGGCAAAATAAGGAGGGCGCATCATGGGCGGTGAAACCGTTCAGTTCATCAACGGGCAGTTCGTCAAGGGCACCTCGGGGCGGACGTTCGACAACCTCTCGCCCGAGACCGGACGGCTGGTCGGCGTCGTGCACGA
>MLJW01000355.1_pt1 | contig 24370 bp, 26 predicted proteins | sample 888231 | NCBI WGS metagenome assembly MLJW01 (sample SAMN05788063, study PRJNA343431) | mine drainage metagenome | isolation source: sample collected from the inflow into an acid mine drainage treatment plant... | place: Germany: Lusatia, lignite mining district
GCGCATGGCCACGTTGCAGTCCGCTTGTGGTGCAACACACCACGGCGCGGCCTGCGCCTCGCACTGCATCCGCCCAAATCCCCGGCGCGGGTGCAGACATAGCGTGAACAGGTCCTAACCGCCCGCGGCGGGCTTGGGCGAAGGCGTGCGAGGCAGCAACCCCTACGCGCTCTTGCGCTGCGCCGTGGGCGGAATGCGCAGGGCCTCGCGATACTTCGCCACGGTGCGCCGCGCCACGGTGATGCCCTGTGCGGAGAGGCGTTCGGCGATCTCGCCATCCGACAGCGGAGCCGCCGGATTTTCCTCCTGCACCATCTGCCGAATGAGCGCGCGCACTGCCGTGCTCGAGGCGTTGCCGCCGGTATCGGTGGACAGTCCCGAACCGAAGAAATACTTCAACTCGAAGGTGCCGAAAGGCGTGAGCACATATTTCTGCGTGGTGACGCGGGAAATGGTGGACTCGTGCAAGCCCAGTTCGTCGGCAATTTCGCGCAGCACCAGCGGCCGCATGCCCAGCTCGCCATGGTTGAAAAAATTCTGCTGGCGCTCGATGACGGCCTGGGCCACGCGCTCGATGGTCTCGAAGCGCTGCTGCACGTTGCGCACGAACCAGCGCGCCTCCTGCAATTGGCCCGACAGTCCCGCGCCATCGCGCGAACGCCGCAGCAGATCCGCGTACAGGCCGTTGATGCGCAGCTTGGGCAGCACTTCGGGATTGAGGACGGCACGCCAACGCCGCCCGCTGCGCTGGGCAATGACGTCAGGCGTGACGGCCTGGGCGGTGGACGGCGCAAAGCGCGCCCCCGGACGCGGATCCAGTTTGGCGATGCGTTGCTGCGCCCCGCGCAAAGCGGCCTCGTCGGCATGCAGCAGACGCCCCAGACGGCGCCAATCGCGCTTGGACAGAAGGTCCATATGCCCGCCCGCGCACAGCGCCATGGCCAGGTCCCGGATCGGGCACGGCGGCTCGCGTCGCAACTGCAGGCACAAGCACTCGGACAGCGTGGTGGCGCCCACCCCGGCGGGGTCGAAGCTCTGCACCAGCTTGAGCCCCATGCGCAAGGCGTCGCACAGAGCCTCGCGCTCCTCGGCGTCGGCCGTGGCATCGAGTTCGGCGGCAAGCTGGTCGGGTCCTTCGGGCAGGTAGCCGTCGTCATCGAGCGAGTCGATGATGGCTTCCGCAGCGGCACGGTCGCCTTGGCCCAGACTCAAACCCGCGAGCTGGCTGCGCAGGTGGGCGCGCAAGTCGATCCCGACATGCGCCAGGCCGAGGGGGTCGAAGTCGTCATCGGCCTCGCTGCTGCTGCCCTGCCAGGTTTCGCCGGGCGCCGCGTCCCAATCTCCCTGTTCGGCTCCACCCTGCCAGTCTTCCCGGTCGAGCTTGAGCTCCGGCGTTTCGTCCGACCCCGCCTCCTTGCGCGCCTCGGCCACTTCAGCCGTTGCCTGCGCCTCGGACGCCGGCTCCGGCTCCGCCTCCTCGTGCTCCAGGAAGGGGTTGGCTTCGAGCATCTGCTCGACCTCCTGCTGCAACTCGAGGGTCGAGAGCTGCAGCAGGCGAATGGACTGCTGCAGCTGGGGCGTCAGCGCCAGATGCTGGGACAGTCGGAGATTGAGCGTTTGTTTCATGGTCAGGTCAGGCTCATAACCGGAAACTCTCGCCCAGGTACACCTTGCGTACCGCGGGGTTGTTGACGATCTCGTCCGGCCTGCCCAGCGCGAGCACGCTGCCTTCGCTGATGATGCAGGCGTGATCGCAAATCCCCAGGGCCTCGCGCACATTGTGGTCGGTGATCAGCACGCCAATCCCGCGCGACTTGAGAAATTGCACGATGCGCTGAATTTCGATCACGGCGATGGGGTCGATCCCGGCAAAAGGCTCGTCCAGAAGAATGAACTGGGGATCGGTCGCCAGCGCGCGCGCGATCTCCACGCGCCTTCGCTCGCCGCCCGACAGCGCGATGGCAGGGCTGTCGGCCAGATGCTCGACATGCAGTTCGCGCAGCAATTGCCCGAGCCGCGCCTCGATCTCGGGTCTTTTCAGCGCGCGCCCATCGGCGTCACGCTGGAGCTCGAGCACCGCACGCACGTTCTCGGCGGCCGTCAACCCGCGGAAAATGGAGGCTTCCTGCGGCAGGTAGGACAGCCCCAGACGGGCGCGCCGGTACATCGGCTGCGCCGTGATGTCCTGGCCGTTGAGGTGAATTTCGCCGCCGTCGGCACGCACGAGCCCCACGATCATGTAGAAGGACGTGGTCTTGCCGGCACCGTTGGGGCCCAGCAGACCCACCACCTCGCCGCCGCGTACGTCCAGGCTCACGTCGCGCACCACCATCCGGCCGCCATAGCGCTTTTGCAGACGCCGCACGCTCAGCATGCCGGCGGGCTGCGCCTGCGGCTGGGCAAGCGACTCGACGGGGTGAAGCACGGCGTTCATCGGCACGTCCTTGCGGACGTGCCGATGCGCAGATCGCTCCTGGATGGCCGGCGCCTCATGGCTTGGCCTCCATGCTGGGCGAAACCTTGAGCGCGGGCCCGGAGGCCTTGGCAACCGGCTGCGCCGTACGCGGCGCAAGCATGACGCGGACGCGCCCACTCGGGTTGCCGGGCGCGACCCCGCCCTTGCCGCCAACCACAGTGAAGATATCCGTGAGATCGTTGTAGGTGATGACGTCACCCTGGGCCCGGTCGGTCAGCCTGCCGTCGCTCAGGCGGTCCAGCGTCGCCTTGCCGGTAAAAGTCAGCACATCGGTCCTGCCGTCGTAACGGATCTGCGTCGCACTGCCATGCAGGGTTGGCATCGGCTGGCCCGGCTGGGCGTCGAGGGCCTGATCGAAGGTCGCCAGCTTGTCCGGACTGCCGTAGGCCGTGGCCTCGTCATAACCGTCCGGATCTTGGCGCACATCCACCTTGGCCGCATGGATGACGAGCGAGCCCTTGGTCACGACCACGTTGCCCGTGAATACGCTGGTCTGCTTCACGTCGTTGTACTGCATCGCATCGGCTTCGACATGGATCGGCTGGGCCTTGTCCGACTGCAGGGCCTGGGCCGCGGCGCATGAAGCCCACAGGGCCAGCGCCAGCAGCGTGCGCGCACTTTTGTGAAGCATGGGCATGAAGTTTGCTTTCATGCGACGCATTGTAGGCATGTGCACAGGCTCCATGCTCCGCAGCCCGTGTTTCACGGCCTTGACCGCAACGCCAGCAAAAACGCCCGCACGATGCGGGCGTTTTTGCTGGCCGCGAACCCGAAGGACTGCGCCCCTGGATCGTCGCGGGCCAAGCCTGCAAGACTATTTGGCCGATTTCCCCATGCCGGCACGTACCTGCTGCACCAGCTCATCCACGGCCTGGAGCACCTTCTCGTTGGTCGGCGTCTCGGGCATCGAGGCCGAGGCCGTATACATGCCCTGCACGGCCATCGTGGGCACGCCGGAGATCTGATAGTCGGTCACCATCTGCGTGGCGCGCTTGACCTCCATCTGCACGCCGAACGAGTTGTAGGCGTTCATGAAGGTCGCCTTGGGAATGCCGCGCCCGGCCAGCCAGTTGGCCATCTGATCGGGCGTCATCAGCGGAATGTGCTGGACATGGATGGCGTTGAAAATGGCGCCTTGCAGTGCGTCAACCTTGCCGAGCGCCTTCAGCGCGTAGTACAGCTTCTGTTGCGGCACGAACTGGGGCGCAAACGCGACCGGAACCCGCTCGAGAACGACGTCGGCCGGCTGCTTTTTCGCCCAAGCCTCGAGCAGCGGTTCGAATTCGAAACAGTGCGGGCAGTTGTACCAGAAGAACTCGGTCACGACGATCTTGCCCTTGTGGCCGACAGGTTGCGCGATCGGCAGCTTCGTATAGCCAAAGCCTTCCTGGAAGGTTGCCCCTGCGGCGCTCGCCGCAAGGCTCAAACCCAGCAAGAGCAACGCAGAGGTGCGGGCGAACCAGCGATTCATGGTGCTTCCTTTCTATGTGGTGAGGTGGTGTGTATCGAGTCTCGGCTTCGATCGGGCGCCGCCGAGGGCGCCGTCCTGTTCCGGGCCTACTTCGAAACCTTGACGATGGCGGATTCGATTCCGTTGTCGTTCAGGAGTTTCTGCGCCTTGTCAGCCTGCTCCGGGGAAGCATAGGGGCCGACGCGGACTCGGTAGAGCGTGCGGCCGTTCACCATACGCTCGTCGAGGTGCGCTTCCAAGCCCGTGAAGGCCACCTTGGCGCGCTGGCTTTCGGCATCGTTGCGATTGCTGTAGGCGCCAATTTGCAAGATGTATTGCAAATTGGCCGTTGCGGCAGAAGTTGGGGCCGGAGTCTTGCCGCCGGGCGGCGGCGTTGCGCCGCCGGACTGCACGACTCCCGAAGGAGGTTGACCCAGCGACTCGATGGCCTTGGGGGACAGCGGAGCGCTGCTGACCGCGCCAGGCTCGGAACTTCTCGCCGCAGGAGCCGGCGTCCCGCCGGTGACCAGGCCCTGGTTCGGATTCCAGTTTGCCGCGCCGGATGCGGCGCCGCTCGGCCGCTCCTGGAAGCGATTCATGAAAGGCAGAGGCGCCTTGGTGATGTACATGGCGGCCACGAGCGCGATGGCCAGACCGAAGACCAGGCCGACGATCAGCCCGAGCAGGGTGCCCCCGCGCTGTGCGCGGCGTGGCGAGATGGATGTGCTTGCGTGATGGAGCATGGCGTGGCTGGAATGTGAAGGAAGCCGCTGGGTCATCTGGCGCCCGGCAGACAGGTGTCACATGCGCTGGGGACTGCTGACACCCAGCACACTCAGCGCATTGTGCAACACCTGACGCACCGCCAACAGCAACGCGAGACGCGCCCGTTTCAGGGCGGCATCATCCACCAGAACACGCTCGGCGTTGTAGTAGGCATGGAAGCTGCCGGCGAGCTGGCGCAGGTAAAAAGCCACGTCATGCGGCGTGAGGTCCTGCGCCGCCTGCTGCAGCATGTCCGGGTAGGCGGCGAGCTGCATCATCAGTTCGAGTTCGCGCGGATGCGTCAGCGCAGCGAGATCGGCGTCGGCCAGATCCGCCTCGTTTCCGCCCTCGCGCTCCGTCCACTGCCCAAGAACCGAGCAGATACGGGCATGCGCATATTGCACGTAATAGACGGGGTTCTCGTCATTCTGCGCGAGCGCCAGATCCACGTCGAAGACGAACTCGGTATCGGCCTTGCGGGAGATCAGGAAGAAGCGCACCGCATCACGGCCGCGCCGAAGCGCCGCGTCACGCTCGGCTTGATCCATGTCTTCGCGCACCCCGCCCGACCACTCGATCAGGTCGCGTACCGTGACGTAGCTGCCGGCGCGCTTGGAGATCTTGACCTCCTGCCCGCCGCGCATCACGGTCACCATCTTATGCAGGATGTAAGCCGGAAACGTCTTCGGAATTTCTGGATGGACGGCCTGCAGTCCGGCGCGTACGCGGGTGATCGTGCCATGGTGATCGGAACCCTGCACGTTGATGGCGTTCCGGTACCCGCGCTCCCATTTGGCCAGGTGATAGGCCACGTCGGGAACGAAATAGGTGTAGCTGCCGTCGGACTTGCGCATGACCCGGTCCTTGTCATCGCCGAAGTCGGTGGTACGCAACCATAGCGCCCCCTCATGCTCGTAGGTATGCCCCGAGGCGACAAGCCGCCGCACGGTTTCCTCGACACTCCCGCTCGCGTACAGACTGGATTCGAGGTAGAAATTGTCGTAGCGAATCCCGAAAATCCTGAGGTCGATGTCCTGCTCGCGGCGCAGATAGGCCACGGCGAAGCGGCGAATGGCCTCGAGGTCGTTCACATCCCCCGTGGCGGCCACCGCGACGCCGTCGGCCGCCTGCACCGTGGCGCCAGCCAGATAGTCGCGCGCGATATCGGCGATGTATTCGCCGTTGTATGCGGCTTCGGGCCACTGCGCGTGGCCCGGGGCGAAACCGCGTGCGCGCGCCTGCACCGAAACCGCGAGATTCTGGATTTGCGCGCCGGCATCGTTGTAGTAGAACTCGCGCGTCACGGCCCAGCCCTGGGTCGCCAGCAATTCGGCAATGGTGTCACCCAAGGCGCCCTGACGGCCGTGCCCGACATGCAGCGGCCCCGTGGGGTTGGCCGAAACGAACTCGACCAGCACCTGCCCACGCTGACCGGCGCCGACGCGGCCGTAGGCGGCCCCTTCCCGATTCACTGCGGCAACCACCGCCTGCTTCACCTCGGGCGTCAAGGTGAAGTTGATGAATCCGGCGCCTGCCAGCTCGATGCCCGCCAAACCCGCCGCCACATCCGCTTCGGCACGCACGGCATCGATCAGGGCCTGCGCGAGATCGCGCGGATTTCGCTTGAGGCTTCGGGCCAGCTGCATGGCAAGCGTGCAGGAATAGTCACCGTGCCCCGCAGCTTTGGGACGTTCCAGTTGAGCAGGCGCCGCCGCGTTGTCCAGCCGGGCAGCGGCGGCAGAGAGCACCCCTGTCAACCGGGATATGTATTCGCGCATTATGGGTATTGTTGCGATGAAATCCATCCATTTTAGGCGGGCCAAAAATCCGGCCCTTCTGTAACCGGATGTGTTCGAATGCGCAACACCCATTGCGGGTCGTGGGGCTCGGCGTCGTTTGCGCCAGGCCCGGTTCTCATCCCTTCTGTTCGGAGTCCTTGTCCATGAAAAAGCTCATCATCGCCCTCGGCCTGTCTTGCGCCGCGATCACCCTGCCAGGCTTGGCTTCCGCGCAGACGCCCTCTGCGCAAACCAGCAAAATGACCCAATGCAACGCCGATGCCAAGGCCAAGGCACTCAACGGCGAAGCCCGCAAGAAGTTCATGAAGGAATGCCTGAGCGCCAAGGGCGTCGAACCCGCCAAGCCCGCGATGGCCGAGAAAAAGGCCATGCCTGCAGCGCATGAAGGCAAGAAACTGACGACTCAACAGGAAAAAATGGTCACCTGCAACGCCGATGCCAAGACCAAGGCGCTCAAAGGCGATGAACGCAAGAAATTCATGAAGGAATGCCTGAGCGCGAAGAAGAAGTAAGCGTCATCGCCTCGGACAGGCCAGGCGACTTCGTCATGCCTGGCCTGTCATTCGTCTGACAAGCCGCGGGGAACCAAGCGACTCGCTTGTCTCGCTTCATTGCTGGGACTCCTGCACGACCGTGTAAGACCCGACACCCAAACGCGTGAGCTTTTGCTGCAGCCCTGCATCAGGGGTGGGCTGGGGTAGCGGACCGATCAGCACGCGGTAGTAGGTCTTGCCGCGAATCGCCCCGGGCACAATCTCGACCGACTCGATCCCTCCCTCGCGCAACCTCTGCCGCTCAGTGTCCGCGTTCCGCTTCATCGTGAAAGCGCCCGTCTGAAGATAGATTTGCGCCCCTGTCCATGGGCTCGCCGAGGAGGATGAAGCCGCTGTAGGGGCCTGCCCCGCAAGGCCTGGCCCTTGCTCGATTGGCATGGGGGTAGAGGTTTCTGCCGCCGCCTGGCTGGAAACTCCTGCCTGGCCTTGCATGGCCTGGTCAGCGGCTTGTCCAGGATTCGCCGTTGCACTCTCCTGGCTCATGGGTGGCAGTGGCTGGACGACGAAGGTCGGCGCGGCCGCGGGGCTCGACTCGGCGGCCAGCGCAGCCGGCGGCATGGGCGCGAATTGCTCCGGTGCGGCCAGGTCTGTACGACTCCCCGGATTCCTGCGGGCAGCGGCCATGGACAAGTTCCGAACAGGTCCTGCTGGCATCCTGCGCCCGCTCGCCTGAATGTCGGATGCCCCCTTGCCCTCTAGCGCGACGACGCGCACCCGCGCCGTACCGGTGCGGGTGATGCCCAAGGCCTTGGCCGCGCCATAGGACAAGTCCATGATGCGGTCTTCGACGAAGGGACCACGATCATTGACCAGGACCAAGGCGCTGAGCCCGTTGTTCAAATTCGTGACCTGCACGCAGGTCGGCAATGGCAATATGCGGCTTGCGGCGGTGAAGACCTTCGGGCTGAAGGCCGTGCCCATGGCGGTGGTCGTGCCCGACTCCGATCCATACCAGGAGGCCACCCCCTCAGCCTCATAGCCATCCGCGCTGCGCAGCGGTGCGTAGCTGTGTCCGAGCACGGTATATCTGCGGTTGTAGGCAGCGCGTAAATTCGGCGCGGGCGCTTGACAGCCGGAGCCCGCGCTGCCAGGCGCCTGGCCGCCTTGATCGCTTGATGTCGCCGGCACGCTGGCGCATCCAGTTAGCAAGGCGCCAAGCAGCAACGTCACAACGAGCGCCAGTTGCCGGATCCCGGAAGCGGCCATTGCCGTCCCGGCGGCGTGACGCATCGCGCTCAGGCTGCCAGCAGTTCTTGGCTTTTCGTACATCGGCGTCAGGCTCGCTTCCTCGTCTGCATGCTGCCCGATACTACATAGACAGCCGCGCGAGGTGAAGCCCGCCCGTGTGCGAGTCCACCCAAGGCCCATCGCCAGACAAGAAAAAACCCGCGCGAAGCGGGTTTGCAGGATGATTGTCGCAGGGGTTCGGCCGGCGCGGATCAATGCGGGCGATTGCGCAGTTTCCTGATTGCCGCCAGCTGCGCGGCGAGCATCGCCAGCTCGCCTTCGACCACGGCGATGTCCTGCACCTCCTTGGCATGCGCACGGTTTTCTTGAGCCAGTTTCAGCGCCTCCTGCGCCTTGGCCTCGTCGAGATCCTTGCCACGTATGGCCGTGTCCGCGAGCACGGTGACATGCTTCGGCTGCACTTCGAGCACCCCGCCGGCGACAAAGACAAAGTCATCCTCGGTTGTGCTGCCATCCGCGCGCTCGATGCGCACCGCGCCAGGCTTGATGCGTGTGATCAGGGGCGTATGCCCGGCCAGGATGCCGAGCTCGCCCGCCTCACCCGGCAGAGCGACGAAACGGGCCTGCCCGGAATAGATCAGCTCTTCAGCACTGACCACATCGATTTGAAAGGTGTTCATGGTGACTCCGGGTGCCAGCTGCCGCGCGCCGCAGGCCCTGCGATGCAGGACCTTGCAGCGTGCGACGGGCTGCGATCAGTTCAGCTTCTTGGCTTTCTCGAAGGCTTCGTCGATGGCGCCGACCATGTAGAAAGCCTGCTCGGGCAGGGCGTCGCATTCGCCGTTCACGATCATCTTGAAACCACGGATGGTTTCCTTGAGCGGAACGTATTTTCCGGGGGAACCGGTAAACACCTCGGCGACGTGGAAAGGCTGCGACAGGAAACGCTGGATCTTGCGCGCGCGTGCCACGGTGAGCTTGTCCTCGGGCGAGAGTTCGTCCATGCCCAGAATGGCGATGATGTCGCGCAGTTCCTTGTAGCGCTGCAGGATGCCCTGCACGGCGCGCGTCGTGGTGTAGTGCTCGTCGCCAATGACGTTCGGGTCGATCTGGCGGCTGGTGGAGTCCAGCGGATCCACCGCGGGGTAGATGCCCAGCGAGGCGATGTCGCGCGACAGCACCACGGTGGCGTCGAGGTGGTTGAAGGTGGTGGCCGGCGACGGATCGGTCAAATCGTCCGCAGGCACGTAAACGGCCTGAATGGACGTGATGGAGCCCGTCTTGGTCGAGGTGATGCGCTCCTGCAGGACACCCATCTCTTCGGCCAGCGTCGGTTGGTAGCCCACGGCGGAGGGCATGCGCCCCAGCAGCGCAGAGACTTCCACGCCCGCCAGGGTGTAGCGGTAAATGTTGTCGACGAAAAACAGGATGTCGCGGCCATCGTCGCGGAATTTCTCGGCCATGGTCAGGCCGGTCAGCGCCACGCGCAGGCGGTTGCCCGGGGGCTCGTTCATCTGGCCGAAGACCATGGCCACCTTGTCGAGCACCTTGGACTCTTCCATTTCATGGTAGAAGTCGTTGCCTTCGCGGGTGCGCTCGCCAACGCCGGCGAACACCGACAAACCGCTGTGCTGCTTGGCGATGTTGTTGATGAGTTCCATCATGTTCACGGTCTTGCCCACGCCGGCGCCGCCGAACAGGCCGACCTTGCCGCCTTTGGCAAACGGGCAGACGAGGTCGATCACCTTGATGCCGGTTTCGAGCAGGTCGACGGAGGGCGAGAGTTCGTCGAACTTCGGCGCCTTGGCGTGAATGGAGCGCCTCTCGTCGCATTGAATCGGACCCGCCTCGTCGATGGGCCGGCCCAGCACGTCCATGATGCGGCCCAGCGTCCCGGTGCCCACCGGCACGGTAATGGGCGCGCCGGTCGCATCGACGGTCATGCCGCGACGCAGGCCATCGGTGGAACCCAGCGCAATGGTCCGCACCACGCCGTCCCCGATCTGCTGCTGCACCTCGAAGGTGATGCCTTTTTCCGCCAGGCCCATGTCCTGCTGGTCGGACAGGCGCAGTGCCTCATAGATGGCGGGCATGTGCTCGCGCGGGAATTCGATATCGATCACAGCGCCGATGCACTGGACGATCTTGCCTTGGGTTTGGGCCGTGGTCATCTGGTTCTCCAATATGCAGTAATGGGTGCGGCGCCTTAGACGGCGGCTGCGCCCCCGACGATTTCAGACAATTCTTTGGTGATGGCAGCCTGGCGACTCTTGTTGTAGACCAGCTGCAGTTCGCTGATCACCGTCTTGGCGTTGTCGGATGCCGACTTCATGGCCACCATGCGGGCCGATTGCTCGCAGGCCATGTTTTCCGTCACGGCCTGGTACACCAGCGCCTCGATATAGCGCACGAGCAGGGCATCGATCACCGGCTTGGCGTCGGGCTCGTAGATGTAGTCCCAGCCATGCTGCTTGCGCTCGGTTTCGGTCGTGCTCATCGACTTGGCCGACAAGGGCACGAGCTGCTCCACCAGGGGTTGCTGCTTCATCGTATTGATGAAACTGCTGAAGGCAAGATAGACGGCGTCGATCTCGCCGCGCTCGTAGGCGTCGAGCAGGACCTTGACCGGGCCGACAAGCTTGTCGAGATGCGGCTTGTCGCCCATCTGCACCAACTGCGAGGCGACATTGATCCCCAGGCGGTTGAGGTACTGCAGGCCCTTGTTGCCGATGGCACAGCCCTGCACGGCGACGCTCTGGCCCTGCCAGTCCTTGATGTGCTGTGTGACAGCGCGGAGGATGTTGGTGTTGAGTCCTCCGCACAAGCCCTTGTCGGTCGTGATCAGGATCAGGCCCACACCACGCACCGGGCTGCGCGCCACCAGGAATGGGTGGCTGTACTCCGGGTTGGCTCGGCTCAGATTGGTCGTGATCGCACGGACCTTCTCGGCGTAGGGTCGGGCGGCGCGCATGCGTTCCTGGGCCTTGCGCATCTTGGACGCGGCCACCATTTCCATCGCCTTGGTGATCTTGCGCGTGTTTTGCACGCTCTTGATCTTGGCGCGAACTTCTTTCATTCCAGGCATGCAAAATCTCCTTCGGTCAGAACGCCCGCCACGAGCCCGTGAGGTTGCGCGCGCACGACGCCACGGGACTGCGGGACATGGTCATGAACCGACTTGGGTGAATGGTGGAATGAATCAGTAAGCCCCGGCCTTCTTGAACTCGGCGATGGCCTCCTTCAACACGGCTTCGTCTTCCTTGCCCAGGTCCTTCTTGGACTCGATGCTTTCGATCAATGCGGCATATTTGGACTGCAGATGCGCGTGCAGCCCCTTCTCGAAACCGAGAAGCTGCTTGACATCGATATCGTCGAGATAGCCGTTGTTCACCGCGTACAGCGAAGCGGCCAGCTGCCACACCTGCACCGGCTGGTATTGCGGCTGCTTGAGCAGTTCCACGACGCGGCGGCCGCGCTCCAGCTGGCGGCGGGTTGCATCGTCAAGGTCGGAGGCGAACTGGGCAAAGGCGGCCAATTCGCGATACTGCGCCAGATCGGTACGAATACCGCCGGACAACTTCTTGATCACCTTGGTCTGGGCCGCGCCGCCAACGCGGGACACGGAAACGCCGGCGTTAATCGCAGGGCGCACGCCGGCGTTGAACAGGTCGGTCTCGAGGAAGATCTGGCCATCGGTGATGGAAATCACGTTGGTCGGCACGAAGGCGGACACGTCACCGGCCTGCGTCTCGATGATGGGCAATGCGGTCAGCGAGCCGGTCTTGCCCTTGACTTCGCCGTTGGTGAACTTCTCGACGTATTCCTCGTTCACGCGGGCCGCGCGCTCGAGCAGGCGGCTGTGCAGGTAGAACACGTCGCCGGGGTAGGCCTCACGGCCCGGCGGGCGGCGCAGCAGCAGTGAAATTTGGCGATAGGCCCAAGCCTGCTTGGTCAGATCGTCATAAATGACCAGGGCGTCCTGACCACGGTCGCGGAAGTATTCGCCCATGGTGCAGCCGGCATAGGGCGCCAGGTACTGCATGGCGGCCGAATCCGAAGCCGAGGCGGCAACCACGATGGTGTAGTCCATCGCGCCGTATTCCGTCAGCTTGCGCACCACGTTGGCGATGGTCGAAGCCTTCTGGCCGATGGCGACGTAGATACAGATCAGGTCCTTGCCCTTCTGACTGATGATGGTGTCCACCGCCACCGCCGTCTTGCCGGTCTGGCGGTCGCCGATGATGAGCTCGCGCTGGCCGCGGCCCACGGGAACCATGGCATCGATGGCCTTGATACCGGTTTGCACCGGCTGCGACACGGACTTGCGCCAAATCACGCCGGGGGCGACCTTCTCGACGATGTCGGTGAGCTTGGTATTGACCGGGCCCTTGCCATCGATGGGCTGGCCGAGGGTATTGACGACGCGGCCGATCAACTCGGGACCGACCGGCACGGACAGGATCTGCCCGGTGCACTTGACGGTATCGCCTTCGGAGATATGGCCATAGTCGCCCAGCACCACGGCGCCCACCGAGTCACGCTCGAGGTTGAGCGCGAGGCCGAAGGTATTGCCGGGGAATTCGAGCATTTCGCCCTGCATCACGTCGGACAGGCCGTGCACCCGCACGATGCCGTCGGAAACGGAGACGACGGTGCCCTGATTCTTGACATTGGCGTTCGCGCCCAGGCCTTCGATGCGGCTTTTGATGAGTTCGGAAATTTCTGCGGGATTGAGTTGCATGGGTAGCCTCGGAATACTTGGGCGATGAGAGCTCAGGCGGAGAGCGCGATACGCATGGAGTCCAGCCGCGCGCGCACCGAAGTGTCAAGCACTTCGTCACCCACGGCAACGCGAATACCGCCAATCAGACTGGGGTCGATTTCGACACGCGGATAGAGCTTGCAGCCGAACTTGCGCTCAAGCACGGGCAGGAGCTCGTCGATTTGAGCCGGGTCCAGCGCAAACGCACTGCTGATCACCGCCTCGGCACGCTGCTGCGCCGCGTCCTTGAGTCGATGAAACTGTTCGGCAATGGCGGGCAGCGCCGCAAGGCGACGGTTCTCGAGAACCACCCGCAGCATGTTGCGGACCGCCGAGCCTGCCGGCTGCGGCACGGCGGCAAGCATCAACTCCTCCAGCCGCTCGATGGACAGATGCGGATCCCCGGCCAGCGTACGGACCTGCGAATCGCGCGCGACGAGCGCCAGCGCGTCAAGCGCGCGGGAAACCTGCTCCAGCGCGTCCGCCGTGGGCTTGGCTTGCACAGCCTCAAAAATTGCTTCGGCATAGGGCCGCGCGATGGTGGCGAGTTCAGCCATGGCGTGCTCCGATCACAACTCGGCTTTGAGCCGGGCAAGCAAGTCGGCATGCACTTGCGGGTTGATCTCGCGGTGCAAAATGGCCTCGGCGCCTTTCACGGCAAGCCCTGCAACCTGATCGCGCAGCGCTTCGCGCGCCTTGATGACCTGCTGCTCGGCCTCCGCCTTGGCTTGAGCAATGATGCTCTCGCCGGCCTCTTCCGCCTTTCTGCGCGCCTCTTCGATCAAGGCATGCGCACGGCGCTCGGCCTCGGCCAATCGCTGCGCGCTTTCGTGATGCGAGCGGGCAAGCTCCTGCTCGACCTCGCGGTTGGCCGAGGCAAGCTCGGCTTTGGCGCGATCGGCCGCGGCCAAACCGTCGGCGATTTTTTTGGCGCGCTCGTCCAGGGCCCTCGTGATGGGTGGCCAGACGAATTTCGCCGTGAACCACGCCAGCAGCAAGAACACCACGAGCTGCGCAATCAGTGTTGCGTCCAGATGCATGGCGCTAACCTTTGCGTTGAATCAGTCGGATGAAGATGGCTGCGAATTACTTCAGCACGAAGGGGTTGGCGAACGTGAACATCATGGCCAGACCAACACCGATCAGGAAGGCTGCGTCGATCAGGCCGGCCAGCAGGAACATCTTGGTTTGCAATTCGTTCATCAGCTCGGGCTGGCGCGCGGCGGATTCAAGATACTTGCTACCCATGATGCCGATGCCGATACAGGCGCCATTGGCACCCAGACCGATGATCAGACCCGCGGCCAATGCGACATAACCGAGAACGTGTTCCATGAAGCGCTCCTGTTGAGAAAGTTGGAAGTCAGTGAAGAAAAGAAAAAGTCAAAATCGAATCAATGATGATCGTGCGCCTGGCCGATGTAGACCAAGGTGAGCATCATGAAGATGAAGCCTTGCAGCACGATGATCAGCATGCTGAAAATGGACCAGGCCAGCCCCGCCACGATATTGCCGAAAAACAGCGACCAGCCCGTCAGGCTGCTCAAACCCGCGGCCCCCATGAGCGCGATGATCATGAACAGGATCTCCTCGGCGTAGAGATTGCCGAACAGTCGCATGCCATGGGACAGGGTCTTGGCCAGGTACTCCAGCAACTGCATGGCGAAATTCAGCGGCCACAGCAGGACATGGTTGCCGAAGGGGGCGGTGAACAGTTCGTGCACCCAGCCGCCAATGCCCTTGACCTTGATGCCGTAGTACAGGCTCAACAGCAGGATGGTGATCGACATGCCGAGGGCGACCGACAAGTCCGCCGTGGGCACGACCCGCAGATACATGTGCGCGGGGTCGTGCCCGGCCATGGCACCTGCCCCTTGCCACAAACGCGGCAGCAGATCGACCGGCAGGAGATCCATCAGATTCATCATCACGATCCAGATGAACGAGATGAAAGCCAGCGGCGCCACGAACTCGCGCGACTTGGCGTTGCGCACGATGCCGCGCGCCTGTTCGTCGACGAACTCGACCAGGAATTCGACAGCCGCTTGCAGGCGTCCGGGCACCCCACTGGTCATGCCTTTGGCGACGCGCCAGAGAACGAAGCAGGCGATCAAGCCGAGGCCGATGGAGAAAATGAGCGAATCGATATCGACAATGCCGAAATCCACCACACCGACGCGCGGACCGCTGGTCCACTGCGTCAGGTGATGGATGATGTACTCGCCTGCGGTAATGGTGTTCTGCTCTGCGGACATGGGTAGATCAGTCGATTGAACGATCGCGGACAGTGGAGGACGGACTCAGGGCTTGGGCGCCTTGCCGCGCAGCAGCAAGGCCAGCCAATACACCTGCAACGTGACGGCGAGCCCGATCAACATGGGGACCCAATGCAGGTCGGGCAGCAAGCGGGGAGCCAGCACGAAAAGAATCAGCGTGAGCGCGATTTTCAGCAGCTCGCCCAAGGCGAAGCCAAACAGCGCAAAAGCCGGCTTCAGCCTCACCAGCCAGACACGCATGGCCCCAGCGAAAAGCGCCGCGGGAAGCATGACAACGACCGCCCCGTACAGCGCCGACAAGGCCGCCGCCCGGCCACCCAGGACAAATGCCGCAATTCCCACGACCAGGCCGACGACTGCCTGCAGCGCCACGACGCGCCAGACCGAGACGCCGGGCTTGGCCAACAGCAAGGCTTGCGCCTGCTGCCGCGTCAGGGGCTTGCGCTCGACACTGTCGACATCGTCTTGCCAGGATTCGGAAGCTTGCACTTGTCTCACACCAGGGGAATTCAAGGAAACGAACAGTTGGGGCACGCCCGGCACACCCTGCAGGGCCTCGACTGGGCCGCCTGTTTGCGTTTTATTGTGTTTGAGTTGTAACAATTAAGGGCGGCTAAACAGCGGAAGTATAAGGGAAGGCTCGCACGATTTCAGCGTTTTTCGACAGCCCATGCTTTGCTTTGCGGCCCATCAAGGTTTTCGACCATCGATCGCCCCCGAACGCCCCTTGCCGCACCGCGCCCGGCCAGGCATGTTGGAATAGGGCTTGCTCGCAAAGATTGCCCGCAGACCTGGGAGATTGCATGAACGGCTTGTTGATTTTCGCCCACCTGTTGGGCGCGATTGTCTGGATGGGAGGCATGGCCTTCGTCTTGCTCAGCCTGCGGCCTGCGGCTTTCGCCGTACTCGAGCCGCCCTTGCGTCCGCGCATGATTTTTGCCAGCCTGCAGCGCTTCTTTCCACTGGTATGGATCAGCATCGCCTTGCTGCTGGCTTCCGGCCTGTGGGTGATGGCGCAGACGGGCTTCGCGCACGCGCCTGCGGCCTGGCATGCCATGTTCGGCATCGGATTGCTCATGATGGCGTTGTTCGCGCACATCTACTTTGCGCCGTTCAAGCGCGCACGACGCGCCGCCGCTGAACAGGACTGGGCCAAGGTGGCCAAGGCGCTACAGCAGATTCACCCGCTGGTGATGACCAATTTCGTGCTGGGGTGGATCGCCATCGCGATGATCACGCTTTGGCATTGAAGCCGGAACTTCGAGACGCAGTCAGTATCCGCCCACCGCGCCCAGCGAGGAAACCCACCAGGCCAGCGCCACGCCCAACGCCAGCAACACGGCGGCGAGCAGGCGCATCAGGGCGGTGTCGCGCGTCGTGGGCACAGGGACCTCCACCAGCTTGTCGCCCGTGATCATCGCGGCAACCAGGTTTTTGCGCCGGACCACGGCGTAATACAGGATCGCCGCCACGTGCAAGCCGACCAAGCCATAGACGAGGGGTTGGCCGATGGTGGTGTGATAGAAGGTCAGGATGGCGCTGGTGCGGTCGCTCACATCGTTGGCCAGCGGGCCCGCGTTGAAAATCTGGTCGTTGGCGAACAGGCCGCTCCCCACCTGCATCGCCGCCGCCAGCAGCAAGGCCAGCACCGACAGGCTGCCCAGCGGGTTGTGTCCCACGCCATGCGCAGGATCCGGGAGCTGGCCGCGCACATAGGCGATGATCGTCCTCGGATGGCGCACGAAGTTGACGAAACGCGCATGGTGGCCGCCGACGAAACCCCATAGCAGCCGGAACACGAGCAGCGCCAAAATGGCATAGCCGCTCCAGTAGTGGTACTGCATGGCGTTGCCACCCACCAGGCCGGTGACGATGGACGTGACGATGAACAACGCCAAGAACCAGTGGAACAGGCGCAGAGGCAAGTCCCAGACGCGTATCGTGTACATCGCGGTTTTTCGTGTGGGTTTAGCAACGCCGTGGCCGATTGCCCGTGTCGGACACAAGACGCCCGGGCGGGTTCCCCGCGCCGGGCTCCCAAAGCCGCGCGGCCTGCTCAACCGGCCCGCAACAGGCGTGCCGCGTCCCGTGCGAAGTAGGTCAGGATGCCGTCGGCGCCGGCGCGCTTGAAGCCGAGCAGCGACTCCATCATCACGGCCTCGCCATCCAGCCAGCCGTTCTGCGCCGCGGCCTTGAGCATGGCGTACTCGCCGCTGACCTGATAGACGAAGGTCGGCATGCGAAACGCATCCTTCACCCGGCGCACGATGTCCAGGTAGGGCATGCCGGGCTTGACCATCACCATGTCGGCCCCTTCGGCGATGTCGAGTTGCACTTCGCGCAAGGCCTCATCCGAATTGCCCGGATCCATCTGGTAGACCTTTTTGTCGGACTTGCCCAGATTCCTGGCCGAGCCGACGGCATCCCGGAAAGGTCCGTAGAAGGCGCTGGCGTACTTCGCGCTGTAGGCCATGATGCGGGTGTGCACGTGCCCCGCGGCCTCGAGCTCGTCGCGGATGGCGCCGATGCGCCCATCCATCATGTCGCTGGGCGCGACGATGTCCACCCCGGCCCCGGCCTGCACCAGCGCCTGGCGCACCAGAACCTCGACGGTCGGATCGTTGAGGATATAACCGCTGTCGTCGAGCAGGCCATCCTGGCCATGGGAGGTGTAGGGGTCGAGGGCGACGTCGGTGAGCACACCCAGCCCCGGAAACTCGCGCTTGAGCGCCTGCACCACACGCGGCACGAGGCCATCGGGGTTGGCAGCCTCGCGCCCGTCGGCGGTCTTGCGTTCCGCCGCGATGACGGGAAACAAGGCCATGACCGGAATGCCGAGCTTGACGCAATCCTCGGCGACAGGCAGCAGCAGATCGAGGCTGAGGCGCTCGACGCCGGGCATCGATGCCACGGATTCGCGCCGTTTTTCACCATCCAAAATAAAGACCGGGTAGATCAGATCGTCGACACCGAGTGCGTGTTCGCGCACGAGGCGCCGCGTGAAGTCGTCGCGCCGTAGGCGGCGCATGCGCAGGGCGGGAAATGCGGGGCTGGACATGAAATCTTGCATCCTTGTGGTGATGGCGACGGGAACCTCTCGAGCTTACGAGAATCAAGATCAGCAGGTGGCCGCCGCGAGGCGCCTCCTCCCGCTTCTCCTCCCTGAGCGGGGGCCTTGATTTCAAGGCTATTGACCCCGGCGCCCCCGCCGGGGTTTTTTTTGCCGCAAGCCCGGGAATCGCATGGACATGGCCTCGAAGCGAAGCCATGTCCCGGTGAAATTTAAACTGGCGGAACTCGACTAGGAGCGCGCATGGGATTTCTGTGGGTCAAGGCCCTGCATATCATTTTCGTCATCTCGTGGTTCGCCGGCCTGTTCTACCTGCCGCGGATCTTCGTCAACCTGGCCATGGTTGCTCCCGGCAACGAAGCCGAGCGGCAGCGCCTGCTGCTGATGGCGCGCAAGCTCTACCGCTTCATGACCATCCTGATGATGCCCGCCGTCGGCTTCGGCCTTGTGCTGTGGCTGTACTTCGGCGTCGGGCTGCACGGCCCCGGCAATGGCTGGATGCACGTCAAGCTGGCTCTCGTCCTGGTGCTGATCGGGTTTCACCTCTGGTGCAAACGCATCCTGCGCGAGTTCGAGAATGGCAGCAACACGCGCAGCCATCAGTGGTTTCGCTGGTTCAATGAAATCCCCACCATCGCCCTGTTCATCATCGTGCCGTTGGTGGTGATCAAGCCGTTTTGATTCGCTGCGGTGAACCGTCCGCCTCCGGGATTTTCGCGCTACGCGCTGGCCGCCTATCTGCTGCTGGTGCTGTATGCCAGCCTCTACCCTTTTTCGGGCTGGCGCTGGCAGGGGCTGAGCCCGTTCGACTTCGTCACGGCGAATTGGCCGCGCTACATCACGGCAGGCGACATGCTGACGAATACGGCGGGCTATTTTCCGCTCGGCCTGCTGACCGCCGCCAGCCTGCGGCCGCGCTGGACCGGCTGGCGCGCCTGGGGGCTTGCCACGATCAGCTCCAGCCTGCTGTCGTTCAGCATGGAGTCCCTGCAATCGTTCCTGCCGGTGCGCGTGTCGTCGAACGTGGACTGGGCCACCAACACCCTGGGCGCCGCGCTCGGCGCCGCGCTCGCGGTCTGGCTGCTGCCGCGCCTGGCGTTGAGCCAGAAGACGCGCGACCTGCGCGAACGCTGGCTGACCCGCGATGCAAGCTTCGGCCTGCTGCTGCTGGTGGTGTGGCCGTTGGCGCTGCTGTGGCCGCCTCCGGCGCTCTTTGCGACCGGGCAGGTGATCGGCTCCCTGTCACAAAGCCTGTCCGATGCGATGCAGATCGCGCCGCCGTTTGCCCGATGGTTCAATTCCGACGCCCTCCTGGCCTTGTCCACGCCTCGGCCCATGGGCTCCGCGCAGCAGGTTTGGATCGCCGCATCCATGCTGATGGCCGTGCTGTGGACCAGCGCGTCCATCAGCCGCCCCACCGCGCCGCGCGCGCGCATCGCCCTGGCGCTCACCGCTGCCGGATTGCTCGCCATCACGCTGTCGGCCGTGCTCGGCTTCGGGCCCGAACACGCGCTGGCCTGGGCCACGCCGGCCGCCCTCCAAGGCCTGGGCGTGGGGCTGACCCTGGGCCTGCCGCTGACCCATCTGCCGCGCCGGCTCTGCGCCGCCTTCGCGTTGGCTGCGCTGCTTTGCGGGCTGTGGTGGGTCAACCAGGCCGGACCCGACCCGTATTACGCGCAGAATCTGCAAACCTGGAGCCAGGGCCTGTTCATCCGCATGTTCGGCATGCCGCAATGGCTGAGTTGGCTCTGGCCCTATGTGACGGGGCTCTACCTGCTGGGGCGCATCGCGCGGCCCGGCCCACACAATTGAATCCACCATGACTTATTACAAACACCATGTTTTCTTCTGCCTCAACCGGCGCGAGGAAGGCCGCGCCTGCTGCGCGGCGCGCGGGGCCGAGGAGGCATTCGACCACTGCAAGCAGGCGGTGAAGGCCGCCGGCCTCGCGGGCCGCGGCAATGTGCGCGTGAACCGCGCCGGCTGCCTGGACCGCTGCGAGGAGGGGCCCGCCTGCGTGGTCTACCCCGAAGGGGTCTGGTACACCTATGTCGACAAAAGCGATATCGACGAAATCGTCGAACGCCATCTCAAGCGCGGCGAAGTCGTCGAGCGCCTGCTGCTGCCCGACGCGCCCCAGCCATGAACCGCCACACCCTGCGCGAGCGCATACCCGGCCCCGCCGGCTGGATCGAGGTGGCGGTGGACAGTCCGCCCGAACTGGAGCCGCGCGGCCTCGCCGTGGTCGCCCATCCCCATCCGCTGCACGGCGGCAGCCTGGACAACAAGGTGGCGCAGACGCTGGCGCGCGCCTGGGTGCAGCTGGGCTTCATGGCCGTGCGGCCGAATTTTCGCGGCGTCGGCCAAAGCGAAGGCGTCTATGACGCCGGGCGCGGGGAAACCGAGGACCTGCACGCGCTGCTGGAGCATTACGGTTCGGCGCTCGCGGCCCGCCTGGGCGTTGCCGCCGGGAGCGTCCCGCTGGCATTGGCCGGTTTTTCATTTGGCGCCTATGTCGCCGCGAACCTCGCGCATCGCCTGCATCAGTCCGGGCTTGAAATCGGGCACCTCACCTTGGTCGGGGCGGCTGTGGTGAACTTTCCCGTGCCGCCGCTGCTGGACGCCCACGGCGAGCCGCTGGCCGGCCGGACCCTGGCGATCCATGGCGAACGCGACGATGTGGTGCCGCTTGCGGCGGTGCTCGACTGGGCGCGTCCGCAACCACATCCGATCTTGGTCATGCCCGGCGCGGGACATTTTTTCCACGGCATGCTCACGCCGCTCAAGAACGCCATCTGCACATGGCACGGCGCACAGCAAGTCGCCTGAACCACGGCCCCAACGGGACTCGTTTCAAACATCCCTGGCAAGCGCGGCTGAAACCGAGAACGTTTCCGCGCGCCGCCACTCCAACCCGAAATCATTTTTAACCTGGCCCGCGCAGGCGCGCTGCTATGGTGCGCAGTGCATGTCGACGCGCCGCCGCGGACATCCGCGCCGGCCCCGTCCGCCTTTTCCTGTTCCGTTCTCTGTCCTCACGTCCCATGCCCATGCTGTTCAAGACTCCCCAACGACTGGCCGTGCTGGCACTCAGTGCCGCGCTCGGCTGCGGGCCGCTGGCCCACGCCGCCTCGTCCACCCCTGCGGCCTCCGCACCCTCGGCAACCCCCACGCTGACCGGGCCGGGCAACACGCCCACCGGGCCGACGGCCGCCTTGCTCGAATCCGTGCCGCTGCCCACGCTGGATGCGCGCAGCTGGCTGGTCATGGACCTGACCAGCAATCAGATCCTCGCCGAGCAGAACGCCGACCAACAGGAAGCGCCCGCCTCGCTCACCAAGCTGATGACCGCCTATCTCACCTTCAAGGCGCTGAAGGACGGCACGATCAAGCTCGACCAGATGGTGCACGAAAGCAACGAGGCCTGGCGCACCGGCGGCTCGCGCATGTTCATCGACCCGCGCGTACCGGTGTCGGTGAACGACCTGCTGCTGGGCATGATCGTGCAGTCGGGCAACGACGCGGCGATGACCCTGGCGCAGACGGTCGGAGGTTCGGCATCCGCCTTCGTCGGCATGATGAACCGCCAGGCCCAGGAATGGGGCCTGAAGGGTACCCATTTCATGGACCCGACCGGCCTTCCCGATCCTGGCCACCACACCACGGCGCTCGATCTGTCGGTCATCGCCCAGCACATCATCCGCGACTTCCCCGCCGACTACGCGCGGTATTTCAAGGTCAAGGAATTCACCTACAACCACATCACGCAGCCCAACCGCGTGAGCCTGCTGTTCACCGACCCCTCGGTCGACGGCATGAAGACCGGCTACACCAAGGAGGCCGGCTATTGCATGATCACCTCGGCGCAGCGCAACTTCCCGAATGGCCCGCGGCGGCTGCTGACCGTGGTCATGGGCACACCGACGGAACGCGCCCGTGGCTCGGAAAGCGAGAAACTGTTGAACTGGGCTTTCCAGAATTTTGACGACATCCGTGTCGTCACGGCGAACAAGCCGGTCCTGGATGCGCATGTGTGGAAGGGCGCGACAAACCAGGTCCAACTCGGCAGCTTCGAGACCCTGGCCGTGAGCGTGCCGCGCGGCGCCGGCGCGAAGATCAAGACCACGGTGCAGCGCCCGGAGCCGCTCGTCGCTCCGATCACGCGGGGGCAAAAGATCGGCACCCTGCAAGTCACCCTGGACGGCAAGGCCATCGCCAGTTATCCGCTGGTGGCGCTCAATGCCGTGCCGCAAGCCGGCTTCCTCAAGCGCGTCTGGGACGCGCTGCGCCTGGCGATTCAGTAACCCCTGGCCCCGGATCCCCAGCGGGACCGGGGTCAGGCCGCTACCTGAACGGCTTCGCGCCGCACCACCTCGCCACGCAGCGAGTGCGGCAAGGCAGCCAGGATGCGCACCTCCGCCATCTCGCCGATCAGCCGCGCCGGGGCGGCGAAATTGACGATGCGGTTGTTCTCCGTGCGCCCCTGCAGTTCGGCCGCGCTTTTGCGGCTGATGCCCTCCACCAGCACGCGCTGCACCGTCCCGACCATGGCCTGCGAGAGGGTCTGGGCATGCGCCTCGATGCGCGCCTGCAGGGCTTGCAGTCGCGTCAGCTTCACCTCCTGCGGCGTGTCGTCGGCCAGGCTGGCCGCTGGCGTACCGGGGCGGGCGCTGAAGATGAAGCTGAAGCTGGCATCGAAGCCGACGTCGTCGACCAGTCTCATCAGTTGCGCGAAATCGGCATCGGTCTCGCCGGGGAAGCCGACGATGAAATCCGACGAAATGCTGATGCCCGGCCGCACGGCGCGCAGGCGACGCACGATGTGCTTGAACTGCAGCGCGGTATAGCCGCGCTTCATGGCGGCCAGGATGCGGTCCGACCCATGCTGCACGGGCAGGTGGACATGCGGCACGAGCTGCGCGATGCGCCCGTGGGCCTCGATCAGCCGCGCGGTGAATTCGTTCGGATGGCTGGTCGTGTAGCGCAGGCGCTCGACGCCCGGGATCTCGGCCACGTACTCCAGAAGCAGCGCGAAATCGGCCGGCTGCCCATCCACCACGCCGCGCCAGGCGTTGACGTTCTGCCCCAGCAGGGTGATTTCCTTCACCCCTTGCGCCGCGAGTTCGGCCACCTCGGTGAGCACATCCTCCAGCGGGCGGGACACCTCCTCGCCGCGCGTGTACGGCACCACGCAGAAGGCACAGAACTTGTCGCAGCCCTCCTGCACGGTCAGAAACGCGCTCGGCCCGCGCGAGGGCGATGGGCGGTCTGGCAGGTGGTCGAACTTGTCTTCCGCCGGAAAATCGGTGTCGACAGGGCGCGCGCCCTGCCCCACCGCCTGCATCATCGCAGGCAGTCGGTGATAGCTTTGCGGCCCGACCACCAGATCGACCAGCGGCATCCGGCGCAGGATTTCGGCCCCCTCGGCCTGCGCGACGCAGCCCGCCACGCCGATCTTCAGATCTGGCCTTGCCAGCTTCAGCGGCCGCAACCGACCGATGTCGGAAAACACCTTTTCCGCCGCTTTCTCGCGAATGTGGCAGGTGTTCAGCAATACCATATCCGCCTCTTCGGCGATTTCGGTGGTGACATAGCCTTCGGCACACATCGCCTCTGCCATGCGTTCAGAGTCATAGACATTCATCTGACAGCCATAGGTCTTGATGAAGAGCTTTTTCTGCTCGGTCATGGCAGCGCGTTCCCTCTGGATCAGCGCGGGCTTTTACACCCGCTTGCGCGCGCTCGCAACGCATAGCCTTGCACGAAGTTCATGGAAGCGGCACCATACCGATATGCCCCTTTCAGCCACGGGATTGGCGGTTCGGCGCGGGGTCAGCAGGACTTGCGCCGACATTCCCTTGCAATAGACCGCCGCTTAACCGAATTTGCGCGAAGATGGCACCGGACGAACCAAAGGCAAGCGATGGACTACAAAAGCCTCAGCGATTTTCTGCGCGACGGGCGCGCGGCACTGGCCAAGGGGCCGGTTGCGATGGTCTTTGTCGAGGATGACGTCGAGGTTGCCAGCAC
>MLJW01000356.1_pt1 | contig 24330 bp, 23 predicted proteins | sample 888231 | NCBI WGS metagenome assembly MLJW01 (sample SAMN05788063, study PRJNA343431) | mine drainage metagenome | isolation source: sample collected from the inflow into an acid mine drainage treatment plant... | place: Germany: Lusatia, lignite mining district
GCCGCGGCGCTGAGCCGCGCCGGCGACGAGTCGCTGCTCGACGCGGCCAGCGCGCGCGGCACGGGCCCGGGAGCGCGTGCCTGGCGCAGCCTGCAGATTCATTCAACGGTGGCACTGGCGCGCGATGCCGCGCACGCGCCGTGGCGCGCCGCCGCGGCGGCGCTGACGCTGGGGTCGGCACTGGCGGTGCCGATCCGCGACGCGATGGGCCAGGCCGTCGCGGTGCTGCTGCTGTACGGCGTGCAGGCCGGACAGTTCGAGGCCGCGTCGATGCAGCTGTTCGCGCGCCATCTGCGCCAGCACTGGGAAGAGATCTGGCTGCGCTGCGCGAGCGCGGCGCCGGTGGTCGCCGAAGAGCAGGCGCGCGAGCTGCGCAGCCTGCTCTTCGCCGGCGGGCTGGCGATGTACGTGCAGCCGGTCGTCGACTTGCGCGACGGCACGCTGGCCAAGGTCGAGGCGCTGGCGCGGATGATCCACCCCGACGGCCGCGTGATCGGCCCCGGCGCGTTCCTGCCGCTGCTCGGCGAAGCCGATCTGTCGCTGCTGTTCCGCACCGGCCTGCGCCTGGCGCTGCAGCAACTGGCGCGCTGGGACGCCGACGGGCTGCACGTCGACGTCGCCGTCAACCTGCCGCCGCGCACGATGCTCGACGCGCAATGCCCGCAGTGGATCGTCGACGCGCTGCGCGAGCACGGCATCGCGCCGCAGCGGCTGACCCTCGAACTGCTCGAGCACCAGAGCCTGGATCCGGCAGCGCAGGACGCCGCGGTGGCCCGACTGGCGCCGCTGGGCGTGCAGCTGTCGATGGACGACCTCGGCTCGGGCTACAGCAGCCTGCAGCGGCTGACCGCGCTGCCGTTCACGTCGATCAAAGCCGACCAGGGCCTGCTCGTGCGGCTGCGCGAGCAGCCCCTGCAGACGCTGAGCATGTTGCGCACGATCATCCAGATGGGCGCCGACCTCGAGCGCGGCGTCGTCGTCGAGGGGCTGGAGGACGACGACATGGTCGAGGCCGCACGCTGGCTCGGTGCGCCCTACGGCCAGGGCTACGCGCTGGCCCGGCCGATGCCGGCCGATGCGCTGATCCCGTGGTGGCGCGAGCGCCGCGGCCGGATGCTGCCGACCGACACGACGCCGCGCAGCGCACTGGGCGCGCTGGCCTGGAAATGGACGCGGCGCGAGGTGCCCGGCGTGGCGCTGGCCGAATGCCCGCTGCACGACTTCCTGCGCCAACAGCTTCCGCACGACGCCGCGCTGCAGCAGTGCCACGCACGGCTGCACGCCGGCGACGCGGACGCGCGTCGCGAGCTCATCGAGCGGCTGGCCACGCGCGTGCAGACCGCGGCCGCCGAGCAGGCCGTCAGCGGCGGCTGAAGTCGATCATCGCCGCGGGCACGTCGCCCAGCGCGAGCACGCTGTCGGCGGCGCCGAGCTTGATCGCCTCCTTCGGCATGCCGAACACGACGCTGCTGGCCTCGTCCTGCGCGATCGTGCGCGCTCCGGCGTCGTGCATTTCCTTCAGCCCGCGGGCACCGTCGTCGCCCATGCCGGTGAGGATGATGCCCAGCGCGTTGCGCCCGGCGCACTGCGCGGTCGAACGGAACAGCACGTCGACCGAAGGCCGGTGGCGGTTGACCGGCGGCCCGTCGCGCACCTCGACGTGGTATTGCGCACCGCTGCGGCGCAGCTGCATGTGGCGCCCACCCGGTGCGATCAGCACGCTGCCCGGCAGCAGCCGCTCGCCGTCGCGCGCTTCGCGCACGCTGAGCGCGCAGATCTGGTCGAGGCGCTGGGCGAACGCCGCGGTGAACTTCTCCGGCATGTGCTGCACCACCGCGATGCCCGGCAGCGTCGCCGGCAGCTGCGTCAGCACGCGTTCCAGCGCGACGGTGCCGCCGGTCGACATGCCCATCGCGATCACTTTCTCGGTGGTGTCGCGCAGCACGTGCGGCGTGGCCGCGACGGCCGCGGCCGCCGGCACCGGCGCCGGGCGCCGCAGCTGGCCGAGATTGGCGGTACGCGCGCGCGCCGCCGCCTTGATCGTCTGGCTGAACTCGACGGTCTGCTCGAGCAGGAAGTCCTTCAGCCCGACGCGGGGCTTGGTGACCACCGCGACCGCGCCGGCAGCCAGTGCGTCGAGCGTGATCTGCGCCCCCTTCTCGGTCAGCGTCGAGCAGATCACGACCGGCAGCGGGTGCTCGACCATCAGCTTCTTCAGGAAAGTGATGCCGTCCATGCGGGGCATTTCGACGTCGAGCACCAGCACGTCGGGCCACTGCCCCTGCTGCATGCGCTGCAACGCGAAAAGCGGGTCCGGCGCGACGCCGACGACCTCGATGCCGGGGTCACGCTGCAGCACCGCCTGCAGCACCTGGCGCACGACGGCCGAATCGTCGACGATGAATACCCTGATCTTGTTCGACGGCTCCATGCCGGTCTCCCCTCGTGTTCGTTCAGGCCTGAGACGCCGACTTGAGCTCGGCGTCCTGCCCCCAGAAACGCAGATAGGCGTCTCCGCTCCAGATCTCGAATTGCAGGTTGCGGTGGCCGGCTCCGCCGAGGTGCTCGGCGCGCAAGCGCATGCCGTGCAGCGCGACCAGCTCCCGCCCCATCGCGACGTTCTTGTGCGGAATGTCGATGCCGTTGCTGTCGAACATGCGCCCGCCGCCGAACAGCTTGGCGTCGTACTCGGCCGGCCCTGTGCCGGCCGCGCGCATGTGGCGCAGGAACATCAACATCGCCTCGTCGGCGTAACGACCGTCGAGCGCATGGCCGTGGTCGTGGCCGCGCCAGCGCGGCGCCGCCGCGCGGCTGGGCAGCATGTAGTGGCACAGGCCGCCGATGCGACGCAGCGGGTGCCACACCGCGATCGCCACGCACGATCCGAGCAGGGTCCGCACCCGGGTGTGGCCGTCACCGAAGTACAGCTCTCCCGGTTGCAGGAAGATCTCCAGCGGCTCGGCCGTTGCCTGCGTCACGAAGCGCCGTCCTTGCGGTAGACCGCCGGCTGCACCATGCGCAGCGCGCAGTCGAGCCCGTTGAGGCTTTCCGAATGGCCGACGAACAGGTGGCCGCCGGGACGCAACAGCGAGGCCAGCCGCTGGCAGACCTGGCGCTTGGTCGGCTGATCGAAATAGATCATCACGTTGCGCAGCAGGATCAGGTCGAAGGCGCCGAGTTCGGGCAAGGTCGCGTTCAGATTGACTTCGCGGAACGTCATGCGTTCGCGCAGCACCGGCGCGATGCTGAAGTGGCCGTCGTGGGCGCCGACCCCCTTGAGGCAATAGCGCTTCAGATAGGGCGGCGGGATCTTCTCGGCGCGCTCCATCGGGTAGACGCCGGCGCGCGCCTGCTCGAGCACGCGGGTGCTGATGTCCGAACCGAGCACTTCCCACGGCCGTGTGCCGAGGCGCTCGGCCAGCAGCATCGCGACGCTGTACGGCTCCTCGCCGCTGGAACACGCCGCGCTCCAGACGCGGAACGGGCGCTGCGCGTCGTAAGCCGCGAGGATGCGCTCGCCGAGGAACGCGAAATGCCGCGGCTCGCGGAAGAAGTAGGTCTCGTTGGTCGTCAGCAGGTCGATCGCGCGCTGGCGCTCGGCGCCGTCTCGCTGCAGATGCGCCAGGTAGTCGGTGTAGCTGCTCAGCCCCAGCGCCTGCAGCCGGCGCGACAGCCGCGCGCTGACCAGCGCCTTCTTCGAGCTCGGCAGCATGATGCCGGCAGCCTGCATCATCAGCCGGCTGAACCCGAGCAACTCGTTATCGGTGATCGCTTCCATGGACAATATGTCGAATGACCCGCATCGCGCCCAAGCGCGAAGCCGAGATTAGCACTGCGTCCGAGATCGATCGATGTCCACCCCGCCGCCCACCACCGCCTCGCTCGCCGCGCACCAGGCGCTCGCCCGCCGCATCGCCGAGCAGGACATGCCGGCGTTCGGCCTGACGCTGAACCAGCTGGTCAGCGCCGCCGACAGCGACGAGACCTCGGGCCAGCAAGTCGCCGACATCATCCTGCGCGACCCCGGACTGACCTCGCGCGTGCTGCGCGCGGCGAACGCCGCGCACCTTGGCCTGGCCGGCGGCGCGCGCGTCGTCACGGTCAGCCGCGCGGTCGTCGTGCTCGGGCTCAACCCGATCCGCTCGCTGTGCGTGTCGGCGCTGGCGGTCGAGACGATGGCCGGTGCGTCGCGCTATGCGCACCGCGTCGAACAGGCGCTGGGACGCGCGCTGCACGCCGCGGTGCAGGTGCGCGCGCTGGCGCTGCGCCAGCAGCGCAACCGCGAGGCCGCCGAGCGCCTGTTCGTCGAAGCGCTGCTCGGATCGATCGGCGAACTCGCGCTGTGGTGCTTCGGCGATGACGAAGCCGAGCTTCTCGAACAGCGCCTGGCTGCCGGCGAGGACGCCGAACAGGCCGAGCAGGCCGTGCTCGGCTGCAGCCTGCGCGCGCTTTCCAAGGAATTGCTGCACCGCTGGAAACTCGACGCGCTGCACGCCGACAGTCCCGAAGTCACGCTGGCCTGGCGCCTGAGCCGCACCGCCCAACAGGGCTGGGACGGTGCGCCGGCGCGCGCGCTGACACGCCAGGTTGCACAGTTGCTGCGTCAGGATGAAGCCGTCACCTTGGAGCAACTGACCGAAAACGCGCGCGAAGCGGCGATCCTGGCGCAGGCGCTCGGGGTGCCGGCGCATGCGATCCCCGGCGCTGCCGCCACGACCGCCGACGACGCAACGAGCGAACCGGACCTGCCAGAGCCCGACCTTGCGCAACAGCTGCGCGCGCTGACCGAACTCGGTTGCGTCGCCACGAATCGACGTGAACTGCCGCTGCTGCTCGAGGCCTGCGTCGAAGGCATGCACCGCGCCGTCGGCATCGACCGCGTCGCGTTCTGCCTGCTGAACCCACGCCGCGACCGTTTGCTGGCGCGCATCGTGCTCGGGCTTGACGCCGGAGCACTGCGCGAGGCCCTCGACCTGGCGTGGGATCCGCGCCACGAGGAGCAGTTGCGCGATCAGGCGGTACTGCGCGGCGACGCGGTTGTCTGGGGCGACGTCGCCGCGGCGACCGGGGCCGACGCCTTCTTGCTCGCCGGCTTCCACCTCGAAGGCAACCTGATCGGCGTGTTCTACGCCGACCGCGCACCGTCGCGGCGCGAGCTCGACGCCGCGCTGATCGAGGGGTTTCGCGCGTTCGCCGCGCAGGCGCAGCTGGTGGCGCGAGCGCTGCCGCGGCACACGGCGCCGAGCTGATCCGCGGTTGTTGTCGTCACACAACATCAAGCGCCCAATCTGACCTCCAAGCGGCGCAATCGGTCGCCCTTCCCCGTAGTATTGATCACTGTCTGGCATTGATCGTCCCTGCTTCTCAAGGGCCGGACATTTGCGTGAAGCGCCTCGAGTGGCGCACACCAGCCTGAAAACGATCCGCAAGGATCCCAACTCTGGAGATGTTCACGATGAAAAAATCACTGATCGCCCTGGCTGTTTTCGGTATGTTCACCGGCGCGGCCCTGGCTGACGGCAACAGCGTGACGCTGTACGGCAAGATCGACGCGGGCGTGACCCACGTCACCGGCATCAGCGACGGCACCGCGACGGGCACCACGTCGTCGACCGGCCTGAGCTCGGGCATCACCGGCGGCAACCGCATCGGCGTCAAGGGCACCGAAGACCTGGGCGGCGGCCTGAAGGTTCTGTTCGACGCCGAAACCGGCTTCTGCGGCACCGGCCTCAGCCAAGACCAGAAGGTCGGCGGCGCCAACGCACAGACGTTCTGCACCGGCGGCGGCTTCATGCAGCGCCAGGCCTACGTCGGCCTGACCGGCGACTTCGGTACCGTGCTCGCCGGCCGCCAGTACACCGCGATCTTCGGCGCTGAAGCGACGCTGGATCCGTTCGGATCGGGCTACACCGGCCAGGCGTTCAACCTCTCGCCGCTGGACAAGACTTACGGCCTGTATCGCGCCGACCAGGCCCTGGCCTACGTCACGCCGAATCTGTCGGGCTTCACCGGCACCGCTGCCTACGTGTTCTCGGCCGGCGGCACGGTTGCTCAAGCCACCAACCCGGGCACCAGCAACGTCCCGCGCGCGTTCGACCTGAAGGGCGAGTACGCCAACGGCCCGATCTACGCCGTGCTCGACTACGCTGAAGTCAAGAACGACCGGTACACCTTTAACCCGACCACCGGCGTCAACGACGGCAAGGTCAAGCTGTGGCTGGCCGGCGCCACCTACGACTTCGGCGTGGCCAAGGTCGCGGCGATGTACGAGAACACCAAGCAGGACTACGTGGCCGGCAACCAAAAGATGTGGATGCTGGGCACGACCGTCCCGGTCGGTGCCGGCTCGATCATGGCTTCGTACGTCAATTTCAAGGGTGACGTTGCCAACTCGACGGCCAAGCAGTACGCGGTTGGCTACACCTACAGCCTGTCGAAGCAGACCAGCGTGTACACCTCGTACGCGCACATCAGCAACGACGCCAACACCGCGTTCACGACGGGCACCGCCACCGACGGCTTCACCGGCGTTGCCGGCCAGGGCTCGAGCGGCTTCGCGCTGGGCATGGTCCACAACTTCTGATCGTCGCGTCCGCCAGGACGTTGCGCATCACGAAGCAAGCCGCCCCTTCGGGGGCGGTTTTTTTATGCCTGCCCGGCGCGCTGCCGGGTTCAGACCTCGACGACGTCGAAGCTGCTGCTCAGGGTCGCGGTCTTCGCCAGCATCGCGCTGGCCGAGCAGTATTTCTCGTGCGACAGTTCGACCGCGCGCGCGACCGCCTCAGGCTTCAGGCCGCGGCCGCTGACCGTGTAGTGCAGGTGGATTTTCGTGAACACCTTGGGGTCTTCGCTGGCGCGTTCGGCCTGCAGCTTGACGCTGCAGCCGCGAACGTCGTGGCGCCCCTTCTTCAGGATGTAGACGACGTCGTAGGCGCTGCAGCCGCCGGCTCCGGCCAGCACCGTTTCCATCGGCCGCGGCGCCAGGTTGTGGCCGCCGGGCTCGCCGGCGCGCGCCGGCGGCGCGCCGTCCATCGCCAGCAGATGTCCGCTCCCGGTCGTCGCGACGAAACCCATGCCGTCGCCGCCCAGCCATTGCACCGTGCATTCCATGTCGCTTTTCCCGTCCATTCCTCGCGGCGTCGAAGCGCGCCGCGCCCCCAGATTATCCGGGTGTCGCCAGCGCGGCGTTGGCCATGCCGCCACTGCAAAACCCGTAGCTGTTGTTTATGCGTTGTTGCGCATCTATGAAATTACACCGACGCAACGTAGGGTTTTGCAGCGCAACACCGCTTGAGCTACCATTCATCCATGCCGATCGATTCTTCGGCACCTCTTGTCTCCTCCACCCTCCTGATAAGGTGGATTCAAACCCAGGCCTCAAGCCTGGGTTTTTTTTGCCTGCGTCGCTCGCGTGCGTCGCATCGCGCTGCTGCGCCGCGGCACGCGAAGCCCGCGCCCCTAGAATGGTCGCTCGCCCGCCCCGCCGACGACCATGCCGAAGAAGCCGACCGATTACCTGCAGCGCATCCTCAACGCGCGCGTCTACGACGTCGCCCATGAGTCCGCGCTAGACCCCGCGCGCAACCTCAGCCGCAGGCTGCACAACAAGGTGCTGCTCAAGCGCGAGGACCAGCAGCCGGTGTTCAGCTTCAAGCTGCGCGGCGCGTACAACAAGATGTCGCGGCTCGGCGAGGAAGAGCGCCGCCGCGGCGTGATCTGCGCCTCGGCCGGCAACCATGCGCAAGGCGTCGCGCTGTCGGCGCACCGCCTGGGCTGCCGCGCGGTGATCGTGATGCCGTCGACGACGCCCAAGCTGAAGATCGACGCGGTGCGCGCCTTCGGCGGCGCCGCCGTCGACATCGTGCTGCAGGGGGAAAGCTACAGCGACGCCTACGCGCACGCGCTGCAACTGCAGGCCGAGCAAGGTCTGAGCTTCGTGCACCCGTTCGACGACCCCGACGTGATCGCCGGCCAGGGAACGATTGCGATGGAAATCCTGCGCCAGCATCAAGGTCCGATCCACGCCGTGTTCTGCGCGATCGGCGGCGGCGGACTGATTTCCGGGGTCGCGTCGTACATCAAGGCGGTGCGACCCGAGATCAAGGTCATCGGCGTGCAGACCACCGACTCCGACGCGATGCTGCGCAGCGTGCGCGCCGGGCGTCGCGTCGAGCTGGCCGACGTCGGCCTGTTCGCCGACGGCACCGCGGTGAAGAAGGTCGGCGAAGAGACTTTCCGGCTGACGCGCGAGCTGGTCGACGACTTCGTCGTCGTCAACACCGACGAGGTGTGCGCGGCGCTGAAGGACATGTTCGAGGACACGCGCAGCGTGCTCGAGCCTTCGGGGGCGATGGCGGTGGCGGCGCTGAAGTCGTATGCGACGACCCACAAGCTCAAGGGCGAGACGCTGGTGGCGATCACCTGTGGCGCCAACATGAACTTCGACCGCCTGCGCTTCGTCGCCGAGCGCGCCGAAGTCGGCGAGGCGCGCGAAGCGCTGTTCGCCGTGGGCATCCCCGAGCGCCCGGGAAGCTTCCGCAAGCTGTGCTCGCTGCTGGGCACGCGCGCCGTGACCGAGTTCAACTACCGGCTGGCCGACACCGAGCAGGCGCATGTGTTCGTCGGCGTCGGCGTCAGCGGGCGCGACGACGCGCGGCGCATCGGGCAGACGCTGGAGCGAGCCGGTTTCTCGGCGCTGGACCTGACCGACGACGAACTCGCCAAGCAGCACGTGCGCCATCTGGTCGGCGGCCGCGCGCCGCAGGGCGGCTCGCGCGCGCTGCACGAGCGGCTGTTGCGCTTCGATTTCCCGGAACGGCCGGGCGCGCTGATGCGCTTTCTCGAGCAGCTCAAGCCGGACTGGAACATCAGCCTGTTCCATTACCGCAACCAGGGCGGCGACGCCGGCCGCGTGCTGGTCGGCATCCAGGTGCCTCCGGCCGATCGCCGGCGCTTCGCCGAATTCCTCGGCGCACTCGGTTATGCGCACGTCGAGGAAACCGACAACCCGGTGGTCGCGCTGTTCCTCTGATCGCAGGCGACCCGCGGCCGCTCAAGCCCCGGGCAGCTTGGGCGGCGGGAACAAGCGCGGCCGCGGCACCTTGGCCGCCGGCGCCGCCGCGTCCGGCGGCACCGCAAGCTCCTCGACCGGCGTCGACGCGTCGCCCCCGGGCATTGCCGAAGCCGCGTCGTGGCCATCGGTGGCGTGCGTCGGCTCAGCGGTGTCGTGCATCTTCAACTCGATGCGCGCGGCCCCGTCGCGCAGCAGGGCCTCGCGCCAACCGGTCGACAACAGCGTGACGCCGGGCGCGGCGTCGGCGCCGACGGCGACCGCGCGCGGCGCCTGCCCGTCGATGCCGATCAGCGCCGCTCCGGCCTGGCTGCCACCGCCAATCACGCCGAGCAATTCGAAACGCGACGGCCGATTCGACGCAAGCTTGGCCGGCGTTTCATGCTCGCCGAACAGCAGCGGCGCCGCGGCGGCCAGCTCATCGACGCCAAGTTGCCCGGCGGGCAATGCACCGGCGGGTACCGGCTGTGGCCGCGCGAGCAGGCGCATGGCCCAGCCCGTGGCGCTGGCGGCAACGCCGAAAGCGAGCAAAATCGCGGCCCCGAGAGCGATTCGGGAGCTTGCGTGCGCTGTCGCGGGGATCGCGGACGGTGAACGTTTTGACTTGGCCATGGAACGTATTATGGATCGAAAGCAAGGGCATTTTGACCCGCGCCCTCACCCAATGGAAGCCAGCCGATGACCCGTGCAGCCATCCTCCCCTCTGTACCCATGCGCCGCCGCATCGGCGGTTTCACGCTGATCGAACTGATGGTTGTGCTCGTCATCATGGGCGTGCTCGCGGCGCTGATCGTGCCCAACATCATCGGCCGCACCGACGAGGCCAGGCAGACCGCCGCGAAAACCGACATCTCGACGATCATGCAAGCGCTGAAAATGTACAAGCTTGACAACGGCGTCTATCCGACCCAGGAGCAGGGGCTGCAAGCGCTGACCGTCAAGCCGGGCACCGCGCCGGTGCCGGGCAACTGGAAGCCCTATCTCGACAAATTGCCGAACGACCCCTGGGGCCGGCCGTACCAGTACCTCAACCCGGGGGTCAAGGGCCCGGTCGACGTGTTCAGCTACGGCGCCGACGGGCAACCCGGAGGCGAAGGCGCAAATGCCGACATCGGCAGCTGGCAGTAAGGCGAGCTCGCAGCCCTGTGTTGCGCCCGCCTCGCCGCAAGGCGTGCGCGGCTTCACGCTGATCGAGCTGCTGGTCACGCTGTTCGTGATGGCCCTGCTCACCGGCGTGGCTGCGCTGGCGCTGCCGCACGGGCGCGACGACGCCATGCGACGCGAAGCCCAGCGCCTGGCCGCGTTGTTCGACGCCGCGCGCACGCTGGCCGCCGACGGCTCGGAGCCGGTGGTCTGGGCGCCGGGCGTGGCCGGCTACGATTTCCTGCGCCCGTCGCCGCGCGGCTGGACCGCGCTGGGCTCAGCGCCGCTGACCGCGCGTGGCTGGGCCTGGAGCGATGCCGTGCCGCCACCTCCCGACTACGTGCCGCTGCCGCGACGCGAGGCCACGGTTACGGCCGACGGCGTGCGCATCAGCGTCGAAGGCGGCAGCGCCGCGGGCGACGTTCAGCCGGGGTGGCTGGTGTTCGGCACCGAGCCGGTGTCGCCGCCGATCCGGGTGACCCTGCGCGACGACGACCACGAGATCACCATTGCCAGCGACGGCATCGCGCCGTTCGCACTGAGCAGCCAGCGCTGAGCGCTCGACTCGATGAGCCAACCGCGCCGCCACGGCTTCACGCTGATCGAAGTGCTGGTCGCGCTCGCGGTGGTCTCCATTGCACTGATCGCCGCGCTGCGCGCCAGCGGCAGCGTGCAGGACAACGCGCTGCGCTTCCAGCAATCGGTGCTGGCCGACCAATGCGGCGAGAACTACCTGGTCGAACTTCGCTTGCGCCGACAATTCCTCGGTATCGGCACGACTACCGCGCGCTGCACCGAGGCCGAGCAGGATTTCGTCGTGCAAGCCGAGGTGTCGCCGACGCCGAACCCGAACTTCCGTCGCGTCAACGTGTCAGTGCTGGACCCGGACGGCCACGCCTCCTGGTCGGTCACGACGATCATCGGCAATCTATGAAGCGTCGCTCCGCGGGATTCACCTTGCTCGAATTGCTCGTCGCCGCGATGGTGCTGGCGGTGATGGCGGCGCTGAGCTGGCGCGGCCTCGACGGCGTCGCGCGCGGCCGCGACGCCGTGCGCGCAAGCAGCGCCGCATCGGCGCAGCTCGCGCTGTGCATGCAGCAGCTGCGCGCCGATGTCGACAATGCGCACGACTCCGGTCGCGACCTGCCTGCGGTCAGCGTCGCCGCCAACGGCGACTTGCTGATCGTGCGCCGCGCGCCGGGCTCGGTGGTGACGCTGGACGGTCGGCCACCGCGCGACGCCGGCCTGCTGCAAGTCGTTCGCTGGGGGCTGCGCGATGGCGTCTGGAAGCGCTGGGCATCGACACCGCTGGGCCAACGCGGTGCGCTGCTGGCGGCCATGCGCCAGCCCGGCACCGTGGGCTTGCCGATGCTCGACGGCATCAGCAGCGCGCGCTTCCTGGTCTTCCGCTACGCCGGCAGCGGATTGCTGCAGCAAAGCGGCGCCTGGGTCAACCCGTACAGCGCGGCCGATACCGCCGCGTCGTCCCCGGCGCAACAGGCCGCGCTGCGTACCCCGGCCGGGTTGCGGGTGACGCTGAAGTGCGCCGGCGGCGCGCTGCGCGGCACCATCGTCCGCGCCTTCCTGCTGGAGAACCGGCAATGACCGCCGGGTACCGGCGCGCAGCGCCTGGTGGCGAACAACACCAGCGCGGCGCGGCGCTGATCACCGCGCTGCTCGTCGCCGCGCTGGCCGCGGTCATGGTCTCGGGCATGTTGTGGCAGCAGTGGAGCATGATCTCGCGCGAACAGGCGGCGCGCGAGGCCGCGCAGGCGCGCTGGCTGCTGCGCGGCGCACTCGACTGGAGCCGGCTGATCCTGCGCGAAGCGCAGGCCACCTCGCAAGTCACGTATCTCGGCCAGCCGTGGTCGGTGCCGCTGGCCGACGCCAGCCTGGGAACTTTTCTCGCCGCAGGCCGTGGCGCCGCAGGCAACCTGGCCAACACCTGGCTGGAAGGCCGCATCGTCGACTCGCAGAGCAAATTCAATCTGTTCAATCTGGCGCCTCAGGGCAAGCCCGTCGACACCGCGGTGCACACCCTGCAGCGGCTCGAGGCGCAGCTCGGCATCGCCCCGACCGTCGGCGACGCGATCGTGCAGGGCATCGCGGCGGCGAATGCCGGCGCGGCGAGCAACAGCCCCGACGCTCCCCTGCCGCTGCGCGCGTTGAGCGATCTGGCGCGGCTGTCGCCGCAGGTCGCGCAAGCATTGCCGACGCTGCAGCCCTATGTGACCTTGTTGCCGGTCGCAACACCGGTCAACGCCAACACGGCACCGGCTCCGGTGCTGGCCGCCACGCTCGACATCGCGCCCGACGCTGCGGCACGGCTGGTACAGACGCGCAAGCAGAAGTATTTCGACTCAGTAAACGCCGTTATTCAGTCGCTGGGACCAACAAGTTCGACCAGCACACCTGATATATCCGTCAATAGCTCATTCTTCGAGGCTACCGCCCGCATTCGGATCGGACACTTCGAATATGCTGAGCGTGCCTTGTTGCAACGCGTGGGCCAGGGCGTGTTGCTGTTGCGAGTCGAGCGCGTGCCTTCGTGGACCGCGCGCCCGCCGAGCTGAGAATGTCATCATCAAAATCCTAGAATCATTCCGTCACGCATGGATACCGCCGTCATCCGCCTGAATCCGACCGCTGCCGCCGACGGCGTCGACTTCGTGCGCGTCGGCGCCGACGGCAGCCGCGCCGAGCAAGGCCGACTGCAGCCTGCACTGCTGCCTCGCGGCATGCGCCTGGTCGCGGTATGGCCTGCCGAGGAGCACGCGCTGTTCGCGCTGCAACTGCCCGCGGTGGCCACGGCGCGCTTGCGCGGCGCGCTGGCCGGAGCGCTTGAGGAGCGATTGCTCGACGACCTGGCCGGCCAGCACTTGGCGGCAGGTCCACGCGAGGTCGATGGCACGCTGAAGCTGGCATGCGCCTGTACGCTGGACCCTCTGCGCAACGCCTTGCGTCGACTCGCCGACGCGGCGCGCGAAGCGGACGCCGTGGTGCCCGAGTGCGCGCTGATCGAGCCCGGCGAAGCTTGGCTGCTTGCGCTCGACGCCCAGCGCGTACGCTTGCTGTGGCGCGGCGCCGACGGCGAAGCCGGGTGGCTGCACGCCGATGCAGCCGGCGACGCGCCGCCGTTGCCGGCCGCGCACCTGCGTTGCGATCCCCAACTGCACGCGCTTGCATCGCGCTGGTGGGCGTGCAACGCCGAAGACGGTGACGCCGCCGAGCTGCTGGCACGCGCAGCGAGCAGCGCATGGAATCTGCGCCAGTTCGATCTGGCGCCGCAGGCCGCGGTGCAACGCGGCTTGCTTGCCGTGCGCGAAGCACTGCGCACGCCGGCGTGGCGCCGCGTTGTCAGGTTGGCCCTCGTGCTGCTGCTGGTGCAAGTGGTCGGCCTCGAAACGGTGGCGCTGCAACTGCATGCGAGGCGCCACCGCCTCGAGGCCGAATTGCGCAGTGCCGCCAGCCACGCGCTGCCCGGACAGCCGGCAATACTCGACGCGGGGTTGCAGATGCACCGCGCGCTCGACGAAGCTCGCGCGCGGGCCGGCGCACCCGGCAGCGGCAGCCTGGAAACCCTGCTCGGAGCCGCCGCGCAAGTGCTGCCACCGACACGTGATGTCCACGGCCTGGTCTACCAGCCGGGGCAGTTGCAGCTCGCCGTCGGCGCATCGGCGGCGCAGGCTGCGGTCTCGCGCTGCGAGGCGCTGGGCCTGCATTGCGAGGCTGACGACGCGACGCTGCACCTGGAGCTCGAGCCATGAAGCCCATCCTCGACGCGCTGCGACAACGCTGGCGCACGCTGGCCACGCGCGAGCAGCGCGCGGTCGCCGCCGCCGCCCTGGTGCTGGTGCTGGCGCTGCTGTGGCTGGCGCTGCTGCGCCCGGCGTTGCGCACGGTGCGCGAAGCGCCGCGCGAGATCGAGACCTTGCAGCGGCAGCTGCGCGACGTGCGCCGCCAGGCCGACGAACTTGCTCGCCTCAACTCCGCGCCGGCCGCGCCCAGCGCCGACATTGATCTGCGCGCGACGCTGCAGCAGTGGATGCCCGCGCATGACGCCAGCGCGCAAGCGAGTTTCGGCGTGCTGCCCGACGGCGTGTCCATCGAAGTGCGCGCGATGCGAGCCGGCACCTTGCTCGAGCTGGCGCGCGCAGCGCGCCACGACTGGGGCGCCACGCTTACCGCTGTGCACCTGCAGCGCGGCGCCAACGGTTTTGACGGCAGCGTGCAGCTGACGCGTACGACACCGCGATGAAGCAGACACAGCGGGCCGCACTGTGGCTGGCCGCCGCCTGCGGCGTATTGTGCGGGGTGCTCGCGATGGCGCCGGCGAGCTGGGTCGCCGCAGCACTGGGAGCCGCCAGCGCGCAGCGCGTGCAGCTGGCCGAAGCCAGCGGCAGCTGGCGCGACGGCTCGGCGCTGCTGGTGCTGCGCGGCGGTGCGCAAAGCGAGGATGCCGCGCTGGCACCGGGCCGCATTTCATGGCACGTCGGCCTGGGCGGGCTGTGGCGCGGACAGTTGCAACTTCAATTGGCTGACGCCGCGATCAGCCCGGAACCCTTGCATTTCATCGTCGCGTTTCGCCCGTCGGCGTGGCAGTTGCGGCAGACCGCATCGTGGACCGCGCAGCTGCCGGCAGCGCTGTTGCAGGGGCTGGGCACTCCGTGGAACACGCTTGCGCTGCAGGCGCGGCTGGACTTGAGCTTGCACGACCTCGAAATCGGCGCCGCAGATGGCCGCGCGACGCTGCGCGGCGACGTCGGGCTCGACGTGCTCGACGTCGCGTCGCGCCTCAGTCAGCTTGCGCCGCTGGGCAGCTACCGCTTGCAGTTGCGCGGCGCCGGCGCCAGCGCCACGGTACGCCTCAGCACCCTCAGTGGCCCGTTGCACCTGAGCGGCAACGGCGCCTGGAATGGCCAGCAATGGCATTTCGACGGCCGCGGCAGCGCGGCCCCGCAACGCGCCGCCGAACTCGCCAGTCTGCTCGGTCTGCTCGGCCAGCCCGACGGTGACCACGTGCGCATCGTGCTGTGAGCCCCCGCCGATGACCTCGCGCTCCACCCACCCCGAATCGCGTCGCGCCAACCCTGCGCGCCCCCCCGTCCCGAGGAGAACCGGCATGCCCGTGCCACGCGCCGCCCCCACCCCCGTGCACCGCATCTGCGCCGTGCTGATCGCAGCCGCGCTGTTCAACGTCGCACCTTGCGCCGGCGCGGCGACGCATCCGTCGCGTCCGTCGAAGATCGCCGGCGCGCAGCACGAGATGACGATCAACCTGGTCGGCGCCGACATCGCCAGTGCAGTGCAGGCGGTGGCCTCGGCGACCGGACGCAATTTCATCATCGACCCACGCGTGAAGGGCCGCATCACCCTGCAGTTCGAGAAACCGGTGAGCCCACGCGAGGTCTACCAGGCCTTGCTGACCCAGCTGCGCCTGGCCGGCTACGCGGTGGTCGAAACCGACGGCGTGTTCCGCGTCGTACCCGAGGCCGACGCGAGGCTGCAGACGACACCGGTCGGCGTCGGCGACGCACTGACGCAGATCCCGGGACGCGGTGACCAGGTCGTGACGCAGATCTTCCAGCTGCGCAACCAGCCGGCGAGCAATCTGCTGCCGGTGCTTCGGCCCTTGATTTCGCCAAACAACACGATCAACATCGACCCGGGCAGCAACGCGCTGGTCATCACCGACTACGCCGACAACCTGAAGCGGCTGGCGCGCATCATCGCCGGGCTCGACCTGCCCAGCGCCAGCGACGTCGACATCATCCCGCTGCACTACGCCAGCGCCACCGAGCTGGCGCCGACCTTGCAGAAACTGATCGAAATGCAATCGGGGCAACCCAACGCCGGGCGCCCGGTGCCGGCGTCGGCGATGGGCGGCAGCGGTCTGCGCGCGGTGATCCTGCCGGCCACCGGCAGCAACGCGCTGATCGTGCGTGCGGCCAACGGCGCGCAGCTGATGCAGATCGAAAGCATGGTCGGCAAGCTCGATCGCCCCGACGACAACTCGAACATCCACGTCGTCTACCTGCGCAACGCGACCGCGACCAGCCTGGCGCGCGCGCTGCGCGGCGTGCTTGCCAGCAGCGGCGGCACCGGCGCCGGCGATGCCAACACCCCGTCGCAAGGCTCCGCCGCGCGCACCGCGTCGTCGATGTCGACGCAGACGTCGCCAAGCGGCAGCGGCAGCGGCACGTCGGCGGGCAGCGGTGGCCTGGGCCATGCGCCCGAGTTTGCGCAGAAGGCCGACAGCGAAACGGTGCAGCTGCCCGGGGGCGCGTCGGTCTACGCCGACGTCGCGATGAACGCGCTGATCATCAACGCGCCGGGGCCGGTCTACACGCAGCTGCGCAAGGTCATCGACCAGCTCGACGTGCGCCGCGCCCAGGTCTACGTCGAGGCGCTGATCGCCGAAGTCGACGCCAACAAGGCGGCGCAGATCGGCGTCCAGTGGCAGGCGATCGCCGGCAGCGCGGGCGGCACCAACGCGATCTACGGCGGCAGCAACTTCGGCTCGACCAGCAGCATCGTCAACCTGCAGGCCGGCGCTGCCAGCGGCGTCACGGCGCTGACCAGCGCGCTGGCCAACGGCACGCTGTCGATTCCCAACGGCCTGAACATCACCCTGCTGCACAAGGTCGCCGGCGCCACCGGACTGGCCGCGCTGGCCAATTTCCTGCAGACGCAGGACGGCGCCAACATCCTGTCCGAGCCGACCTTGATGACACTGGACAACGAGGAAGCGAAAATCGTCGTCGGCCAGAACGTTCCGTTCATCACCGGCCAGTACGCGCAGACCGGCAGCACGACGACCGTGAACCCGTTCCAGACCTACGACCGGCAGGACGTCGGCCTGACGCTGAAGGTGCGGCCGCAGATCACCGCCGGCGACAGCATCCGCCTCGACGTCTACCAGGAGGCGTCGACCATCGCCAGCACGACGACTTCCGGCATCATCACCAACAAGCGCTCGATCCAGACCTCGGTGCTGGTCGACGACGGCCAGACCATCGTCCTCGGCGGGCTGATGCAGGACAACGTCAGCGACAACAATTCGAAAATACCGGGCTTGGGCGACATTCCCGGCATCGGTGCCTTGTTCCGCTCGAATTCGCGCAATCGGCAGAAAACCGACCTGATGGTTTTCCTGCGTCCGATCATCGTGCGCAGCGCCGCGCGCGGCACCGAGCTGAGCCAGCTCGAGCACCAGCGCATGCTCGAACTGCAGCGCGACGCACAGCTGCCGCACCGCATCGGCATGCCCGACCTGCCGGCACCGCTGCTGCCCGCGCTCGACGGCCCCGGTGCTCCGCCGGCGCCCTGACCCCTCACCACCGGCCTCAATCGATGTCCGCCCGCCACCCCCTGCCCTACGCCTTCTGTCGCGACCAGGGCCTGCTGCTCGAACGCGACGGCGATCGCCTGCTGCTGTGGTGCAGCAACGCGACGCGCGCCGCCGGCATGGCCGAAGTGCAGCGCCACCACGCCGGCTGCACCGTGTTGCCGCTGGCCGCCGATGCGCTGCTCGAACGCATCGGCGAGGCCTATGCCGAGCGTGACGGCAGCGCCGCCGCGGTGGTCAGCGAAGTCGAGGGCGACGTCGACCTGTCGCGGCTGCTGCAGGACCTGCCGGCGGTCGAGGATCTGCTCGAGGCCGCCGACGACGCGCCCATCATCCGCATGCTCAACGCGCTGTTCACGCAGGCCGCGCGAGACGGCGCCAGCGACATCCACATCGAGCCGTTCGAAATCAGCTCCGAGGTGCGCTTTCGCGTCGACGGCGCACTGCGCGAAGTCGTGCGGCCGAACAAGGCGCTGCACGGCGCGCTGATCTCGCGCATCAAGATCCTGGCTCAGCTCGACATCGCCGAGAAACGCCTGCCGCAGGACGGCCGCATCTCGCTGCGCATCGGCGGGCGCGCGCTCGACGTGCGCGTGTCGACGCTGCCGTGCGCGCACGGCGAGCGTGCCGTGATGCGTCTGCTCGACAAATCCGCCGCGCGGCTCGATTTGCGCGTCGTCGGCATGTCGGCGCCGATGCTCGATCGCTTCGACGCGCTGATCCGCCACCCGCACGGGCTGCTGCTGGTCACCGGACCGACCGGCAGCGGCAAGACGACGACGCTGTACTCGGCGCTGTCGCGCATGGACGCGGCGGGCAGCAACATCATGACCGTCGAGGACCCGATCGAATACGACCTGCCCGGCATCGGCCAGACCCAGGTCAACCCACGCATCGAGCTGACTTTCGCTCGCGCGCTGCGCGCGATCCTGCGCCAGGACCCCGACGTCGTGATGATCGGCGAAATCCGCGACTTCGAGACCGCGCAGATCGCGATCCAGGCGTCGCTGACCGGTCACCTGGTGCTGGCCACGCTGCACACCAACGACGCACCGGCCGCGGTGACGCGATTGATCGACATGGGGGTCGAACCCTTCCTGCTCGCCTCGTCGCTGCTCGGTGTGCTCGCGCAGCGGCTGGTGCGCCGGCTGTGCCCGCAATGCCGGCGCCTGGGCGCCGAGGGCTGGGTCGCGGTCGGCTGCCCGGCGTGCAACGACACCGGCTACAGCGGGCGCACCGGCGTGTTCGAACTGCTCGAGGCCGACGACGCACTGCGTGCCGCGGTGCACCGCGGCGAAAGCGAAGCCGGGCTGCGCGCGCTGGCCACCGCCACCGGCATGCGCAGCATGCGCGAGGACGGCGCGCGCTGGATCGAGTCCGGCGACACGACGCCGGCCGAGCTCCTGCGCGTCACGCGCGAATGAGCATGGAGCACTGACCGATGCCGGCCTACCGATTCGTCGCCCTCGACGCCGCCGGCGCCGAGCAGCGCGGCGTGCTCGAAGCCGACAGCGGCCGCGGCGCGCGCAGCATGCTGCGCGCGCGCGCACTGGTGCCGCTCGAAGTCGAGCCTATCCTCGCCGAGCAGGCCGCGTCGACGCCGCAGCGCTGGCGCCGGCGGCTGTTGCGCGCGCAGGAGCTGACGCTGCTGACGCGGCAGATCGCCAGCCTGCTGGTATCCGGACTGCCGCTGGAGCGCGCGCTGACGGCGCTGGCCGACGACGCCGACCGTGCCGAAGTCGGGCAGATGATGTCGGCGATCCGCAGCGAGGTCGCCGCCGGCCACAGTCTGGCGTCGGCGCTGGCGCGCTACCCGCGCGAGTTCTCGCCGATCTACCGCGCGCTGGTCGCCGCCGGTGAAGACAGCGGCGACCTCGGTCGCGTGCTTGCCAGCCTGGCCGACTACCTCGAGAGCAGCCAGGAACTGCGCGGCAAGCTGGTGCAGGCGATGGCCTACCCGGCGATCGTCGTGCTCGTCGCCGTCGTCGTCGTGATGCTGCTGCTGACCTACGTCGTGCCGCAGGTGGTCGGCGTGTTCCAGGGCGCGCACCAGAAACTGCCGCTGCTGACCGTGGCGCTGATCGCGCTCAGCGACTTCCTGCGCGCCTGGGGCTGGTTGCTGGCGCTGCTCGCCGCGGGTGGCGTGCTGGTCGCGCGCCAGGCGCTGAAATTCCCGGGACCGCGCCGCGCGCTCGACGCGTTCTGGCTGCGCAGTCCGCAGCTCGGGCGCCTGGTGCGCGGGCTCAATACCGCGCGTTTCGCGTCGACGCTTGCGATCCTCAGCGGCGCCGGCGTGCCTATCCTGCGCGCGCTGCAGGCGGCCAACGAGACGCTGGGCAACAGCGTGCTGAAGGCCGACGCCGAAGAGGCGCTGGCGCTGGTTCGCGAAGGCTCCGGACTGGCCGCCGCGCTGGGCCTGCACCGCCGCTTCCCGCCGGTGCTGGTGACCTTCGTGCGCCTGGGCGAGCAGACCGGAACACTGCCGGCGATGCTCGACCGCGCCGCCGCGCAGCACGCCTCGGAAGTGCAGCGCCGCGCGTTCACGCTGGTGACCATCCTCGAGCCGCTGCTGATCCTCGGCATGGGCGCGATGGTGATGCTGATCGTGCTCGCGGTGATGCTGCCGATCATCCAGCTGAACAACCTGGTGAAATAGCGCGATCTCGCGCACGGGCCAGGTTCGCGGCCGATGTGGCCCTGTTTGAATCGTGGGCGGCAAGCGCGCCACAATGCGGCGATGCAAGCCGATGACGCGATCAGCGAACAATGCCTGACGGCGCTGCGCGACATGGTCGCGCCGCTGACGCTGCGCGCCGACCACGTCGATGTGCGGATGGGTCAGCTCGAGCGCAGCGTCGGCGCGCTGCACGAACGCGTTGCGGGTCTCGACCAGCGTACAGCCAACGTCGAGCACGCCCTGGTCAGGCTCGACGCGAAGGTCGACGACGGACTGTCCAGGGTCGAGGCGCGCCTCGGCGGCCAGATCGACAAGCTCGACGAAAGACTCTGCGACGAACTGCGCAGGCTCGAAAGCAGGAGCGACCACGCGCTCGCCACGCTCGACGCGAAGCTGTCCGGGCAAATTCTCGCGCTTGACGACAAGCTCTCCGGGCAGATCGCCTCGCTCGACGACAAGCTCTCTGGACAGATCGCCTCGCTCGACGACAAGCTCTCTGGACAGATCGCCTCGCTCGACGACAAGCTCTCTGGACAGATTGCCTCGCTCTCCGTACAGAGCGCCGCGCTCGACGACAAGCTCGCTGGACAGATCGCCAAGCTGGGCTTGAGCTTGTCGTCGCTGGCCGAGTCGATGGTCGAATTGCGCACCACGGCGCTGCTGCGCTCGGACGTGCTCGAGAAGCACTTCGTCAACCGCGGCGACTTGCAGGAGCAACTGCACCGGCAGACGCAATGGCTTAGCAGCGTGCTGATCGGCTGGTCGAGCATGCTGGTGGCGCTGGCGTGGACCGTCGCCCGGCTGGTGCATTGACGCGGTCTGTTCACCGCCCGGCGCTCGGGCGATAATGATCGACATGGCAGCCCTTCACGATTCCGTATACGTCGTATGCGCGCGCGTCGTTTGCGCACGCGCCGAGGCCCTGCGTCGCCCGGGTTGGCGCTGGCGCTGAGCCTGCGCACCGACCTACCCCGACCTGCGCGGCACGCGGCTGCGCCCAGCGATGCACCGCCACGGTGCCCCCCGAACGACGCTCCCAGGAGAATCTGGATCATGCTGCTAATGATCGACAACTACGACAGTTTTACGTTCAACCTCGTCCAATACTTCGGCGAGCTCGGTGAAGAGGTCGTCACTCTGCGCAACGACGCGGTCACGCTGGACGACGTCGAGCGCCTCGCTCCGGCACGCATCGTGATTTCTCCGGGGCCGTGCTCGCCGGCCGAGGCCGGCATCAGCGTGCCGCTGCTGCACCGCTTCGCCGGCCGCATACCCATCCTCGGCGTGTGCCTGGGCCACCAAGCGATCGGCGCCGCGTTCGGCGGCGACGTGGTCCGTGCGCGAACGATCATGCACGGCAAGACCAGCCCGGTCACGCACGACGGCCGCGGCGTGTTCACCGGCATCCCGAGCCCGTACACCGTGGTGCGCTACCACTCGCTGGCGGTGGCGCGCGACACGCTGCCGGCGTGCCTGGAAATCTCCGCGCAGACCGAGGACGGCGAGATCATGGGCTTGCGCCACCGCGAATACGCGATCGAGGGCGTGCAGTTCCACCCCGAGTCGATCGAAACCGAGCACGGCCACCGGCTGCTGCGCAATTTCCTCGAACTGGCGCACAACCCGAAATGAGCATTTCGAACACCGAAGCGCTGGTGCGCGTGATCGAACACCGAGAAATTTTCCACGACGAAATGCTCGCGCTGATGCGTCGCATCATGACCGGCGACATGTCGCCGACGATGATCGCCGCGCTGATCGTCGGGCTGCGCGTGAAGAAGGAGACGATCGGCGAGATCACCGCCGCGGCCACGGTGATGCGCGAATTCGCCACCCGTGTGCCGCTGGCCGACACGTCGCGACTGGTCGACATCGTCGGCACCGGCGGCGACGCCGCGCACACCTTCAACATCTCGACCACGAGCATGTTCGCGGCCGCCGCCGCCGGCGCGCGCGTGGCCAAGCACGGCGGGCGCAGCGTCAGCTCTTCGTCGGGCTCGGCCGACGTGCTCGAGGCGCTGGGCGCGAACATCGCGCTGGCGCCCGAGCAGGTCGCGAGCTGTCTGGACGACGTCGGCATCGGCTTCATGTTCGCGCCGAACCACCACAGCGCGATGAAGCACGCCGCGCCGGTGCGCAAGGAACTCGGTGTGCGCACGCTGTTCAACATCCTCGGCCCGCTGACCAACCCGGCCGGCGCGCCGAACCAGCTGCTCGGCGTGTTCCACCCCGACCTTGTCGGCATCCTGGTGCGCGTGCTGCAGCGTCTGGGCAGCCGCCACGTGCTGGTCGTGCACGGGCTCGACGGGCTCGACGAGATCTCGCTGTGCGGCGAGACCATGGTCGGCGAACTCAGGGACGGCCAGATTCTCGAGTACCGCGTCCACCCGTCGGAGTTCGGCCTGCGCAGCTGCGCGCTGCGCGAGCTGCAGGTCGGCAGTCCGGCCGAATCGGCGCAGCGCATGCGCGAAGCGCTGGACGACGTCGACGGGCCGGTGCGCGACGTCGTCATGCTCAACGCCGGCGGCGCGCTGTACGCGTCCGGCGTCGCCGCTTCGCTGGCCGAAGGCGTCGAGCTGGCGCGAGTTGCGCTGGCCGACGGCAGCGCGCGCGCGCGCCTGGAGGCGTTCGTCGCCTACACCCGCGGTCTCGCCGGGCAAACCGCCGGAGCGCAGCCGTGAACACGCCGCAGCGCAGCGACATCCTGCAGCGCATCCTGCGCACCAAGGCCGACGAAGTCGCACGAAACTGCGCCGCGGTGCCGCTGGCCGAGCTCGACGCGCAGGCGCGCGCGGCTGGCCCGCGCCGCGGCTTCGCCGCGGCGCTGCAGCGCCGCGTGGCCGTCGGCGACTCCGCGGTGATCGCCGAAGTCAAGAAGGCCAGCCCGTCGAAAGGCGTGCTGCGCGCCGATTTCGACCCGGCGGCGATCGCCGCCAGCTACGCCGCGCACGGCGCCGCGTGCCTGTCGGTGCTGACCGACCGCGACTATTTCCAGGGCGACGCCGCCTACCTGCGCGCCGCGCGCGCCGCCTGCGCGCTGCCGGTGCTGCGCAAGGACTTCATCGTCGACGCCTACCAGATTACCGAAGCCGCCGCGATGGGCGCCGACGCGGTGCTGCTGATCGCCGCCGCGCTGAACGACGCGCAACTGCGCGAATTCGAGGACTGCGCGGCCGGCTACGGCCTCGACGTGCTCGTCGAAGTGCACGACGCCGCCGAGCTGGCGCGCGCGCTGGCGTTGCGCACGCCGCTGATCGGCATCAACAACCGGGACCTGCGCAGCTTCGAGACCCGGCTGGAAACGACGCTGGAGCTGCTCGATGCGATCCCCGCGGGACGCGTGGTCGTCACCGAAAGCGGCATCCTGGCCGCCGCCGACGTCGCGCGCATGCGCGCCGCCGGCGTGCACGCCTTCCTGGTCGGCGAGGCTTTCATGCGCGCCGCCGACCCCGGCGTCGCGCTGCAGCAGCTGTTTGGCGCCGGCAAGGCCGATGGGGCTTGACAAGCCGGGCAAACACCAGGAGAATTTTGGATTCGCCTCGGAGGGGTGCCCGAGTGGCTAAAGGGGGCAGACTGTAAATCTGTTGGCTTACGCCTACGTTGGTTCGAATCCAACCTCCTCCACCAAGCGACTTTTCCGGATGTCCGGCAGCGGACTTCCAGCAGCAGGCAGTTGATTCGATTTCGGCAGTTGCAGGTCGGCTCAAGGATCGAGGCGGGAGTAGTTCAATGGTAGAACCTCAGCCTTCCAAGCTGATGGCGCGGGTTCGATTCCCGTCTCCCGCTCCAAGTCTCGCGGCGAAGGGCTGAAAGACGGACTTGCAGGTGCCAGCGAAATTTTTGCCCATGTGGCTCAGTGGTAGAGCACTCCCTTGGTAAGGGAGAGGTCGCGGGTCCGATTCCCGCCATGGGCACCAAACACCTTTTGATTCGCGTCGTTACGTACACCGTCTTCAGGAGCATTCATCATGGCGAAGAGCAAATTTGAGCGCACCAAGCCGCACGTCAACGTCGGCACCATCGGTCACGTCGACCACGGCAAGACGACGCTGACGGCGGCGATCACGACCGTGCTGTCGAACAAGTTCGGCG